>ULTU01013179.1_pt1 | contig 31409 bp, 29 predicted proteins | sample 1957861 | NCBI WGS metagenome assembly ULTU01 (sample SAMEA4835742, study PRJEB28245) | human gut metagenome | biome: gut microbiome; material: fecal sample | place: Denmark | collected 2008
GGGCCTGCCCCCCTTGTGGAAGGCCAGAAGCCGCACGTCAAACACGTCGAGAAGATCCTTTGGTATGTCTGTAAGGCCGTATCCCACAAGGTTGCTCTCAATGCCGAAAAGCACCTCTATCTTATCGGAATACTTTTCCTTCAGCCTGTCCATTTCCCGGCGGAGGCCGTCAAGCCTTCTGCCCCGCACGCCGAAGAACATATGCCCCGGGCCGTGCTCGCTTACCGCCACGGTTTTCAGCCCCATAGAAACAGCGGCAAGGACATTCTCCTCGGGAGTTCCCTTGCCGTGGCTGTATAAGGTGTGTGTATGCAGGTCTTTTGTCAGCATATACTGCTTGCTTAATCCTGCTGGGGCGCGGTCTTGCGGGCCATAAGCACTATCAGGGACCCGAAGAGGGTGAGTATGGTGAGATTGCTCTCCCTGCCGGTTATGCTCTTCATGTCATCAACGCCGCTGGTGCAGAAGAAGGCATCTGCGATATTGGCTGCGGGGGAGTTGATATAGTTGCTTACGAAGGCGGTATAGGTGCCGCAGGCCTTGGCGGCCTTGAGGGCATCGAGCAGCAGCTTTGTGCGGCCGCTCCGGGAAATGCCTATGAACACATCGTCCACAGTAAAGCGGGCGGACAGCACATCCATCACCATGGAATCGGATACCGCTGTGGCGTCGTAGCCCATGTAGTTGAACTGGTAGGCAATGTCCCTCGCAAGGAACTCGCTGCTGGCGGTGCCGAATACGAATATGCGCTTTGCCCTTACGGCCTTTTCGGCAAGGGTGGAAAGCTTGTTCTTGGGCAATGCCTTGAGTGTGTCTTCCATGGCGCGCATAGAGGCAAGAAACATTTTTTCGATAACAGCCTCATCGTTATCTGTTGGACGGATCGGATCGCTCTTGAGGGACTCGATGGAGGAGGAGCCGCTGGCAAGGGCAACACGGAAATCCAAAAAACCATTGTAGCCCAGCCTGCGGGCAAGACGCGTAACTGACGGGACGGATACGCCGGCGGCCTCGGCTATTTCATTTATCACCATGAGCGAGGCGCGCGCCGGGTTTTCCAAAATGAAATCAGCAACTTTGCGTTCTGCCGTGGGCAGTGTAGAGTAGGCGGACCTGATTTTCATTTTCGCGGGCATAAATTTTTACTCTCCTTTATGCATTTCTGCATATATCTTTATTATTAAGATATTATTACCAAATTACAGAAAATGCAACACTTTATCGTGTTTTTTTATAAATATTATATTTTATTATGTCTGGCGGCTTTTGTATATTATGCGTTTAGTACGCGAAGACCTTTATTCTTTATAAAATAGTTAAATATTTATCATAATTGTTTTTCTTCAGTCATTTCACACCGTACAGCAGAGCATTTTTTACCGCCTTCCTTGACACTCTCATGCCTCGCTTGTATAATCATAATGTATACGTGCGGATACCATATTTTCGGGGTTCTCCCGGGCCGTCCACAGGGTATACGGCATTCCTTTTTATCTAAACACAACAACTATATCAGGAGGTCACATCACAATGGCAAAAACCATGACTATCGATGGCAATACCGCTGCTGCGCACGTTGCTTATGCGTTTAGCGACGTAGCTGCGATATACCCCATCACCCCTTCCTCCCCCATGGCGGAAGTGGCAGACGATTGGGCAGCAAACGGCCGCGTTAACCTTTTTGGCCAGAAGGTTAAAATAGCCGAGATGCAGTCCGAGGCCGGTGCGGCCGGTGCAGTTCACGGCTCCCTCAAGGCAGGCGCCCTGACCACCACCTTCACCGCTTCCCAGGGCCTGCTGCTCATGATCCCCAACATGTACAAGATCGCCGGCGAGCAGCTTCCCGCTGTATTCCACGTATCCGCCCGTGCCCTCGCGTACCATGCCCTTTCCATCTTTGGCGACCACAGCGATGTTATGGGCTGCCGCCAGACCGGCTTCGCAATGCTTGCCTCCGCTTCCGTACAGGAGGTTATGGATCTGGCGCTTGTGACCCATCTGTCCGCCATCAAGTCCAGCATACCCTTCGTACACTTCTTCGACGGCTTCCGCACCTCCCACGAAGTCCAGAAGGTAGAGCTCATCGACTATGAGGATATGGATAAGCTGCTGGATAGGGACGCCGTAAAGCGCTTCCGCGACCGCGCCCTCAATCCCGAGCATCCCCATCTTGCCGGCTCCGCCCAGAACCCCGATATCTACTTCCAGGGCCGCGAGGCTGCCAACAAGCTGTATCTCGACCTGCCCGACATCGTACAGGATTATATGGACAAGGTTGGCGAACTCACCGGCCGCAAGTATAACCTCTACGATTACGTTGGCGCACCTGACGCCGAGAACATCATCGTCATAATGGGCAGCGGCGCAGACGTAGTAGAAGAGACCATCAATCACCTGAACGCCAAGGGCGCCAAGCTGGGTCTGCTGAAGGTCCGCCTGTACCGTCCTTTCCCTGCCGACAGGTTCGTAAAGGCTATACCCGCTTCCGTAAAGAAGATCGCCGTTCTGGACCGCACCAAGGAATCCGGTTCTCTGGGCGAGCCTCTGTATCAGGACGTTGTAAACGCACTGGTAGAGTGCGGCCGCGCAGACATCAAGGTAGTAGGCGGCCGTTACGGCCTGGGCTCCAAGGAGTTCACCCCCTCCATGGCCAAGGCTGTGTATGACAATCTGGACGGCGAGATGAAGAACCACTTCACCGTGGGCATCATCGACGACGTCACCTTCACCTCCCTGCCCGTCAAGGAGCAGGTAAACGCCGCTCCCGAGGGCACCATCGCCTGCATGTTTTACGGCCTTGGTTCCGACGGTACCGTCGGCGCCAACAAGAACTCCATAAAGATCATAGGCGATCACACCGACATGTACGCACAGGGCTACTTCGCATACGACTCCAAGAAGTCCGGCGGCCTTACCGTATCCCATCTGCGTTTCGGCAAGCAGCCCATTCAGAGCCCCTACCTCATCGATGCGGCTGACTTTATCGCCTGCCATAACTCCTCCTATGTGACCAAGTACGACATGCTTGAGCACATCAAGGATCACGGCATATTCCTCCTCAACTCCCCCTGGACCCTCGCCGAGATGGAGCATGAGCTCCCCGCTTCCATGAAGAACATCATCGCCCGGAAGCATGTTAAGTTCTACAACATGGACGGCGTGAAGATCGCCCGCAGCGTTGGCATGGGCAACCGCATCAACACCGTTATGCAGGCCGCCTTCTTCGTGCTTGCCAACGTAATCCCCGCGGATCAGGCCATCGACTACATGAAGGCCGCCGCCAAGAAGTCCTACGCCAAGAAGGGCGACGAAGTGGTTCAGAAGAACTATGCCGCCATCGATGCCGGCGCCACCGGCTTCGAAGAGGTCAAGTATCCCGAGTCCTGGGCTACCACCACCGAAGGCAAGGTAGTTGAGGACGTTACCGACGATCCTTACTTCAAGGAATTCATCAAACCCGTACTGGCTCAGAACGGCGACAAGCTGCCCGTTTCCAAGCTGGCTCCTGACGGCTGCGTACCCACCGCCACCACCAAGTATGAGAAGCGCGGTATCGCCGTTGAAGTGCCCGTATGGAACGCCGAGGCCTGCGCACAGTGCAACCAGTGCGCCATGGTTTGCCCCCATGCCTGCATACGTCCCTTCCTCATCAAGGACGGCACCGAGGTTCCCTTTGAGACCAAGGCAGCTACCGGCAAGGAATTCGCAGGCTATAAGTTCCGCATGCAGGTAAGCCCCCTGGATTGCTCCGGCTGCGGCAACTGCGCGGATATATGCCCCGCAAAGGCAAAGGGCGCCCTCACCATGACCTCCCTCGCTTCCTGCGAAGAGGCTGAGAACGCCAACTGGAACTTCTGCCTCGAGCTTCCCGATCCCGATGTGGAGTTCAATCACAACACAGTAAAGAACAGCCAGTTCCTCCAGCCTCTGTTCGAGTTCTCCGGCGCCTGCGCAGGCTGCGGCGAGACCCCCTACATCAAGCTGGTGACCCAGCTCTACGGCGACAGGATGATGATCGCCAACGCCACCGGCTGCTCCTCCATCTACGGCGGTTCCGCACCTACCGTGCCTTACTCCGTAAACAAGAAGGGCTTTGGCCCTGCATGGGCAAACAGCCTGTTCGAGGACAACGCCGAGTTTGGCTTCGGTATGAACCTGGCCACCACTCAGCGCCGCGCAAAGCTTGCCGACACCGTTGAGAAGCTGATCGCCGTCGAGTACTGCGATGCCAACCTCAAGGCCGCAGGCAAAGAATGGCTGGACAACATGGACGACGCCGAGGGCTCCCGCAAGGCTGCAGATAAGCTCATCGCAGAGCTCAACGCAAGCGTTGACCCCGACCTCACCGGTACCCCCTATGAGAAGGAATGGCTTGCCAACGGCAAGAAGTGCGTATGCGAGGCCTGCACTCTGGGCCGCGAAGTTCTGGCCAATAAGGACCTGCTGGTAAAGAAGAGCCAGTGGATCTTCGGCGGCGACGGCTGGGCATACGACATCGGCTACGGCGGACTGGATCACGTGCTTGCACAGGATCAGGACGTCAACGTGCTGGTTCTGGATACCGAGGTATACTCCAATACCGGCGGCCAAGCCTCCAAGGCTACTCCTACCGGCCCCATCGCCAAGTTCGCAGCTGCCGGCAAGCGTACCGGTAAGAAGGATCTGGGCATGATGGCCATGAGCTACGGCTATGTATACGTAGCAAAGGTCTGCATGGGCGCCGATAAGAACCAGCTTATGAAGGCTATCACCGAGGCTGAGGCCTATAAGGGACCCTCCCTTATAATCGCCTACGCACCCTGCATCAACCATGGTATCAACATGGGCAAGAGCCAGGAAGAAGCCAAGAAGGCCGTCGAAGCCGGTTATTGGCCCCTGTACAGGTACAATCCCGATCTGGCAAAGGAAGGCAAGAACCCCTTCACTCTGGACAGCAAACCCGCAAAGACCGATTACAAGGACTTCATCATGGGCGAGGTCCGCTACGCCTCCCTCAAGAAGCTCTTCCCCGCCGTCGCAGACCAGCTCTTCGACCGTGCCGAGAAGGAAGCCGAGAACAAGTATGAGTACTATAAGAAGCTGAGCGAGCTGGACTAATCTCCCGCTGAACAGCATAAAGCCCCCGGGAAACCGGGGGCTTTTAGCGTATCACAAAAGTGGCTGTATGCCGCTTTTGTGGGGTTCGGGGCAGACCCTCACGCACTTTTCTCCCTCGCGCCGCTGACTATGGCATAATAGGCGTTTGAGGTTGCCCTGTACACAAGGGTGTAAAGCAGGGCGAACACCGCCACGCTTATTACCGTGGCAAAGGCGAACAGCCATACGTTGTTAAGGTTAAAAAGCCTGAGTATCTTTTCTATCATGGGGAAGGCAAAGGCCAGGTGTATGCAGGCAAAGACAAAGGGCATGGAAAAGGTATCCAGCAGGTTGAACTCCTGAAAGACGAAGCCCAGATTGTCCCTTCGAAATGCCGATATGGCCCCGTCGCCTATCCTTCCCAGCTCGATGCCGTCCAGTGCTATCCTGCCCCCCGGTGGGCTTATCCAGCGCGGCTATCATATTCAGCAGCGTAGTCTTGCCGGAGCCCGACTCGCCCATTATGGCCACATACTCCCCTGCTCTACGCTGAAATTGACGTTTCTGAGCGCTTCCACCTTGCTTGCGCCGAAGCGGGTGGAATAGGTCTTCTTCAGCCCGCTCACTTCCAGAATACTCATCTGATATTCCTCCTTGCATTGTTTACGCGCCCATTTTATCAAAAAAGGGAAATGGGCCTCCATAGATAAGGCTTACATTTCCCCCGCCAAAGCTTACATTTTTGTAAGAAGTCACTCCGTCTCCAGCTGTTCCCTCCCGAGGCCTATATATTATATATATTGAGGTGCCCTGCCCGGGCTTTGACTCCGCCCTTATGCTGTGGCTAAGGTTATCGCATACCCGCCTGCAAAGGTACAACCATATGCCGCTGGAGCGCTTATCCCCCCCTCCGTTGTAGCCGCATGGATGCTATGGGCGTCTTGATCTGATGCGCCCATACTGCGTAGTACTCCTCCATGTCGAATATGCGCGCCGAAAGTTCCGTTTCCGTCTGCTTATACTCCCGGCACAGCAGGCGTATGAGCTGCTGATAGTCCTCTTCCTCCACCCTGTCCGCCTCCGGGAAGTACTCTATCGTAGACGCGGACAATCTCTGCATATCCTGAAGCTGCCGGTGTTTTTTCTTTACCCTGCGAAAATCCACCAACATGTATACCGTTCCGCCCACGGCGCATATAAGCGCTGGATACGCCGCCGCTTTTACGGGTATCTGAAAAGTGCAAATGATATGATGAACACTGTACAGAATACGGTGCCTACCACCAATCCACTGCGCCGCTGCCTAAGGTACATTTTAAAAAGCGCCATTGGTTCACTCCATTATATATCCCACGCCAAAGCGTGTGGAGATGAAATTCTCAAGGCCGGCGGCATCCAGTTTTTTGCGCAGCCGGTTTATGTTTACGGTAAGTGTGTTCTCGTCCACAAAGCTATCCGTCTCCCACAGCTTCTGCATGAGCTTTTCCCGGCTCACTACCCTGCCCCTGTTTTCCATAAGGGCAAGCAGTATGCGGTATTCGTTTTTTGTCAAATGCACCGTTTCGCCGCCGTACAGAAGGGTCTGGCTGCCGGTGTTGAGCACCGCGCCCCTGTGTTCAAGCGCCGGCGCGGCGCCGCCGAAATCATAGGTGCGGCGCAGCAGCGCCTGTATTTTGGCCATAAGCACGCTCTGGTCGAAAGGCTTTGCTATGAAGTCGTCTCCCCCATATTCATGGCCATCACTATGCTCATATTGTCCGAAGCCGATGAGATGAATATCATCGGCACCTTTGACGCCTTGCGTATCTCGCTGCACCAATGATAGCCGTCGAAGAAGGGAAGCGATATATCCAGCAGCACTATGTGCGGATGGAATTTTTCGCAGTCCGCAGCGACGCTCCGGAAATCCCGTGCGCACAGCGCCTCAAGCCCCCACAGCCTCGCCCGTTCCGCTATTGCCTCCGCTATGCCCCTGTCGTCCTCTACTATGAATATCCTTGTACATATCCTGCCTTCCGTCTTTCCTCGCCTTACGTCTGATTATACAGTTTTTTGCCCGCCGCAACAGGCGAAAGCCAAGTTTTAACGTATAATTAAAAAACCGTGGCAGCAGGGTAACGCCATAAACGAGACGGCAAAAAGGTTATAAAAACGAGACGGTAAAAATACCGTCTCGTTTAATATATTATGCTTTTTAGATTACTTTGTAACAGCAAACTTTATAGTAGCCAGCCCATCAGAAACAACTTGATCGATACTCGTTCCGTTAGGCTTTGCCTCGATACTTATCCTCCCATCAAAACCAGCTTCAACCAGCGGCAGTAATTGTCTTCTAAGCGTATCAGCATAATCCTTAGCAGGTATCATACGGTTATCCAATCGGGCCGCATGCAAGTGCGTAAGCAATCCGCTTGCAGCATACTTTGGCAGTTGTTCCACATTTTCATGCTCCTGTGCAAAGTGAAACATATCCACCAACAGCGTAACATTCCGGCAGCCGATCTCAGATATTATCTGGCAAGCCTGTCCGGTAGTATTAACAAAGCCGCGCTCTTTACTGCATATAGGTTCCAGAGCTATAGATATACCATGATTTGCGCATTCTTTGGCGAAACGGCGCATAAAATCTATATATCTTACATATCCAATATTTACCCAGTCAAATCCTTCTGGCACCCGTTTGGCATTCGGTCCGCTTGTTGTAATTACCTTTACACTAAATTGCTCAGCTAGCTTAATAGCCCTAGCAATATATGCATTTTGGATTTCAGCAGTAGCATCATCTCCCACTATCGAAAAGCCGGCTGGGACTGCATTATTGAATGCTTCCACATTAACACCATTATCTGAAAACAGTTTTCTATATGCAATTATCTCGTCATCTGACAGATCGTATATACGAGCGAGAGAAATCTCAGCGTAGTCATAACCAGCACGAGCTATTGCAGGTATACTATACCTCGATAGTGGATCAGCATCATTGGCCAGCAAAAGCAGGCAAATTCCTATTTTCATACAACAATCAAAAGTCTTTCGTAATCACAATGTGATCGCGGGTGATATCTTTGAGAGTTCTACAGCCTGACATACGCATCGCATTCTGCAGCTGCCATATGATCTTCTGAGTATAAAGTTCGACACCCCTCGTCTCTCCGCCTTCGGCTGCAATAAGGTAAGGCCGTCCAATAAGTACGGCATCGGCCCCCATAGCTATAGCCTTGAATACTTCCTCGCCACTAGATATACCGCCATCAATAAATATCTTCATCTGGCCGCCGACTGCACGCACTATCTCAGGTAATACCTCAATAGTAGCCAGCGACTGATCCATAGTATTGCCAGCATGATTGGATACTACTATTCCATAAGCGCCAGCTTTCAAAGCTTTGACCGCGCCTTTTGCGGTCATGATTCCCTTAAGGACATATGGCGTATTTGTAATGGAGAATATCTCCTTAATCTGCTCGGAAGTCTTAGGATATGCATGATACCCGCCATTCACAGAAAGATATCCTAGGCCAACACAGTCTATGTCATGACCTATAGCAATAGCACCTGCATTATCTGCCAGGCGGATCTTATGCTGTATTTCTTCCCTTCCCCATGCCTTTATTGTTGGAATACCCATGCCGCGCCGTTCAGCTATAGCTTTAAGAGGGCCCTCATATACATTAAGGCCTGGATGGTTTACCGTATCTGGTGTCCACGCCGCGCAATCCTGGTTTGCAAGTCCATCTACAAAGCACTTATTAATAGCATAATCGCTATCAAAGTGAGTATTGGCTTGGAAGCTCTTTACATTTCCAAATGGTGCACTGAAAACAGGAGCGCGAAACTTATGCCCAAAAAGTTCTACAGATGAATCTATCTCAGAGCCGTCCCCACCATCATACAGCGTATCGTATACAATTTTAATCTGCTGGAATTTTTCGTAATTTCTAGCACCAGTTGTACTACGTTCGGCCCCTATCCTTCGACAGTTAATGCCATTACATTCACGGCATGCGCGGCATTTGGGGCCAACATAGGGACGGGCATTTTGCCAAACGACTTCCAGTTCTTTACGTATATCATTATACATCATTTTGCTGATCTCGTTCATTACATCCACCTCAAATTTAATAGATATTCGCTATATTCCCTTTAGTCAATCGGAGCCTTCAGCTCATCGGGCATCATACATTTATATGTCTTTCCATGCATACTCTCATCAAACTCAGCCTTTGCAGCCTTGAGCAATTCAGGCTCAGTAAGCAAACGTATAGCAGCAAGCGCAGTAACCTTGGAACCGTAAATCATTCCCTTCTGCCCAATGGAGTTACAGACACACGAAGTAACCTGCCAGCTGTGACCGGGAGCTACGATACCATAGCACGCAGTCTTATAGAAGCAAGTAGGAGTAATATGACCTACATCGCCAACATCGGTGGAACCATAATCGTCTGCGGTATCAATATCCATTACTCCGGTATGAAGCTGAGGGGCCTTATCGAAATCACCGTATTTATCGATGCACTCCTGAACATAATCAGGATTTGTAGCATTTATCTTCTTAACGTAGTCAATTTCTTCCTGAGTCCACGGTACCTGGGGTATATCACGCATACAAGTATCTATCAGTTTACCCAAAACATGGTTAGGAAGAGTAGGATAACAACCGCCCAATTCTTCAACCTGCAACTCTGTGTCGGTCATCATCGCTGCACCTTTAGCTACCTTGAGCATACGCTCTTCTACAGCTTCCATCGTCTCACGCTTTAGAGCCCGATCATAATACCACACAGCAGCCTTATCTGGAACTATGTTAGGAGCAGTACCTCCATCAGTTATGACATAATGAATGCGAACATCCATAGGAACATGCTCACGAAGATAATTCATGCCAACGTTCATAAGCTCCACTGCATCCAGAGCGCTACGTCCTTTCTCAGGATCACATGCTGCATGCGCGGTAACACCCTTGAAATGATAAATAGTCGAATTAACACCAGTACACACACTATAAGAAGACCGATTATAACGGCCGGGATGCCATGCCAGTGCCGCATCCAATTCCTTAAAAGCGCCGGCTCGTGCCATGTAGCCCTTGCCAGTCAGTACCTCTTCTGCTGGGCAAGCATAAAACACCAGTGTTCCCTTTATGCCCTTTGCCTGCATTTCACGCTTTGCACCAATAACCGCACCGATGAGGGCCACGGAAATAAGATTATGCCCGCAACCATGGCCATATTCACCTTCAACAATTGGGCTTTTGTAATTAACATCTTTCTGACTCTGGCCGGGCAATGAATCAAATTCACCAAGAAAACCAATCATCGGATGGCCGCTGCCAAAAGTAGCACGAATTGAAGACGGCAACCCCGCATAGCCGGTCTCTACCTCAAATCCTTCAGCCTTAAGCATTTCAATGCAAAGACTGCTTGCATACATCTCTTTGTACGGTTTTTCAGGATGCTCCCATATTTTCCTGCTCATATCGCACAGTTTGTCAGAGATTTCGTCGATTGTTTTTAAAGCAATACTGTCAATCATTTTTCTTCTCCTAATATTTGCTGAAATATATGTGGGATCTTTTGTTTTAATTATATCACCTCATACTGATCATGTCAATTTGTGATATCTTAATTAGCATGAAATATCATTATTAATTGCTCATCACGCACTTCTATTATACATTCTGCCATGACGAAGCTATTACGAGTTTCTTTTACTATATTATTACGTTATTATAAACTTTTTAATCGTATCAGCACTTGATTAGAGTATATCATCGCTTGACAATATCAATCAATAATAGTAGCATTATAAAAAAGCATAAATGAATTTTCAATAATATCTGGAGGATTTATGGAAAAGGAAAAAGTAGGAATCGTTGGTCTTGGTCTCATGGGGTACAATATCGGCATCAACCTTATGAACAAGGGATTCGAGGTTTACGGGTATGATATTTCCAAAGCCAGTTGTGAACGTTTTGCTGCAGCGGGTGGAAAAACCGTAAACACATGTGCCGAGTTGGGCTGCGCAGTAAAAACCGTCATACTTATGGTTTTCAATGCCGAGCAGATAAAAAGCGTATTATTTGGTGATGAAGCTTTGGTTTCCACTCTTAGTAGCGGCAGCACGGTAATTGTTACTGCCTCCGTGGGTCACGAAGTCATGGATGAAGCATATGAGCATCTTGAACGTCATTGTATTATGCTGGTAGATGCAGCAGTGCGTGCTAGCTCTGCCTCTGCTGCTGAAGGTACCATGTATATAATGGTTGGTGCTACTGATGATGCATACGCCTCCGCCTCTCCATTACTTCATGCAATGGGCAATGAAATTATCCGTGTTGGTAATAAACCCGGCACTGCGCAGATAGCAAAGAGCTGCATGCAAGCTTTCTTTAGTCTCACCTTTGAAGCAACCGCCGAAGTTTTTGCATTAGGCACCGCAGCTGGACTTGATTCCAAAGTTGTCTACGATATTCTAAACGCAACGGGAGCCTCTAGTAATCTCTTCCGCGCAGCTGCTAAAAATATCGCCTCTCGAACTTTTACTGATACCAAAAATCCGATGAGTATCCTTGAAAAGGATGCAAAGTTAGCGGTTCGTCTCGCCAAGGAGCACAATATGGATTTACTCGCCCTGGAAGGCACTGCTAAAAACTTTGAAGATTGTATGCGTAATCACAGCACCGAAGATATATGGGCCTGCGTAAAACATTTTGAAGAAAGTGCCAACATCGAGATAAAGTTCGACACCGATAAATAGCTAAACGTTCCTTTTGCTATTTTACGTAAAGCGCCTTGCTTGTGCAAGGCGCTTATTTTTTATTTACTTTTAACGCCCGCTTCATCAACTGCCTGCATATAAAATCCAAATCTATTCATTTAAGTTGCGCACGGTACATCCCGGGACCACCTCTGGATCCAATACTATCTTAGCATTGCAAGGTAACCCCAATGATGAATTGCCGTTTATAAGGTCATATAGCATTCGCGCCGCCAGCTCACCTATGCGTTTGCTAGAAGACCCAGACGATGTTATCTTTATCATATCATCTTTGCCATCGTCCACATTAAGTGCTATAAAACTCATATCGCCGGGAACTGACATATGCTCTTCAAAAAGACGGAACATGGCGCCGCGAACTATATCTTGATTAGCACATACCATACCAGTAATGCCTTCGTTTTCTGTTATAACACGTTTAATAATGTCATACCCACTATGCGTACTCAGATCCGAATGATATATGCGGTTCTTATCATAATCAAGCCCGAATTTTCGGCAGGCCTGTTTATAACCATCTATAATCTCAATATTACCGGAAGCAGCCTCACCCGAAGAAACAAGTGCTATATTTCTGTGCCCGTTTTTTACCATATGCTTAACTGCAAGATATGATGCTCGACGCAAATCATCTATCACAGAATTTACTTTGCCAAAGTCATTGCACCAGTGAATAGCCACAAGCGGAAATTTATCATTTTCGAATACGCCCAGACCTGCGTTGCCACTTGATCCTGATATGACCACACATCCACTATATAGTGCTTTAGCATGCTCTATTGCATTATTTCTCTTTTCGGCATCGTTACATTCGTAAAGTACTGTTGCATAATTGAATTCCTCAAAAGTTCTTGATACTGACCTAAAAAGCGTCACATTAGATGACCTGTCTATATTTTCAGCCAAAAATAATATAGCATTGCGCCTATTCTGATCTATAAGCTTGCTAACTTTATCTGTGGCGTAGTCTACTTCGAGCATTCTCTTCAGCACTTTATCTCTGGTTTTCGCACTAACATTATCCTTATTTGCAATAACTCTTGAGACTGTAGCAACCGAAACGCCGCAATATGCAGCAATTTGCTCAATTGTTGCTTTCATTTCTTCCTCCACCCTAATGTTTTATTTAAAACAAAGTATGCTAAAGGGATACCTTTAGCATACTTATATATATCACATCATTTGGTTGATTTCAACATTAAAAATCTCATTATTCGATAGAAACCTTATCTCCCATTGCCATCTGCAGCTCTCGTCTTATAGCTATCCAGTACAGCGGCAAATATAGTTATTGCGCCAGTAAATATGAGCTGCCAGAAATTGCTTACGCCCTGTGCATTAAGGCCGCTACGTATCATACAAACAAATAGCACACCGATTAGTGTTCCCCATATATGGCCATGGCCGCCCTTTAAACTGATACCCCCTATCGCACAAGCTGCTATACATTCCATATGAAGTTTATCAGCGGTAGCTGCCCTGGCGACTGCAGAACGGGATACAAGCATTATTGCAGCCACTACGGTAAGCATAGAAGCTACTACATATGTAGATATCTGTATAGCATTTGCTCTTATTCCCATTACCTCTGCAGCAGTCTTGTTACCACCTACCGCATAGAGCCTGCGACCATATCCCGTAAATTCAAGTACATACAGAGCAATAAGTACCACTACTATAGCAATAAGACTAAGGTTAGGCAACCCAAAGGTCTTCTGCCACGCGAACCTGGTAAGCCACTTAGGTAAGCCGGATACAGTAACCTGCTGTGTCATGTATGCAGCTATGCCTCGCACTACATAGCCAGAAGCAATTGTAGCAATAAACGGCGGAAAGCCAAGAAGAACTACCATTATGCCATTCGCAAATCCCACAAGAAGGCCTAAACCTATGAGCAGCATTAACGTACCAAAAGTATCACCGGTCTCAATTAGGCGCATCGAACCTATAACGCTATAAAAAGCCAGCTGTGAACCTATGGACAAGTCTGTTTTTCCGCCAATCAGAATAAACGCAATACCAACTGCCGTTACAAGATAGTAAGCAGACTGATCAAAAATATTGACGATATTATTGATAGTCAGGAAATTAGTGTTTAACACAGAAAACGCTATCAATAGAATTATCATCGCTATATAAAGGCCATAATTCAGCAGTATTTGCTCTAAAGTAACGTTTTTCTTTGCTACTACAGCTCCGCTCGCCGTTCCGTTCGCATTAATTACGGTATTGTCGTTTTTCTTCATTATTTCCTCCATTGTGCTTATACACTCACGACTTGTTTTTAAAATTTAGGAGGCGTCTTACGGCGCCTCCTAAATGGCGCCTTATACCAAGCCTAAGCCAAGCATAAGCACACTTACATTTCTTAAATGAATCTCTATTCTTTAGAAGTTATAACCCCAGAGGATACCCATATCCTTAAGAGCCTGTACGTTCCGAGGAGTTACGATGGGGGTCTCCAGTTTTATATCGTTCTCGCCTGCATCAACGATTTCGCCATTCAGATAAGCCTGGCAAACCTTAAGAGGCTCGGTGCAGAACAGGTCGAAACGCTGGTTAGCTATGGCATCGTTCACGCCCTCATTTACCATGTATTTCAACGCACTGGGAGCGCCATCGTAAGAGCATACGATTACGTGGTTAGGATCGTCATAGGGATAGAGCTTGCCAATATCGGAAAGGGCGGAAGCTATAGGAGCGACATAGTTATCGCCAGATACAACTATGACCTTAATATCGGGGTTAGTCTTAAATGCATCCACAACAGCATTGTAGCAGTTCTCTATGCTGGATTCCAGGTTAACTTCTGTTACAATGTTGAGCCAGGGCCAATAAGCAGCCTCGTCATGGAAACCGTCGTTACGATCGCGAACAGCTATAGAAGTCAGGTTAGTGGGCAAAGAAAGAATCTTAACTTCATCCATACCCTCAGTCTTGGCGGCTACATATTTGCAGATATCAACGCCGGCATTATAGTTAGCAGTTTCAAAAGAGTAGTACAGAGGAGTGTTGATGCGGCGGTCAACAGCTATTACGGGGATACCCATAGCCTGCACAGCCTCAACAGCGGGAACTATACCATCGGGGTCAACAGAGTTAACAATCATGACATCGACGCCCTGGTTTGCAAGATCCTGAATCTGAGAAATCTGAGTTTCCAGATCGCCCTCGGACTGGATGCTGATCAGTTCATCAAAGCCGTACTCCTTGTACTTAGCTTCATAGTCAGCGATCAGTATCTGGGTAGCTTCAGCCGCCCAGTTGGACCAGCAGATGCCCAGTACGTTCTTGCCATCCTTAAGGTTTGGGTTATCGGCAAAGGATACGCCTTCAACGGCGACACCAGCATTGGCAGCGGTCTCTTCCTTGGTAGCCTCATCCGGAGCGGGAGCAGCTTCTTGAGTGCTGCAACCTACGAGGGACAGAAGCATAACTACTGCCATAACGATAGTAAGAACTTTTTTCATTGTTATTCCTCCTGTTTATTATTGTAACGCCTTATTAAGCGATACATACTTTTTTAATTTTTGTTAATTGTGTCCAGCTTATTTAGAAAGTTCAGCTTCTTGCTTAATAGCACGCAGTCTTGCAGCGTGTTCTTTCTCATTTTCCAGCTCTTTCTGTTTAATCAGGTCACATCCCACAGTTAACAGGACAATAAGTCCCCAAATGAGGTTATAAAGGTAGACATTAATGTTAAACATTCTCATCAGCTGATCAATGGATCCTATTATCATAACGCCTATCAGCGTACCCCACATATTGCCTCGGCCGCCCTGCATACTAGTGCCGCCAACAACAGCTGCAGCTATCGCGTTAAACTCCATCTTCACGCCCATGCCAAACTGTACACCACCAATACGGGAAGCGTTTATGACACCGGCGAAACCGGCCAGCATACCAGTAGCAATGAATATAATTTCTCTGATCAGAAATACATTTATGCCAGAAGCAGCAACAGCATCGGAATTATTACCAATAGCAAATATATAGTGACCAAACTTAGTCCGGTTGCTTATAATAGCACCTATTACAAAAAGTAATAAGAAAATTATTACGCTTATAGGCACATCACCCAACTTGCCCGATCCTAATGCACTGAATTGATTACCAACATTTATAACAGATTCTTCACCTATCAGTATGGATGCAGCTCCGTTACAAACCTGCTGCATAGAAAGTGTGACTATCATTGAAGGCAAGCCAATCTTTGCAATTAATACGCCGTTTATAGCGCCCACTACCCCACACACCAGCATGGCAGCTATAGTCGCATATACCATACTATTAGTAGCTTGATATACCTTTACCGATATAACACCGGCAAGGTATATTTGCTGACCAACAGATATATCTGTTACACCAGTCAATATTAGCAACGTCATGCCAATAGAGGCTATGCCCAGAACCGCTATCTGCGAGCCGAGGGACATAAGATTACTCAGCGAGAAAAAGAGGGGCAATTTTATAGCCACAAACAGCAACAGCGCAAAGATGAATACCCAGTTGGCGTTTTTAAATACAAAATTTTTAATCTTGTACAGTGCATTATTATTCATCTTCAGAATTACCTCCCATGCAAAGGCCAACAAGCATTTCCTGAGTAGCTTCGCCCTTGTTAAATTCACCCACTATTTCGCCGTCCCGCATGACAAGCATCCTATGGCACATACCGATTATTTCTGGCTCCTCACATGAAATAAATATTACTGAAAGCCCATTACTTACCATTTCTACTATCAGCTGGTATATTTCAGCTTTAGCACCCACGTCTACGCCACGCGTCGGCTCGTCCAGTATCAGCACTTTGGAGTCGGTTACGAACCATTTGCCAAGAACGACCTTCTGCTGATTGCCACCAGAAAGTTTACTTGCGCGCTGACTTGGGCCGGTTGCCTTTATCATGAACCTCTCAAACGCATTTTTAATTACAGACTTCTCTTTGCTGAACTTTATTTTATCGATAACAGGGGTACAGAGCCTGTCCATGATGGGCAGCGTAAGATTCTTACCCACATCCATCTTAAGCACCAGGCCTTCTTCTCTTCTATTCTCCGTAAGAAAGGCTATACCGGCCTTCATTGCTTTGCGCGAGGAATCTATTTTTACTTTATTCCCCTCCATGTAAATCTCTCCCGAAAACACCGGGTCTAGTCCAAATATCGCTCGTGCCGTTTCGCTACGGCCCGCGCCCACTAGGCCAAACAACCCCAGTATCTCCCCCTTACGGAGATCAAAGCTTACGTTATTGAGTTTTTTATTGGTCAGTCCCTTCACTGACATGACCACTTCTGCGTCAGGAGCAGGAGCCGGTGGAAGCTCTGGAAAATACTGATCCAGCCTACGGCCTATTACCATATTGACCAACTCATCATTTGTGGTCTTGCTTACATCTAGAGTACCGACATTTTCACCGTTCCTCAGAACACTGATTTTGTCACATATCTTAAATATCTCGTCAAATTTATGGGAGATATAGATTATGCAGTGGCCTTCCTTTTTGAGTTTTCGAATAATATTAAACAATATTACTGTCTCGCGCTCAGTAAGCGAAGAAGTTGGTTCATCAAATATAAGTATACGGGCATTCAGGGCGAGCGCTTTTGCGATCTCAACCTGCTGCTGTTCTGCTATGCTAAGTTCACCCAAGCGTCTGGCCGGATCCACATCCAGACCAACCATATCCAAATATTTCTTTGCTTCAGCGTTCTTAGCCTTGTCATCCACCAGTTTGAAAATACCCTTAGTGGGCAGACTTGAGATCATTATATTCTCCGCCACGCTGCGCAAATCAAATAGCTTCAGCTCTTGATGTATAAAGCCAATGCCAGCAGCCTCAGCAGCGCGTGAATCAGTTATATTGACCTCTTTGCCGTCAATATAGATGTGGCCCGAATCCTTAACGTACAGTCCACCCAGTATATTCATCAGAGTGGATTTGCCAGCACCGTTGCCACCTAGCAGCCCGTGGACTTCTCCAGCATCCGCTTCCAAGCAAACATTTTTGAGTACTGGCACGCCGAAGAAAGCCTTATATACATTTTCAATTTCAAGGTATTTTCTGTTGCTCACCCTAATAACCCCTTATTCTTTAGAATTTTTTGCCCGAAAGAGCTTTAGAATTCGACCTCAATTACCTCGCCTTTGGGCAGATTCTGTATCTCGAGATCCTTCCACTGTGTATCCACCGCAAAGCTGCAGATTATGGAAGTCTGATCTTCAATAGGCATGGGTGTCCAATGCCACACATACTTATCAACTATAACAGCCTGATCCTGTTTGATGAGGAAAGCTTCGGCACTCTTGAAGTCGATCTCTTCACCAGGCTCAGTACCTTTATTCTTTACAAAAACAATAATAATCGAGCCATTGAGAGGAGTCATAAACTCCTGTGTATGATAGTGGCGTTCAAGGTTCATAGTACGGTAAGGTCTCTTAAAGAAAGTAGATACGCCTATTTGGAAATTGCCATCATCGCAATTATAAGTAGCGAGTTTGGGCCAGAAATTAAACCTATCCGTTGGGCGATCCGGATTGCCATCAGTAGGAATGCAAATTGCGCTGCCATAAGGCGCAAATGCTTCGGGGGTCAAAGGTTGAACCTTAATCTTGTTAATCATCTTTTAAATCTCCTTTTCTAATGTAAAATCGGTAAAATTACCTACTTATCCATCTATCAATTTATCGCGCATAATCTGCATGTTTACAGCTGAGTTTCAACCACTTCTCCGCGTGGCGACTCTTGTACTTCACAATCGCCATTTTCTCAGTACCCACTGCAAAACTGCAAATTAATGCTTCTGGCGTCATCTGTTGTACCTTAATCTTGTTTATACATGTGGCCGTATCTTACTTAGTCCTGTATTTTTCAAGTATACTTCTATCTATTTTGCAAATGCAGCTTGACGCATTGCCCACCCGCACCTTACCTGCAAGGTTAAGCAGTTGATATGCATCCAGTTCGTCAATTCCATACTGTTTATTCATTCTTCTTGCCAGCTCTGTATAACCGGTGTTCATTGCTTCGGAAAGGTTCTTATAGCCTAAACAAGCAACAGCGCCTATCCACTGATCAGTATTAACCTGTGGCCAATCCACATAAAATGCTTCTTCCCTGGATATAACATCAATCTTTACTTCTACTTGGCCTTGGCATTCGAGGGCACAACCAGTAATTTCGCCATCTCCCTGCGCACCATGGATATCACCTATAGAAAACAATGCTCCTTCTACATTTACAGGCAGTATAACCGTAGCTCCCACCGCTATGTCGGGTATGTCCACATTTCCACACCATTCTTTACCCTGATAGAAAGAAGACCTTCTATCCTCTTTAGGCGCTACACCAATGGTACCTACAAAAGGATTCATTGGCACTTTAAGGAATTCGTCTGATTCATGCAACTTAAAAATTATATTGCCATCTTCAAAACCGCATATTTTAGTACGGGGTTCAAGAGGCTTCTGAAGTGATCCCTGAACATTCTGCAAACTGCCAAGTCCGCTATATATTGATGTATAACCGCCGTTACGAATAAAACCCGGAACGACTTTTTTGATCTCTACCTTTAAGCAATCCTTATTAGTAGCACCTTCAACATATACGGGGCCAGTAACGGGATTGCATCCACCGCCCATAGCATATAGCTTTGAAAATTCCGCCCATATATCGGTTTCCTTTGTAATAAGACTTACGTTTGCATCCTCAGTCTCAAATAATACGCTCTCGCCTGGCTTTATACTCGCCACGGGAGGCATCTCTCGATCAAAAGTAAACTTTTTATGTTCCATTCCCAGTTTCAGCATTGTATTTTCCTCCGTACCTGAGCGTTATTAAACAATCAGTTTAGGCTTACAGTCCGTTGTTTCTTAAAATGAATGATTCGGTAACCGTTCTTTTTAACGATCGATTTAGTATCTTAAAATACCGCTTCGTGCGATAGTTTTTGTTTACGCAAAAACCTATTGACTGTATTTTAGTATTTCGTCATCATCTTGTCAATACTAACTTTGCATTTTATGCTACTATTAATGCATTTAATTATTTGTTGTGTGATTTACATATTCTGAATTAAAAAGGGCAACATATATTGATTTTTGGGCCCTCGCAGTCATTCCATCTATTATTTTCTGCCTCTTTATTTCTCCATCATCCCCCCTATTTTTCATATATTTTCTATATTATCCCCTTATTTTTTGTTTTTCCTATTAGATTAGTGCATTTGGCATATGTACAAATAATATCAATCTTATATTGTCAGTGTTTGATTGTTGATGTATAATGTCATTATATTTGACACTATTGTAGTATCTTTGCTTATAATTTTGTCATTTTTATGCTAGTATAATATCATGTACAACTTTAAGGAGTATTGTCATGTCATTCAAAATAGGTGTTACTTGTGCATTAAGCGCTCCATCCAACAGCCCCTTTCCTCTTATCGACCCTGATATCTATCAAACCGTTGATTATTTAGCAAGTCATGGTTTTGATTCTATAGAACTGCACCTCTGTAGACCTGATGAAGTTGATGCTTTTCGCATCAGAGACTACTGTGCTGATAAGGGCATACTTATATCCAGTATTGGTACTGGTATGGCGTACGGGCGTGAAGGGCTTTCCATAACCTCTAAAGATAATTTTATACGCAAAAGAGCCGTACAACGCCTCAAAGATCATCTGGATCTGGCTTCCGTGCTTGGTTGCAGCATTGTTATAGGCTCTATGCGTGGTACAGTACCGGATGGAGCTAGCTTCAGTTCAACTGATAGACTTATGATTGAGTCCTGCAAAGAATTGTGTGACTATGCCGAAAAGGGCAACGGCCGCATAGTTATAGAGGCGATCGACAGAATCGAAACAAATTATTTGCTTACTGCACAAGATGTATTGGAAGTCATAGATAAAGTAGGCAGCAATAAGCTGCTTGTACATCTTGACACATATCACATGAACATGGAAGAACGCAGCTGGCGTGATCCTGTTATCGCCTGCGGCAAAAAATTAGGGCATGTACATGTAGCAGATAACACTCGACATTACCCTGGGTATGGTCTTATTAATTTCGTTCCTTTCCTCAAAGCGTTGAGAGAAATAGGCTATGATCAGACACTTACCCTGGAATGTTATCCCTGGCCAGATGGCAAAACCGCAGTCGAACGTGGGCTGGCCCATCTTCGGACATTAGAGGCATCGTTATGACATTACCCGTACTGCATAGATGCAAAGGATTATCCAATGACATAAAAGGTAAATTGCTAGCTTTTGTATGCCCTGTTATGTTCAGTTTTTCGGGTCTATTTGTAAAGAGCATACCTTGGCCTTGGCAATATCTTCTGGCAATACGTGGCATCATCGCTGGTGTTACTATATATTTTTTTATGCAAATTAGTCAGCTGCGCTTCACTGTAAATCGCAGTTCATTGTTGATTGGCATAACCGTATTCGCAACCAATATATTGTATTTTCCGGCGCAACGGCTTTCCTCGGCGGCAGCCGTCATATCTTTGCAATCCATGTCCCCTGCGTATTTGATGCTGATGTGTATGGTATTCTATCATACACAATACACTTTCAAGGATTTTGCATTGGTACTGTTATCTTTAATAGGCATGGCTTTTATATTTATGGATGCAAATTCCTTCACCATGCTTGGTAACTTATTTTCGATTCTATCCGGCATAGCTAATGCCGGAACTCAGTGTTCATTGGCCAGCCATAGTCTAGAAGAGCGCTACTCCGGTATAGCTATAGGGCATTCTCTGCTGCTGGTATGTTTGCTAATGGTCTCACCTGTTTCCTGTTCAATTTTGGCAATCTCACCGGCGATAATAATAGCTGTACTTTTTGCCGGTATAATACAAATTCCAGTGCCTAATCTTGCGCTTTCCAAAGCGGCTGGGCTCACTTCACCGCTCGCCGTTTCACTTATATGCACTTTTGAAATATTTCTAAATCCGCTGTGGGTATTTCTTTTTCTCGGTGAACTACCCACTCCCTTTACGCTGATAGGCAGCGTAGTAATACTTGTATCTGTGGTGTTATGGACCGTATTTGATAGCAAAAATCCATTGCCAAAGACCCAAGCTCAGCATTCTATACAATAAATTTTGGCGCCAATGCCAATAAAAATAGACGAATAATTTTAAAGGAGATGTTCTTAACTATGAGCAAAACAGTAATCCTAGGGATGGATACCAAGAAACTTACTTATGATCCCACTCTTAACCCTGAAGCACATATTGACTCCGGTGATACCGTTATATTCGAATCCGAAGACGCAAACTGTAGTTTGCTTACTGAAGAAAGTCATGTATGGGCTCAATGTCAGGAGCTTCGTGAGGCAGCCGGTGGCGGCAGCGACCCCGTATGTGGCCCTGTATATGTGAATGGCGCTGAAGTTGGCGATTTTCTGGCCATTGAAATAATAAAAGTTGAGCCCGGCATTTGGCGCAATGGCGGTTATACCTCCATACAGGGTGGCTGCGGCTGGATGGAAGCTGTAAAATTCAATATTCAGGATCCCCTTGTCCCTACTACCCGCATACTTACTTTTGACGGCGAAGGACATGCCATTATGAATCTTGAAAGCGGCAAAGACTTCATCAAAATACCTCTTAATCCCTTTGTTGGTTGTATAGGTGTAGCTCCCAAATGGGATCGTGTACGTTCCGATAGTCTCAACGAGGAATACTGTGGCAACGTAGATATCCCCCAGTTCAAAGAGGGGGCAACCATAGTCCTTCGCTGTAATGTACCTGGCGGTTTGCTTTCTATAGGTGATGTACATGCCGCTCAGGGCGATGGTGAAATTACTGGGTGTGCTATTGAATGCCAAGGCCGCACAACAGTAAAAGTCTCCCTCATCAAGAAGGCAGATATTAAATATTATGGTTGTCCCCAGGTCAACACGCCAAAGTATATAGGCTCCGTGGGCATATGGAGTGGCAAGAATCTCACTTATGCCATAAGCCGTGGATATGTCGATCTTATTCATCGTATAGGAGCAGAATACGGTATAAGCAAATCTGACGCCTACATGCTTCTCTGCCTCAGCGGTAAAGTACAGATTGGCAACGGTTCTTCCGCTGTTTGCATGATAGATCGTGACATTCTTACCAAGTTTAAGAAGAATTAACCCATTATTTTTCTTTCCTCATATATATGGGCATGGTGTGTTTTCATACATTCACCATGCCCAGCCCCTTCGTTTGGCAATTTCATTCTTTTATTGATTTTTCCGTATTGACAAAACGTTTTATTGCCGGTAAACTAGGTATTATCATATTTACTAAAACGTTTTAGTAAATAAGGAGATTAAATCATGTCAAAACGTATAACAATAAAAGATATAGCAGAAAGGGCAGGTGTGAGCATAGGCTCAGTGCATTGCGCCTTGTACGGCAAGCCCGGTGTCGGGGACGCCACGAGAGAGCGCATAATCGAAACCGCCGCAGGGCTTGGTTACAAGCCTAACAGTGCAGCCGCTTCCCTAAAGCGTAAACCTTTGCGCATTGCAGTTTCTTTTCCCGGCAATACAGCAGAGAGCAGATATTATTTTGGTTTTATATGGAACGGCATAAGGGACTGGTTCTCCGTCCAGAATGATCTCAACCTCGAAATAGTAGAAGCGCCCTTTTCCCCGGGGCAGAAAAGCCATGCGGAAGTGTTGGGAGAGCTTTTGAATGGGCAGCATATAGACGGCCTTATCACCACCGGTGAAACCAATGCTGAAGGCGCAGCCTGCATACTTTCCACCATAGACAGCGGTATACCCGTCGTGCTGGTAAGCACAGACCTACCGCTCTCGCACAGGCTCTGCTGCGTGCTGCCGGATTACGATGCAGTGGGCCGTATAATGGCGGAGCTCATCTCCCGCCAGATACCCAAAGACGCCGGAATACTGCTCTGTGCGGGCGAGGTGGACACTCCCTCTCATTACATGATAGCCAACGGGTTCTGCGCATATATGAAGGAGCAGCAGATGTGCAATCCACTATATAAGATACACCCAGTAAACCTGTCCCGCGAAAGCCTCGATATGCTGAGCTTCAGCATCATGAGCCACCCGGACATAGGCGCCTGCGTGGCGGTGAACGCAAGGGGCAGCCTGCTGCTAGGCCGGGCGATAGACATCTTGGGCCTTAAGGGCAGGGTCATCGCCTTAGGCAACGATATGTTCGGCGAGAACCTCGAATGCTTAAGGAGCGGGATATTTACCAACCTTGTGGATAAGCGCCCTTATACCCAGGCGTATACCGCCGCAAAGTATATGACGGAATACCTTATGTCTGGTAAAATGCCGCCGCTCGACACGGTATACGTCAGCAGCGAGGTGGTCTTTAAAAGCAGCCTTACCACAAACAGCTATCTCAATCCATTGCTATAGCATTTGCAATATATACGGAGGTAAAGAATGAAAGTATACGAAAGATCCAGGCATACGGCCGGCAGCTGTACCGTCTGCATGCTCCGGGGGGAAAGCGAGGATATTCTCCTCATTACCGGCGAAAACCCCGGCTTTACAGGCAGAGATACCGGCGACGGCTTCGCCGCGCCGCTGAACCACGAAAACGCACAGCTGCTCCGAAAGCTTTTCCCATTTACCGCCCCGAAACCACTGCTCTCCGAGATACGCACCTTCGGTCTTGGGGACAGGCTGGGCATAGCCGCGCCGGGTCAGCTGCGCGCCATAGAAAAATACGACGCCATACCAGCGCTGGCGCAGCAGTCCATACGCGAACTGAACCTCACGGGACGCACCTTTGACGATGTACTGGACGCCGCAACCTTCGGGGTATTCCGGGAGGATTTCCGGCGCGGCTTCATAGCGGATGGCGACCACCTTAAAACGGACGATGAGGTGGAATATGCTCTCGGCAGCGGCTATACCATGATAACTCTGGATTGCAGCGAACACATACGTAACAACGTAAACAACATGACAGACGCAGAGGTATACGGCAAATATCAGGATGATAAGCAGCTTGAGGAGCTGTACTGCAACAAGAGCTTTGCCGTTGAGGATTACATCGTCAGCTTTTCCGCCGAGGAATTCAGGCGCGCCTGTCTCATATACTGCAATGCCATAGACCACGCCGAGCACATATACCGCAAATATATAGAGGGCCGCCCGGTGGCTTTTGAGCTATCCATAGACGAAACAGCTACCCCCACCACCCCCGCTCAGCACTATTTCGTTGCCAGTGAGCTCATACGCCGGGGCGTAAAGCTTACAACGGTTGCCCCGCGCTTCTGCGGCGAGTTCCAGAAGGGCATCGACTACGTGGGCGACCTTGCCAGATTTGAAGTTGAATTCAGCATACACGCTGCTATAGCCCGGCACTTCGGCTATAAGCTGAGCATACATTCCGGCTCGGATAAATTCTCCGTATTTCCCATAATAGGCAGGCTCACACGGGGTAATTTCCATGTAAAGACCGCCGGCACCAACTGGCTGGAGGCCATGCAGGTAGTGGCAGAGTGCGATCCAAAGCTATACAGGGAAGTGCATAAATTCGCCCTGTCCTCCTTTAACGAGGCGAAAAAGTACTATCATGTGACCACAGACCTTACCAGAATACCTGATATAGACACACTGAGCGACGAAGAGCTTCCCGGCCTGTTCGAGCAAAACGACCCGAGACAACTCATCCACATCACCTACGGCCTGATATTGAACGCCAAGGCAGATGGTGCACCGCTGTTCCGCAGCAGGCTCTATAAGCTATGGCACGACCATGAAGAAGTATACGCCCGGCATCTCGACCGGCATATATCAAAGCATCTCGAGCTTTTATACAGCAAAATATACTAAAAGGAGGGCAAAACATGACCAAAAAATACGCACTGGCGTGCCCCACCAGCATGGGGGTGCGGATCACCCCAGAGGACAGGATGGCGGTACACAACAGCGACCGGTTCTACCTTCAGGCCACCAGCGCCGAAACTAACGTGCTGAACGTGGCATCGTCCCTGGACAGAGAATGCCTTGCGCTGACCAAGTTCGTGGAGGGCAGTCCTATCGCCGCTTTCATAAAGGCGCAGCTTCGGGCCCGGAACATACGCTTCGAGGGCGGGGAAGTCCCCCAGGGCGGCCCCTGGGGCTACCGGCACCAGTTCAATATAGCGGACAGCGGCTTCGGCCTCCGCGCCCCACGGGTATGGAACGACCGTGCGGGCGAGGTCGGTCGTACGCTCAGCGCCTCGGACTTTGACATAGAGCGCATATTCGGACAGGAAGGTATTGAGATATTGCACATCTCCGGCCTTATAGCCGCCATGAGCGAGGACACTACAAAGTGCTGCCTGGAGCTGGCTAAAGCCGCAAAGAAGTACGGCACCCTTGTCTCATTTGACCTCAATTACCGGGCCACCTTCTGGAAGGGCCGTGAGGATGAGCTTTCAAAGGCATTTGGCGAGATAGCCTCCTGCGCGGATATATTAGTAGGCAATGAGGAGGACTTCCAGCTCTGCCTTGGCTTTAAGGGTCCGGAGGCGGGAGGAAAGGAACTTTCCGCCAAGATAGATTCCTTTAAGGCAATGATAATGCAGGTAAAGGGAAAGTACCCAAACGCAAGGATGTTCGCCACCACACTCCGGCAGGTCATCTCCGCCAACGAGCATCTCTGGGGGGCGATACTGCTCTCCGGTGATAAATGGTATGTTGAAGAACCCCGTGAGATACCCGTCATGGACCGCATAGGTGGCGGCGACGGCTTCACCGGCGGTTTGCTTTACGGCGTATTGAATGGCTGGGAGGCCGAAAAATGCCTGCAATTCGGCTGGGCAACAGGTGTGCTCGCCGCTTCCAGCCTGAACGACTACGCGGAACCCGCCGACGAAAAACAGGTCTGGGACATATACGCCGGCAACGCAAGGGTGCAGAGATAAGGAGATAATTTTATATGAAAAAAGCTGACATAGGCCTTATCGGCCTCGCCGTAATGGGCGAGAATCTGGTCATGAACATGGAAAGCAATGGCTTTACCGTGGCGGTGTTTAACCGCACTACAGAAAAGGTGGACAACTTCGTAAACGGTAGGGCAAAGGGCAGGAACATAATCGGCTGCCATAGCCTCGAAGAGCTGGTAGCTGCCCTTGAAAAGCCCCGCAAGGTATTCATGATGGTCAAAGCCGGACAGGCTGTAGATGACATGATAGAAAAGCTGCTACCCCTCTTGGATAACGGCGACATACTCATAGATGGAGGCAACAGCCACTTTCCGGATACCATACGCCGCACCGCGTATGTGGAATCCAAGGGCAAGCTGTACATAGGCACAGGCGTTTCCGGCGGAGAAGAAGGCGCACTGAAAGGCCCCAGCATGATGCCCGGCGGCTCCCCTGCCGCATGGCCATACGTAAAGCCCATATTCCAGTCCATCTGCGCAAAGGTAGAGGACGACTCCCCCTGCTGCGACTGGGTTGGAGAAAACGGCGCGGGCCACTTCGTAAAGATGGTACATAACGGCATAGAGTACGGCGATATGCAGCTCATCTGCGAAGCGTATCACCTCATGCGGGACCTGCTCAGGATGAGCGACGACGAGATGCACGAGGTATTCAAAAAGTGGAACGAGACGGAGCTTGACTCTTACCTCATCGAGATAACCCGCGACATACTCGCCTACAAGGATACCGACGGCAGCCCCATCGTTGAAAAGATACTGGATACCGCAGGCCAGAAGGGCACAGGCAAGTGGACCGGCATAGCCGCGCTGGACGAGGGCGTGCCGCTGACCCTCATAGGCGAGGCGGTATTCTCCCGCTGCCTCTCCGCCATGAAGGAAGAACGGATAATCGCCGCGAAGGAGTTCGGAAGGAATATACCGGAGTTCAATGGGAACAAAGAAGAGTTCATCGAGGCCATACGGCAGGCGCTGTTCGCCTCCAAGATAATATCCTACGCACAGGGCTATACCCTCATGCGCACAGCCGCAAAGACCTACGGCTGGAATCTGAACTACGGCGGCATAGCCCTCATGTGGCGGGGCGGCTGCATAATCCGCAGCGCATTTTTGGGCAAGATCAAAGAAGCCTACGACAAGAACCCCGAACTCAGCAACCTGCTCCTTGACCCCTACTTCAAGGCCACCATAGAGGCACATATACCCGCATGGCGCAAGGTAGCGGCAGCAGCAATAGAATACGGCGTTCCTGCCCCTGCCATGACCTCGGCATTGAGCTACTTCGACGGCTACACTACGGAAAGATTGCCCGCCAACCTATTGCAGGCACAGCGGGACTACTTCGGCGCGCACACATACGAAAGGCTGGACGCTCCCCGGGGGCAGTTCTTCCATACCAACTGGACGGGCCATGGCGGCAATACCGCGGCCACAACATACAACGCTTGATTGTAAAGAAAGGACTATAAAATTATGAAGCTTCCCATCAATACGGACCTTACGAATAAAGTGGCGGTAGTGACAGGAGCGGGCGGTGTGCTCTGCGGCATGTTCGCAAAGGCCCTCGCGGCCTCCGGTGCCAGGGTGGCGGTGCTTGACTTAAACCTCGAAGCGGCAGAAAAGGTCGCTGGAGAGATAACCGCAGAGAACGGCAAGGCAATAGCCTACAAATGTAATGTGCTGGATAAGGACTCCATGGAGGAATGTCGTCAGGCGGTACTGAAGGACCTGGGCAAGTGTGATATCCTCATAAACGGCGCAGGCGGAAACAATCCCCGGGCCACCACAGATAAAGAATACTTCGAGCTTGGGGACATAGACGCGGAAACCAAGTCTTTCTTTGACCTGGAGCAGAAGGGAGTTGAGTTCGTGTTCAATCTTAACTTCCTGGGCACACTCATACCCACCCAGACCTTCGCAAAGGACATGGTAGGCCGGGAGGGCTGCAATATACTGAATATATCTTCCATGAACGCCTACACCCCCCTCACCAAGATACCCGCCTACTCCGGGGCGAAGGCCGCCATATCCAACTTTACCCAGTGGCTGGCGGTACATTTCTCAAAGGTGGGCATACGTGTAAACGCCATAGCTCCCGGCTTCTTCTCCACCAAGCAGAACGCCGCCCTGCTCTGGAACCCGGACGGCACCCCCACCCCCCGCACAGGCAAGATACTGGCGGCTACGCCTATGGGCCGCTTCGGCGAGCCGGAAGAGCTTATAGGAACGGTGCTGTTCCTGCTCAATAACGACGCGGCTTCCTTCATTACCGGCGTAGTGGTTCCAATAGACGGCGGCTTCTCCGCTTACAGCGGTGTGTGATATGGAAGACATTTATAAGATAGCCATGAACGAGAGCGGCCTTGCTCAGGATGAGATAAAGGACGCCCTCGCGGCGAGCATACGGGGAAGAAAACTTAATAATGTTCTGATAATCCCACCGGATTTTACCCGCTTCCACTCCAACTCCGGGTTTATAACCAACACCTATTACCGCATGCTGGCGGAAGCCGGGGGAAACGTGGATATTCTACCCGCACTGGGTACCCACGAGCCCGTTTCAAAAGAGCAGGCGGCTACCATGTTTGGGGATATACCCTATGAGAAGTTTTTGATACACGACTGGCGGAACGACGTCATAAAGCTGGGCGAGGTACCGGCGGACTACCTCGAGGAGATAACCGAAGGCCTTTGGCACGACCCGGTGAGCGTGGAGATAAACCGCCGGTTGATGGATGAAAAGTACGACCTCATCATCTCTCCCGGCCAGGTTGTGCCCCACGAGGTAATAGGTATGTCCAACCACGCCAAGAACCTTTTCGTAGGCGTTGGCGGTAGCGACATGATTAATAAATCACACATGGTAGGGGCCGTATACGGCATGGAGCGCATGATGGGCCGTGACAACACGCCTGTGCGTAAAATATTCGACTACGGCATGGAACATTTTTTAAACGATAGGCCCATACTCTTCGTGCTCACCGTCACCACAGCTCCCGGCGGCAATATCCGCACTCACGGGCTGTTCATAGGCGAGGGCAGGAGCTGCCTTACAGAGGCCGTGAAGCTTGCCCAGCAGAAAAACATAGACTTTGTTGAAACGGGAATTAAGAAGTGCGTGGTATATCTCGATCCGTCTGAGTTCAAGAGCACCTGGCTCGGCAACAAGGCGGTATACCGCACCCGAATGGCCATGGCGGACGGCGGCGAGCTGATAATACTCGCCCCCGGCGTATCCAAGTTCGGCGAGGATGCCCAGGTGGATAAGCTCATACGCAAGTACGGCTACCGGGGCAGGCTGCATACCCTGGAAGAGTTCAACAAACCGGAAAACGCCGACCTCAGAGCCAATATGGGGGCCGCCGCGCACCTTATACACGGCTCCAGCGACGGCCGGTTCTCCATTACCTACGCCGTGAAGGACATCTCCCAACAGGAGATCGCTTCCGTGGACTTTATACCCGCAAGCTACGACGAAACGGTAAAGAAGTACGACCCCGCCAAGCTCTCCTACGGCTACAACACCGTGGACGGCGAGGAAGTGTACTTCATTCCTAATCCGGCACTTGGGCTGTGGATAAATAAAGAACGGTTTGCAAAATAGATCAGGCTTTTATCGAATGTGAAAATCGTTATCACGGTTATACTAAAGCTTCCTCAGGCTGTGCTGCCTGAGGAATTTTTAGCATAACCTGCTCTTTTCGCGGTATTTGTTGTAGACCACATTTCCTGTGATAAAATGCAGACATCTCAAATATGAAAAGGACCCGGCATCAACATGGAAGTATTTTATGGCATACTCATACCTTTCCTCGGCACGGCTTTAGGCGCGTCATGCGTATTCTTTATGAAAAAATCGCTAAACGACGGGATACAGCGCATGCCCGCAGGCTTTGCTGCGGGAGTTATGGTGGCAGCGTCTATATGGAGCCTGTTTATCCTCGCAATGAACCGATCTCAATCTATGGGCAGGCTTTCTTTTATACCGGCGGGAGCCGGTTTTTGGATGGGCATACTTTTTCTGCCGGCTCCGGACCACATCATACCCCATCTGCACCAGAACAGCAAAAACGCCGAGGGCCCTAAAGTCCGACTTAAGCGCACCACCATGATGGTGCTCGCCGTTACGCTGCACAATATTCCCGAGGGAATGGCCGTAGGCGTGCCGTATCTTTTTAGCTTTGCCGCAGGCGCCATGCTATACGTGGTCGTCGAGGAGCTTATCCCCGAAATGTCCCAGGGCGATCACTCACACAGCGGTCCGATTTTCTTCGCCCTGGGCTTCAGCCTGATGATGATACTCGACGTGGCGTTAGGGTAGCATACCCTTCTCCCCGTCATCTGGCCTCGCCGCGTTTTACCGCCCGAAGCTCAATATAGCCTCGCTCCCCCTTCGGCTCAAGCTGTATGCGGGGATTTTCGTCGTCCCACTCATAGCCTATCACCGACGGCTCATATCTGTCCATTGCACACTGCACCGCCGCTATAGCCTCGCAATAGTCCTCCTCGCAGAAGGGCTCCCCCTGAAACATCAGGTATTCCGCCTCGGGCAGCGCTATAACGTCAAAGCCCTCGGGTATAGCGCCGGCGTAGTCGCAGCTCACCTCTACCCCCTGCACGTATACCGATGTGCCGGGAGCCCT
>ULTU01002906.1_pt1 | contig 31377 bp, 26 predicted proteins | sample 1957861 | NCBI WGS metagenome assembly ULTU01 (sample SAMEA4835742, study PRJEB28245) | human gut metagenome | biome: gut microbiome; material: fecal sample | place: Denmark | collected 2008
AGATATTGTATATGAAAAATATAATTAAGTAGTTGACACGCACAGGAGAAAATATGAACGATTTAGAAAGTGGATTGTCTTATTTAAAAAATTATTTAGCAACTAATTGTTTTTGGCAATATTTAATTTAATATTTTGATTTTTTGAGTTGAGTACTATTTTATTAAAAAAGTGAGTATATATATCAAATTAATTGGCAACACATGTAATAATTGTTAAAATAATAGTGTCGTTAAGACAAATAGGAGGATGATATGAGAAAAGTTAAAGTTGTACAATATGGTTGTGGCAAAATGTCAAAATGGATTTTGAGATATTTGCACGAACATGGAGCAGAAATAGTTGGTGCTATTGATGTTAATCCAGACATTATTGGTATGGATGTCGGAGATTATGCTGGTTTGGGTGTTAAACTTGGTGTAAAAATTTCGGACAATGCTGACGAAGTATTAGATAATTGCGATGCAGATGTTGCAATTGTCACCTTATTTTCACTTGTTGAAGAAATTTATCCACATGTTGAAAAATGTGTTGAAAGGGGTATTAATGTAATCACTACTTGTGAAGAAGCAATTTATCCAAACACCACAGCATCAAAACTTATTAATCGTCTTGATGCACTTGCAAAAGAAAACAATTGTACTATTACTGGTAGCGGTATGCAAGATATTTATTGGATTAACTTTGTTGGTATGGTCGCTGGTGGTTGCAATAGTATCAAAAAAATCAAAGGCGCTTATTCATACAATGTTGATGAATATGGACTTGCACTTGCCAAAGTTCATGGTTGCGATTTGACAGTTGATGAGTTTGAAAAAACTCTTGCTCATCCAAAGGAAGTTATCCCATCATATGCTTGGAACGCATCCGAAGCACTTGTTTCAAAATTAGGACTTACTCTTAAATCTATAAAGCAAGAAAACGTTCCATACACATCAGACAAAAATATTTATTCTGAAACTCTTGGAAAAGAAATTGTTGCTGGCAAAGTAATTGGTATGGCTTCAGTTGTAACTATTGAAACTTATCAAGGAATTACAATCGAAGAACAAACAATCGGCAAGGTTTATGGTCCAGATGACGGAGACCTATGCGATTGGGAAATTGAGGGCGAACCAAATGTTAAATTTAAAGTGGAAAAACCAGCGACTGTTGAACATACCTGTGCAACAATTGTTAACAGAATTCCATCACTTCTAAGAGCGCCAGCAGGTTATGTAACTTGTGACCAACTAGAAGAAATTAAGTATATGACTTATCCTATGGAAAATTACCTAAATATTGATTAACTAATTAAACTTTTTTGAAAATATTAACCCCCATACGCCTAGTTTGGTGTATGGGGGTTTTGCTATTCAACCATTGGGGTTTTCATAAGGTTGAATTCGAAGAATATATTAAAGAAATATTTGATTCCTTAGCAAATTAGTAATGTATTTACACAGTAAAATCTATGGCATTTTCAATTGACAATGAAGCAATCACTAGTTAGACAAGAAACTTGTTTGGAATTATTTTGGGGGCATTAAAATTTGTAGGACAAACAAATGAGTCTTGCAATTATTTGAAGAATATGTTAAAATATATATAATAAGTACTATGTGAACAAAAAGGAATGTTATGGATAAAGATAATTTAAAAATAGTTAAACAATATGTTATGCGAAGAATTGCCGAAAAAAATATTGTGCTTTCGAGAATTTTGTACTCACACAAAGAGAGTTCTAAGATACTTAGATATTGTATTAACAGAAATTTTGCTGCAGGAACAGTAAGCATGTATGATTCTGTTGAGAGTAATATTAATTTAAATGCAATTTATGATGATATTAGAAATCAAGAAAAGCCACTTGCGCCATATAACTATTTTGATTTGGATACGCTTATTGCATATGATAAATATTTGGAAAACATTATAGATAATATTTATAACAATCGTACCAAAGGTCGTCGCAACTATTTTGTTATGGAAGACTTTCAAAAAGCGATTGACATTGACACACCAAACCTTTTTAAAAATACCACTGATCGCAAACTTGTTGGATACTATAACTTAACTTGTCCTTTGCAAACTATCAAAGATAAGCACGGCAATTTGACATGCGAGAGAACACCAGCCAAAGCGACTTTTTCCAAACATCATAGCGTTTTGGAATGTAATAATTTACTTAAACAATATTTGGAAGAAAGACATCCCGATTTGTCCAAAAAAACAGATGATGGCTTTGAAACATTTGAGTTTGAAGGTAGAGAATTTAATATAATTAGTAGCGACAACTATTTTGATAAACATATGCACCCAATTAAGTATATAGTTGCCGATAGCCAAAGCGGAAACACTCGACTTATGGGTTTTTTCGATATGAATATGAGAGTATATCATGGGGACTTGTTTGATTTGGATGGCGAGTTGGTTTATGACAAAACTCAAAGTGGTTGTAGTATTTATGGCGAAAGTGCCACCAATCATTTTGACGGAATGGGTAGATAAAAAATAAAAGTAAATAATCATAATGACTGAGAATATAGTCAAATGGATTATTTACTTTTTTTGTGCTTAGAAATTACAATTTTTTGGGGTTCTTGGGAATGGAAGAACATCACGAATATTTGAAGCGCCAGTAATGTACATAATGAATCTATCAAAACCCATTCCAAATCCGCTATGTTTAACCGAACCGAATTTTCTTAGGTTTAGATACCACCAATAGTCTTGTTCGTTTAAGCCTAGTTCATGAATTCTTTCGAGTAATTTATCATAATTTTCTTCTCTTTCGCTTGCTCCACAAAGTTCGCCAATGCCCGGAACTAATAAGTCGGTAGCCTTAACAGTCTTTCCGTCGTCATTGAGTTTCATATAGAATGCTTTGATTTCCTTTGGATAATCATAGACAAATACTGGGCGATGATAAACTTTTTCGGTTAAGAATTTTTCGTGTTCAGTTTGAATATCTGCACCCCAACTAACTTTAAATTCGAATTGGTCATTGTGTTTTTCGAGTTCGGCAATTGCATCGGTGTAGGTAACTCTTGCAAAGTCGCTAGTTGCTACGTGTTTTAGTTTTTCTATAAGTCCGTGTTCAACAAAACTATCAAAGAACTTGAGTTCGTCTGGACATTTTTCAAATATATAGTTAATAACACTCTTGACCATGCCTTCCATTACATCCATATTATCTTCAAGTTCAGCAAAAGCCATTTCAGGTTCAATATGCCAAAATTCATTGACATGTTTGACAGTGTTGCTGTTTTCTGCTCTAAAAGATGGGCCGAAAGTATATATATTTCCCATTGCCAATGCAAATGCTTCGCCTTCAAGTTGACAAGAAGGGGACAAGAATACTTTTTTGCCAAACAATTCGTCTTCGGGTTTTAGTTTTAGACCAGCATAAATATCTTGAGTACTAACCTTAAATAATTCGCCAGCACCTTCGCAATCTGACGATGTAAGAAGTGGGGCATGAACATAAACAAATCCAAGATTATTAAAGTAACTATGCAAGGCATAAGCTGCTTCGCTACGAACTCTAAAAATTGCATTAAATAAATTTGTTCTTGGTCTTAGATATGCTTGTTCTCTCAAAAATTCAAGCGAATGACCTTTCTTTTGCAAAGGATAAGTACTGTCGGTTGCACAAATTACTTCAATGCTTGTTGCATTGATTTCATATGGTTGCTTGTTGTTTGGAGTAACAACAATAGTTCCTTTAACCTTAATAGAAGAACCCGCATTAAGCTTTGCTATACTATCATAATTGGATATTTTGTTGGCATCAAAAACCACTTGTGCACCCTTGAAACTTGTTCCGTCGTTAAGGTCTATAAATCCAAATGACTTGACATCTCTAACACTTCTAACCCAGCCAGCAACTGTTACAGGCTTGGTGTCAAACGAAGCATATTCTTTATTTAATTTTGCAATATCTAATTTTTTCATATTTTCTCTCCAAAGTAATTACATGTTAGTATATAACATTTTTTGTGTAATTGCAAATATTTTTTTTGGTAACTCCCAAAATAATATATGTACCAAGATTTTTATTTTTAAAACACCGCTTAAGATGTTGACTTTAACAAAAAACTTGTGTTTAATTTGGATATTATTAGCAATTTATATATTATTTACTCAAAATATTTGACAAAATTTACAAAAAAAATTAATCTTAAAGTGTAAAAATATTAAGGAGAATATCTATGGAAAAAAAATACGAGCCTTTGATGACCCCATGGAAAATTGGCAATGTCGAAATAAAAAATAGAATTGTTATGTGTCCAATGGGTGGAACGTCACTTTTTGGCTGGATGGAACGAAATCATTTTGACAAAGAATCTGCCAATTTTTTTCTTGATAAGGCAAAAAATAATGTCGGACTAATTATCCCTGGCATTGCACCTTTGAGAGATACTATGCTAGGTCGCTGGCTATATCAAAACAAGAGAATGTTCAAAGAACTCAAGGAATACATGAAGGAAGTTCACAAATATGGTGCTAAATTATTTGTGCAATTGACTGCAGGATTTGGAAGGTCTTTTGCTATCACAAATCCGCTTGTGCCATTCCTAAAAAACAAATTTTTGGGTGCATTAATTAAGCCGATAATTGACATTAGTTACATTTGTGCATCTCCTAGTGAAATTACTTCTCGTTGGGCAGAAGGTGTTAAATGTAGAGCGCTTACAAACAAAGAAATCAAACAGATGATTTTTGCCTTCGCTGAAACGTCAAGGCTACTCAAGGAAGCCGGTGTTGATGGTGTGGAAGTTCACGCTGTTCACGAAGGATATTTGCTTGACCAATTTACATTGAAATACACTAATCATCGTACTGATGAATATGGTGGAAGTTTTGAGAATAGATATCGTTTCCCAGTAGAAGTTGTCAAGGCTATTAAGGAAGTCTGCGGAGAAGATTTCCCTGTTTCCTTGAGATATTCTGTTATAAGCAAGACAAAAGGCTTGTGCGAAGGCGCTGTTCCTGGTGAGAAGTACAAAGAAGTTGGTCGTGACATGGCAGAAAGCGAAAAGGCGGTCAAATATTTGGAAGATGCTGGATATGATATGCTTAACTGCGACAACGGAACTTATGATGCTTGGTATTGGGCGCATCCACCAGCTTATATGCCTACAAACTGTAATTTGGAAGATGTTAGCCACATCAAACAATTTGTAAATATTCCAGTTGTTTGTGCTGGTAGAATGACTCCCGAAATTGGTGCAAAGGCTATTAAGGAAAAGAAAATTGATGCAATGGGTGTTGCAAGACAGTTCTTGGTTGATGGTGCATGGGTTACAAAATTAATTAATGGCAAAGAAGAAGATATTCAACCTTGTATTTGTTGTCACAATGGTTGTTTTGCAATGGCGCACTACAAAGGTGTTGCTAATGACGAAAGTCTAAATGAAGCAAAACATATGGCAAGATGTGCCTTGAATCCAGTTACAATGAATGGCGGAAGATTTGTAATCAAACCAGCCAAAAAGACAAAAAATGTCGCAGTCATCGGTGGCGGAATTGGTGGGATGGAATGTGCTAGAATTCTAACACTTCGTGGACACAAAGTCACAATTTACGAAAAGTCGGGAGTTCTTGGTGGAGTATTTATTCCTGCATCAAATTTTGACTTTAAGGAAAATGACAAACGCCTTATTGAATGGTACAAAAAACAAATTAAAGATTTGAAAATCAAAGTTAAATTAAATACAGAGATTTCGGATATATCCACGCTTGATGCAGACGAAGTGGTAATTGCCACTGGTGCTGTTGCAAGAAAACTTAGAATGCCAAATGCCGAACGATGTATTGATGCTGTAGATTATCTAAATGGCAAGGAAGTGGGTAAGAATGTTGTTATAATCGGTGGCGGACTTACTGGTTGCGAAATCGCTTATGACTTGCATCTCAAAGGCAAAAAACCTGTAATTGTCGAAGCAAAACAAGACTTGATGGCAGTTAGGGGATTATGTCTTGCTAACTCAAGTTATCTAAGAGATTATTTCAAAGCATACAAAGTTCCAGTCTATCTAGAAAGCAAAGTTTGTGAAATCTCAGACAAAAAAGTTAGAATTGAAACCAAAGACGGACAAACTTGGATTGACGCTGACGATATAATTTTGGCAATTGGATACAATCCAAATCCACTTTCAAAAGAAAACAAACACGTTCACATCGTTGGTGATGCTTATAGTGTAGGAAACCTAAGAACTGTCGTTTGGCGTGCTTGGGAAGTTGCCGAAAAAATTTAATTATTATAGGAGATAAATATGAAATTAACACAAGAAGAAAAGGGTATTCTTGCTGGTTCTCAAGGCGAAACCATGGCTAAGATTATGAAAACTGTGGTTGATTTTGGTAATGTGTTTGGTGCTACAAAATTAGTGCCTATCACTCATGCAAGCCACTTTGTTACTTCGTTTGGAATCGGACTTTTGAAACCTCTTTTTAGAACAATGGATGAAATTATTGATGCTGGAATCAAGACAAAAGAACCTTTTACAGTTGACCCACGTCCAATAGATTATACAAATGTCAAATGTAATTTGTTAAACAAACTTGTTTTTAGCAAAATTATGTACAAAGAACAATCAAGATACGAAGAACAACTCAAAAAAATCGGTCTCAAAGATGACAAGAGTTTTACTTGTACTTGTTACTTTGAAGAAGTTGGAAATCTTCCAAAAAAGGGAGATATACTAGGCTGGGCAGAAAGTTCGGCAGTTGTTTATGCAAACTCTGTTTTGGGTGCTAGATGCAATAGAAATAGTGGAATGTTAGACTTGTTCTCGGCTATTATCGGCAAAGTTCCCGAATTTGGACTTCTTACTGACGAAGGCAGAAAGGCTGATTGGATTATTGACATTCAAACAAGCAAACTTCCAGAAGCACAAATTTTGGGTAGTGCTATTGGACTTAAGGTTATGGAAGACGTGCCATATGTCAAAGGACTAGACAAATTCTTAGGAAACGAACTTACTGATGATGTCAAGGCTTATCTTAAGGACTTTGGTGCAGCAACTGCATCAAATGGAGCTGTTGGACTTTATCATATTGATGGTCTTACACCCGAAGCCAAAGAATTAGGCAAAAAACTTATCAAAAAAGATGCAAAAGTTTATACAATTACAGATAGAGAACTTGAAAAAGTTTATAAGTCCTATCCAGTTTTGTGGAAGAATATTAATGCAAAGCCAAGTCTTTGTTTCATAGGTTGTCCACATCTTAGTAAATCCCAATTAGAATCTTGGGCAAATAATATTTTGGAAGGATTAAAAAATAACGGAAGAACAAAAGTTACAACAAGAACAATCCTTACAACAAGTCCACAAATTGCTGACAAGTTCAGAGAAACTGATTTGTGCAAGAAACTTTATAAAGCGGGAGTTAAGGTAAGCAGTATTTGTCCTCTTATGTACACAAACAATCCATTGGCAGGCAAAAAACCTATTATTACTTGTTCTAATAAATTGCGTACTTATTCATCTTCAAGATTCTACAAATCTGATGATATTTTGAAAATAATCACAGGGGGTAACTTATGAAAAAATTTAGCGGTAGAGTAATCGCTGGAGGCAAACTTACTGGTGAAGCAATTGTAAGTCATCAAGGTGTTAATACTCTTGCAACTTTTCAAAAAAGTGCATTAAAGAATGCAAAAAAAGTTATAAGTTCCGACCAAAACAACCCAGACCTATACAAAAAAGTCTTGACAGGCAAGATTCTTTGTTTGCCAAAGACAATAGGTTCAACTACTGGTGGACTTGTTATTCAAACAATCTGTTCAATGGGAATTAATCCTAGTGCAATGTTATTTAGCGAAAGTATAGATAGTCTTGCCGCTTCAGGGATTATTCTTGCAAGAAACTGGGAAGATAGCAAAATTATCGCTATTGACAACTTGGGCGAAAAGTTCTTGAAATATGTAAGTTCTGGTGACACAATTACGATTGAAGAAGACGGAACGGTTGTTGTCGACAAAAAATAATGACAAAAAAAAGAGATGTCAATTGACATCTCTTTTTACTTGCTTTCTTCACTTGTTTTTCCGCTAGAACTTTCTTGTTCGGTATTATTTAAATCTTTGAGCGATTCTTCATATTGTTGGTCTTGTTTATTTATCAAATAGTTTTCGTAGGCAAACGATCCAGCAAGAAAAAGCACTATAAATACAATCATTATAGAAATTAAAACATTTATTTTTTTCTTAGTCATAATCATTCCTCCACAAATACTTGTTAATATAAAGTTAACTTTATTTTCACTAATTTTACTACGAATTATGTCTATTGTCAATATCTCTTAACAAAATTTATTCAAATTAGTTTGACATAAGTCACAATTTAAAAGTACAATAATTACTAATATGAAAACCAAAATAAATTAGTAGTATTGAAAGTAGGGGGAAAATATGAAGAAACGAAGTCAAATAGCTGAGAAATATAAATGGAATCTCAAAGATATTTTTGAGAATGAAGACGAACTACTCAAAAGTATTCAAAAAATAGAAAAATATCCAGCAATTTTGAGTGCATACAAAGGAAAACTAAAAAAAATAAACACATGCTATGAGTATTTTGAACTTTGTACAGAACTAGGAAAGATTATGGACAAGGTTGAAGTATATGTGTCTCTCAAACTAAGCGAAAACTTGGAAGACAACAAATTTTTGGAAATTAGTAGCAAACTATCCAATATTTCCAAAAACATATCCGTTGCAACATCTTTTGAAGAACCGGAACTTCTTGGCTATGGCGAAAAGTATTTAAATAAATTACTCAAAGATTCAAGATTCAAAGATTACGCAATGAGTATCAAAAATTTGATTAGAGAAAAGGCTCATGTTTTGCCCGAAAAAGAAGAAATTATGCTTAGCAAGGCGATGAAATCTTTGGGTGGATTTTCGGACGTGTACGATAATATCGATACATTGGATTTGAAGTTTGAAAGTGTTAAGGATTCAAAAGGAAAGCTACACGAAGTTAATCAACACAACTACTCACATCTGTTAGAAAACAACGATAGAGTTCTTAGAAAAAACGCATACAATTCGTATTTAAAAGGCTATCATGGACTTGGCAACACTATTGCTTCAAATTATATTGGCAGTGTGGAGAGTGACTGGTTTGTGGCTGATATGTATGGTTTTAAATCGACACTTGAAATGTCTTTGTTTGGCAGTAATATTGATTCCAAAGTTTATGACAAACTACTTGAAAATGTAAACAAAAATCTAAATTTGATGCACAAATTTTATACTCTCAAGAAAAAGGCTTTAAACCTAAGCCCATTCTATATCTACGATAGGTCGGTTAAAATTGCTAACTTAAACGAAAAAATTTCTTATGAAGAGGCTTATGAAAAAGTCATAAATGCTATGAGTGTGTTGGGTGATGAGTATGTGACTGGTCTAAAAACTGCTAGAGATAATAGGTGGATTGATGTTTATCCTTATGAAAAAAAGACAACAGGTGGATTCTGTTGCAATATGTTTGAGCCACATCCATATATTTTGCTTAACACGGTTGACGATAGTCGTGGCATTTATACATTAGCGCACGAATTAGGACATGCAATGCACGGATACCTTAGTGCAAAGATTCAACCTTATCAGACTCACGACCATACAATATTTCTAGCAGAAATTGCTAGTACTGTAAATGAAGTTTTGTTATTTAAATATTTGTATCAAAATGCCAAAACAAAAAAAGAAAAACTATCTCATCTTGAAAAATACTTGAGCAATATTTTTGCTACAATTTATGTGCAAACAATGTATAGTGAATTTGAGTACTATTCTCATACTCTTGTTGAAAGCGAAAGTCCTATTAGCAAAGATTTGCTTAATGCCAAATACAAAGAACTTAATCAAAAATATTATGGCAAGAGTGTTAAGTTTGAAAGTCAAGATATTGGTGAGACATGGATGAGAATTCCACATTTCTATAGAGCATATTATGTATATAAATATGCTACAGGAATGTCGAGTGCAATTAATTTTGCTACAAGAATTTATAATAATGAGCCAGATGCTCTCGATAAATATCTTGAATTTTTGAAAAGCGGAACTTGTGATTACTCTTTGGAAATTTTGAAAAAAGCGGGAGTGAACTTGCTTGACGACAGAAGTTACAAAGTTGTATTTGACGAAATTTCTTGGGCACTAAAAGAACTAGAAAAATTAATTTAAATATAAAAAATCCATTAGATTATCAAATAAATCTAATGGATTTTTTTATGCTTAAAATCTTTGTTTGCTAAATTCATACAAGGCAATTCCTACAGACATAGATAGATTAAGTGAATCAATTTTGTCGGAGTGCTTGATTATAAGTGGAGTGCCTACTGACAAGAATTTTTGGTCTAGTCCGCTTGCTTCGTTTCCAAATATTAGAGTGTGTGGTTGAGATTTTTTTTCAAGACTATTAAGACTAGTTTTTGCTTGAAGCATAAAGGGATACTTGTAATTATTATTAACTTTTGAGTAGTCATCAAAACTATCAAAAAGTTCAATATTTATACTGAATATTGAACCCATACTAGCCCTTATGACTTTTGGGTCAAATATATCAATACAGGGCTTGATAATACTCAAATTAGTGTAATTAAATCCTAGCATTACTCTAATTATTGTTCCCAAATTTCCCATATCACTAGGACTCACCAAAAGTACCTGATTTTGATTGTTGTCAACTTTCATTTCGTATTTGTTGAATACTCCCATGATATAGACATTACCCTTGCCACTGAGTTTTTCTATTAACTTTCCATTAGTCAAAATTGGAACTCTATGCTTTTTTGCTAGTTCTAATATTTTTCGAATATCTTCACTTTTGTCCAACTTTTCGTGTATTACTATTTTTGAAGCGTGAGTGTATTTATTTTTGAGAAGTTCATATGTGGGGAATGCTCCAAAACAATAACTAATTTCACTTTCTTTTGAATATTTTTTAGATTCCATAAATTAAACCTTTTTGTATATTTAAATATTTGAATTGTCATTTATTTATATATTTATGACAATATTGTGTCACTTATTGACAATAACTACATATTAAACATATTCTTATCTTTGAGAATTAATTTTATAACTTCTTTTTTGAGTGAGTTGTCCATAGGCGCTCCAGATGCTTTTACATGGCCACCTCCACCATAAATAGATGCGATTTCTGCGACGTTAATTTCGTCCTTGTTGCACCTAAAAGATATGCCTTGTTGCATGTTAATAATGACTACAAAATCTATACAGTATGAATATTTAGATGCCAAATAATTTCCAAGCAAACTTCTATTTTGTTCTGCAAAAACTATTCCACATTTTTTGCCTTGAATAGTTGCATGAAACATTGTTTTTTCTGTTTCTTCTAGGTAGCGTTGAATTCTTCCTTGCTCAATTTCAAGCAAATACTCTTGTTCTTTTGTAAAGAAAAATTCATTGTTTTCTTTCAAGAATTTTGAGTAGTATTCTATATAATTATCTCGACCCAAAATGTCATGCAAGTCATTTAATTTTTTGGCCTGCAAATTATTTGTTTTTGCCCAGTCCCATGTGTCGCTAAGTCTTACAAGTTCTGTGTATTCTCTAACTGATGGTTTATCAAAAATAGTAGGATATGCGTTGGCTAAATATTTATAAAATAATGATGTTGCACATTCGTTAATTCCTTCACTATTTGTGCTAATGGCTGTTCCAAATGGATAGTCATTTGCAACCAAATTAAATGCATGGTGGTCAAATAATTTGAACCTTTGACTATTGCCAGTGTTCATAATCAAATCGCAAGTTGACTTGTCCAAAGTTAAATCGGTTATGATTATCTCGTCATAATTAAAATAACTTTTGTTATTAATTATTTCTTGAACTTTTGGAATAATATCGTTTGCATTAAGTAAAATATAATCAAAATTTGTGCCTAGCATTTTGAGAAAGATTATTGGACTTATGCCGTCAGGGTCGGCTTTGTGTGTAAGTAGTAGTGTTTTCATAATTGTTCCTTTTAAATTCTTAATTCTTTTGGATAATAGTTTTTGAGTTTTCCGTTTGTCATTTTGCCACCGCCAAGTGTTACTCCCAAAAACTCTACAGCATATATTCCGTTTGGTCTATCAAAACTGAGTTCTTCGCCATGCAAGTATTTGTAAACATCTAATTCATTCAGTTCGATTTTCTTTTCAAAATACTTTCCATATGTGTGATAACATTCATGTGCAATTTTGAAAACGTTTTTTTGCAGTGTTCCAACATGTACGCCAAGATAAATTACATTTAAATTTTTAAGATTTAATTTGCATTTTGGCAAAACATAAATTTCGTCATTAATCTTAACAAGGCCATCTAACTTTATGTTTATAACACCTTTTAGTGTAGAGAGTACGGTCATCAATTCTTTTTGATTAAGTTCACAATAACATTTTGGCAATGACGGTTTTGGTTGAGACGAAATTTCGCCATCAACTTTTTTGAGAATAATCATAAATTGACCTTCGCCTTTGAATCTATGTGGGTAACGACGAAGTGCATAGTTTGTACTTACATCTTCAATTTTTATACCACTATCACATACTGCCAAAAATTCGGGTTTGTGTATAATTTCAAAATCGGAATGCTTTTTTATAAAATTAAAAATAACATTTTCGTTTTCTCTTATGTCATATGTACATGTCGAGTAAACCAAAGTTCCATTTGATTTGAGTAGTTGGGATACATTTTCTAAAATTTTAAGTTGGCGTTCAGCATTGCTGTCTATGCTTGTAGGATTATAAAAATTCATGTCGAAGTTATTTTTTCTTATCATTCCTTCGCCACCGCAAGGTGCATCAACCAAAATTTTGTCAAATAGTATGTTGCTTCTCGCTAGTTCTTCGGACGAATTGCAAGTAATAATGAAATTATCAAAACCCATACGTGTTAGATTTTCTCTTAAAATCTTTGCTCTGCTAAACGCAATTTCATTTGAAACAAGTAGTCCGCTTCCACCAAGTTTTTCAAGAATTTGAATGGACTTTCCGCCGGGAGATGCACATACATCAAGACATATATCTTGAGGGCGAATATCCATAAGTTCAACCGGATACATTGCACTTGGCTCTTGGGAATAAATTACTCCCATGTGGTTAAAAACATTTTGTGAAAACTTTGGAATGCTAGCAAAATATCCATTCTGGGTCAAAGGAATTGACTCAATTTCAAAATCACAGTTTTTTTCGAAAACGTCCTTTTTAAGTCTTTCAAAGTTGACGGTAATTGCTTTTTGCGAAGGATTATCAAGAGATTTGAAAAAATCATCTGCTTGACTTCCAAGCAAATCTCTCATTTTTTGTTCAAAATCCTTTGGTAAATTCATTATTTTGCCTTTTATCCATTATTTTTAATTGTTTATGGCTTATCAATTAGATTAGTTTAACACATTTTGAAAATTTTTCCAAAAGATAAGCGAAGGTAATCGGACAAACTTATCAAAAATTGGGTATTGACTATAGTTAATTCTAGTGTTAAAATATAATAAGTAAAATGTTTTGTGGGGAAACAAATTTTTATATTAAGGTGGAAATATGAGTGAAAATAGAGAAAAAGAGTATTTTTATCTAGTTTATCCTAGACGAATACCCGATGCACAACTAGACAAAGTTATGCAAACTACCAAAATTTTGGATTCTTATACTGGACAACTTCAAGATAGAGAAACCGAAGTTTACAAAATAAAAGAGCCTTATGTTTTAGACATGATAGACTTTGCTTTTAATAAATTTTTGCCAAACGAAGAGTATACACCTAAACCAATTAGAATATCGAGTGCAACCGCTGATGCTTATGGGCTTGAAAGACTTGTTATGAATATCCAAAAAAGATTGGGTTCTTTGCCTTATGCACTTTGGGTTGCAAAAATCCCTTCTGTTTATATGGCAGAACTTTACAAAGAAGAATCTCTTGACGAAAATTTTGGTGAAAAAGCCGAAGATTCGACATTCTGTCCGCTATTGCCACTCAACAATGTAGCAAAAGTTGGTGACAAAGTAATGCAAGGGCTTGCTTCTAATTTTATAGATAGAGTTTATCTTAACTATCCGGATTTAAGATGTATCAAAAATGAGAGTTGCATGCCACTAAGTCCAATTCATAAGGGTCTTATTTTGAGTCCTGAACAAAGATTTGTGACAGATATTTATCACTATTCTATTTGGAGAATAAATGCAAGAAATGATGATGTTATAGAAAAACTGGAAAGAGAATATGATTACGATTGTGCAAAACTCCATAAAGATAGATTAAACGAACTGTTGATTTATAATAGAATCACATATTTGGACAAACAAGGATTTAAAAAATACAACGAAAAATATCTAAAACCACAACTACTAGAGTACAGAAACAAAATGTCTAGGTTTAAAATTATGGCACTCTTGGAAAATTCGTCAATTGTAGAAGATGCTAGACGTAGACAAACTATGTTGGAAAAGGGGGAATTCTAAGTATGGAAAAATCCAAATTTAGATACACTTATTTTGTTTATCCAGACTGGTCATATATAACCAAGGGCAATAGCCACAAAGTCAAGGGGCTAAGTTCCATTTTGGATACATTTAATAATGGACTAGATATTTACAAAGATATTAACTATGGCGATTCCACAATGGTATGGCAATCAAACATAGATGAATTCGGCGAAGCAAAAGTTCTTGAGTATTTTGCAAATAAATATCAGGCTAGAAGCAAGTTTTTGAGTAAAGACTCTCCAAATGGTTCAATTCCTGTATATCTAATAAAAATTCCCGAAGAATATGTTTATGGCGATACAGATGATCCAAAGATTGGCTTGCCACTTCCTTGGCTAATTAAATTTAACGACAAATTTAGAAAAACAATTACTGCACCAGTAGATTTGGACAAAGTAGATTATTATCACAAAGTGCCTAGATTTTCCGAAAAGGGCGACATGCCTAAACTTGCGCCACAATTTGTACGTGGTGTATACTTCAAAGAAATAGGGTGGACGGGTAATTCAAACTGGTGTCCTATATACAATCCCTATGGCTATACATTTAGCGGATTTCAATATCCGGATTTAAAGAGAGTTGGCGAACAAGATATTATAAATATTCAAGATGCCGGTAAGTCATATGAAGAACTCAAAAAATTGCAAGAACAACATATTTTGCCATTCTTCTTGCATCATAATGCAGATGAAATTATTGATTATTACAAAAACAAATTCAAAGACGTTCATGAAACTATGGAATGTAAATGGCCAGAAGATATAATGATGAATAGATTATTCGAAAGATGGAACGTCACTTCGGATTTAGATAGATTGAAATAAAAAAATGGAAGTCTAATTGGCTTCCATTTTTTGTTGGAGCAGGTGAAGGGAATCGAACCCTCGTAGTCGGCTTGGGAAGCCGATATTCTGCCATTGAACTACACCTGCACAAATTACAATATATTTGAGCTATATATTTTTTGTCAAATAATAAATTTTGGAGCTGATGGTGGGACTCGGACCCACGACCTACGCATTACGAATGCATTGCTCTACCAACTGAGCCACATCAGCATATTAGGTTACTAGAATACTATTATTTTTGTTATGGTAATTACAATACGTTTTTAGGTAGAGCAATACTTACTCTTCCGTCGACACCTAAAGTGTCTCCCGCTTTGGCTAACAACTTGCCACTGGCAACTTATTTTAACGCGTCGCGTTCGTCTAAAGCCACATCAGCATATTAGGTTGCTAGAATACTATTGCTTACCGCTAAGGCATTTGCTTTGTGTTTTTGCGGTGTCAACTTGACCTAGTGTAATTTTAGCACAATATTTCAATTTTGTCACTGCAAAAATAGATATTTAATCAAAAATCCTTGATGAAAACTTTGAAAGGCAACAAAAAACTCCCAAATTTTTAGTTGGGAGTTAGAATTTTAGTTTTGATTTAGAGAATCTCTAAATTCTTTGATTTTTTGTTCAAATTCAGTTTTATTATTTTCGAACTCGGTTTTGTGTGCATCAAATGTTGCTTTGAAATCGTTGATTTTTTGTTCGAATTGTGCTTTTAGAGTATTTAGTGCGTTTTGTAGAATTTCGGCAGAAGGCAATGCATCGTTTACTTGGTTTACAAAGAAATCATAATAATCGCTTAATGTCTTTTGGGTTGATGTGATTTTGGCATTTAATTTTGCTATTTCGTCCGATCCTTTAGGAAGCAATGCAATTGCATCTTTCCATTGTTTGATATAACTGTTTATTTCTGCTTCTTTCTTCAAATATTCAGCGTTTAGTTCATCATATTTTGCATAAAAACTAGCCATGTTATCAGGAATAACTTTTGATACCAAATTTGCTATATTGTCATATTGAGTAAATAGTTCGTCCAAAGTTTTGGTGTCTACATCTGATGCTGTAGGTTTAAGTCTTTTTACACTTTCTTTTAGTTCTTCTATTTGACTTTTTGCACCAGCAATTATTCCGTTTTCGTCAAAAAACTTGTTGACTTTGTTTACAACAGATTTACTCATTTCGGAGTAGTCTTGTTTTGAACCACTAAAAGTAATTGTAACAGTTGTGCCACTAGCCGTGATGTCAAGGCTGATTTTTCCCGCTTTGGTAGTAATTTTAACAAAAAGTTCGGCAGCATCTTCGGCTGTAAGTCCTATAAATTCACCATTTAATTCTAGTGCTTTGCCGTCATTATTGAGTGCTACAACTCTCATAACTTTGTCGTTTCCGTTTAGAACAAATTGTACACTAGGATTTGTCTCACAAGTCATTATGCTTGTTACGGTTTTTTCTCTTAGTTCGTATTCTTTCTTTCTATTGGCATTTGCAACTATTAGACATATTGCAGTAACTATTAATGCAACAGCGACTACTGCGCTTGTTATTATTGTAATTAATTTTGCTTTTTTTGTCATATTAATCTCCTTTGAGATGATATTTCACAATTTCATTTTAGCAATTGAATATGATTTAGTCAAATAATTTCTTCAAATTATTTTGGCAATATTTAATTAAATGTCTAAAACTAATTTAAATTAAAACCATACATTTATTTTATATAAATAAATTCGTTTGACTTTGATGTAAGTATTTATTAAAATAAAATATACTTAAAAAATTTATGTGATATTAAATCTTGCTGAAGTTTGATGTCTGTTAGACTGAATTTTCAAACATACTTAGGGCAAATTTTTGAGTGTCATGTAGATAAAACAAAATGCTTTTGAGAATAATAAAGTAAAAAGGCCACCAAAGTTGGTCAAAGTCTTAAAAGTTCGACAAAGTTAGTTGAGTAGGTGAAAGATGAAATTTTGGAAAAATTTTGTGATATGTATGGTGGCTATTGTTTCGTGTATATTATTTAGTGCATGCAACTGTAGTCGAACCAAAGTAGAAGTATCCAAAGATTTGGATGGCGATGGAATAATTTCGGAGTGGGAAACAATTTTTGAAAAAACCGATGTGCCAAATAGAATAATTACTAGTGGAAATATAGTTGAAATTTCTAGTTTTGATGAACTCAAATCCATTAATGAAAAAACGGGCGAAACCAATACATATGTTTTAACAAAAAATATTGATTGTGGTGGCGAAAGTGTTTGTATAGACCTTGGCAAATCTTCGCTTTATGGAAATAACAAAGTTATCAAAAACTTCAAGTTTTCGGATTATAAGTACTATGTTGGAAGTGGCGAAGACAAACAAGAAGTAGAAACAAGTGTTAAGGGTTTGTTTGTAAATGGTGTCAAAGTTTTTGATTTGAGACTATTTGTTGGTTTTCAGGAAATTGAAGTCAAAACCCAAAATACATATACTACAATTAGTCCGCTTGTAAATGTTCAAAATATTGAAAACATGACCGTCAAAGGTAAACTAAAAATAAATAGAGTTGAAAGCGATGCCCGAAGTCTCAATGGACTAGATGTGTCTTTGTGTGTAGCAACACTTAATCATGTCAAAGATGCTTTGTCTAATGGTTCTAATATGTTTGATATTTTGGCTGTTAATACGAGTGTAAACAAAGTTGAAACCATAGGAATAATTGAATACTCCCAAGCAGATACTCTTACAACTTTGAAAGTTGGAAGTATAATGCCGAATGTTAATTTGGGAAGTATAGTTTGTGATACAAAATCTAGTGTAGATATTATTGCACTTGGTCAAAGCGAGTTTGTCGGTGGAATAGTTGGTGCCAATAGTGATTTGGTTTCAACGAGTACATATACAGGAAATATTACCACAAGTTTTGATGCTTCCTTACAAGCCGAAATTGGTGGAATTGCTGGAAGAAATAATTCAAGTGGTGAAATTAAGAATTGTATAACAAGTGGCAAGATTAACTTTTCATCAGATACTCAAACACAAAGCAGAATTGGATTGTTTGTTGGTGGGGTAGTTGGTGTAAATTATGGCATACTAGACTATATTGATAGCAATACGATTATTAATTTCAAAGATGCCCCAAATTTGATTATTGGCGGAGTGTGTGGTCAAAGTTTAAATGGAATTTTTTCTAACATAATAAACAGGTCACAAATTACACTTGAAAATTGTTCTAACTTGGAAATTTCTGAACTCTGCGGAAAATCTCAATACGGACATTTTGAACATATAGTTGATAGTCCCAAAATAAAAGTAGACAATTCAAACAATTCATCAAGCATTAGGCTTGGACTGCTTACAATGTTTGAAGACACAAGCATAAGTGAAGGCTATAATGCCATATATTCACCAACTTTCGCTGGAATTTTGCTTAATGGAAATATTGAAATAAATCAAAAATCTGGTGCAACTTTTAATTATAACTTGGGTCTTAGAAATACATATGAATATGATGATGTAAATGATGACGGCGAAATAACTGGCAAGAAAACTAGACTTCCAGACCAATTCTACAAACTATTTAGACTAGAATCATATTCCTTAAAGAAAAATATCATAAACAATGGAAACACGCTTCCGGAAAGTCTAACTTTGACTTATGCCAAAGATTCAAGCAATCAACCAATTATTTCTAGAAAGGCAACAAGTTCGCTAAATGTTACAACTTTTGTAGATAACTTAGGATTTAGATATGGACTTAATCATAACGAAATAGATTTAAGCGAAATAGACTTGGCTAAGATTAAATTTACACTTTCTCAAAATGTTTGGAAATCAAAATTCTTTGAACAAAAGAATTACAACGGCGAACTAGCTTATTATGACAAATATATCAACGGTCCTTGTACTTTTGATGAAAAGACAGACGAAATGTATAGTTTGTTAAATGATTTAATTTTGTCTAACACAACAAGTCTTTATACACCACTCAAATTCTCATATGCCTTCTTAAGTTCAATCAACTCAGCTTCTGTAATTGAACCAGATAGTATCCAAGAAGGAGACACTACTACAAGCACTGTCATGACTCCATATGATTTGATGCTTAACTTTGGTCAAAATATTTGTTTACTCGCAAGCAAAGTGGCGGGAATTAAGGATAATAATAGTCTTGAATTGCTTGACGACAACAAAAAACAAGTATCAGATGCAGACAAAAATAACATTGATGTCAAATATATTCATTTCAGAATTTATGATGTAAATCATGATTACGACTTTATGTTTAATGTAAGTCAAAGTTATCAGATGGCAAAGAGTGCACAGGGGAATTTTGGTGATTCGATTGTGTACTTCCAATACAAAAGAAGTTAAATAAACTATAGGCAAATATAATTGACACTTTGATTATGTTTGCCTATTTTTAAAATTTAAGGAGAAACAAATGGCAAAAGCAAAAAGTTTTTGGAAAATTTTACTCAAAGTAATTGCAATAATACTCGCCTTTTTGATACTGGTAGTTGGGACATATTTTGCATATGTTTGTATTCAATACAATCGAATTGAAGATAATCAAAAAATAGATGTTGTGGGAAACAAAGAAAGTGTTGTTAGGCTTGATACTGAGTACTCGATAACAACATATAATATTGGATTTGGGGCATATTCACAAGACTTTTCGTTTTTTATGGATTCTGGGGAAACTTTGGATGGCCAAAAACTTCAAGGCACAGGAAGTGTTGCCAAGTCCAAAGATACAGTAATCTTTAATACAAATGGTGCAATAGATACCATTAAGAGTGTAAATCCGGACTTTGCCTTTTTTCAAGAAGTAGATGTCAAGGCGGACAGAAGCCACAAAGTGAATCAGTATCAAGAGATTCAAAAGAATTTTGAAGATTATTCGAGTTCAATTTCAATTAATTTTCATAGCGCATATCTATTTTATCCATTAACTTCGCCACATGGCAAGACCGATGCTGGAATTACAACTCTTTCAAAGTATAATATTACCAGTGCTACACGTCGAAGTTTGCCAGTAGACGAGAGTTTTCCGACCAAGTTTTTTGACCTAGATAGATGCTTTCAAGTGACTAGACTACCTATTCAAGAAAGTTCCAAAGAATTAGTGTTAATTAATATCCACTTAAGTGCTTATGACGAAGGCGGAAAGGTTAGAGCTCGACAACTAGAAATGCTTAATGGCGTTTTGAATGAAGAAAAGCAACTAGGCAATTATGTTATAGTTGGTGGAGATTTTAATCACGACATAGCAGGTTCAATTGGAACATGGGAGACAAACAGAAAACAACCCGAGTGGGTGTTTGTTCTAAATAGCGATAATTTGGCAGACGGCTTTAGATTTGTAAGTTCCAAAAATGCTCCAACGTGTAGGTCGACAGATACAGCTTATATTAAGGGCGAAAGTTATACGGTTGTTTTGGACGGATTTATTTGTTCAGATAATATCACCGACATTAATATTTCAAACATAGATACAGATTTTATGTATTCCGACCACAATCCAGCCAAGATGACATTTAAACTTGTGTAATTGGCGTTTTTAGACAGAATGAACAATTCTGTCTATTTTTTAACTCTTTTCAAAATGCAAAAAATGTCTATTTAAGGAATTTTTTTGAAAATTAAAAGTTTTTGATTAATTTCAAAATTTTTGTTTGACATGAGATTAAAATTAATTTAATATAATAGTATCAAACAAAAAAAGGAGAATGTTATGGCAAAAAGAAAATCTAAAAAACAAAATACCACAAGACTAGTTGTTTCAATAATTGTTATTGCTTTAGCAGTACTTACAATTTGTACACTATTTATGCCAGTATTTAAGGCATTTACAGTAGCAACCAAGGCTGATTTGTGGGTAGCAAAAGGAACAGACGTATTCTCAGCTGCATTTGCTGGAGAACTATCTAGCGATATGACTGCAGGTACAACTGCCCTTTATGGTCTAAAGACTGCGGAAGATACTGCATTTGTTGCAACAGTAGGATACTGGGCTTACATGCTTACTGTGTTTGTAAGTGCTGGAGTTTTGGTGTTTGCAGTTCTTGATTTATTGGGACTTAGATTTAAACTTGTAAATATGATTTTGGGAATTGCACTAGCTGTGCTTGCCCTTGTTACTTTCATATTTGCTCTAATCATTGCTTCAAAACTAACTAGTGTTACTACAGTTTTGGGTAGCGAAGTTGGAACTAGAACAATTGCTAGAGTTGGCATGTATTTGGGCTGTATCGGTGCATTGCTTGCAGGTGGTGCAACTGTTTATCAAGCAAAAAACTAATTCTACACAAAAAAGCAAGCTCATTTGAGATTGTTTTTTTGTTGTCTTCAAAAAGTATTATTTGACACTACAAATTAGGATTACAGCCACAATAATTTTGGCGATAAATTCCATATTTTTTGGAGTTTTGAATGGATAATAGATATCCATTATTTTTTTTGAAATTGCTTTCTAAATACTCAATATCATATTTTTTGCCAACACTTAGTCCAATTGTATTGATTATTTCAAAATTTTTGTGCGGGCTAACTGTGAGAGTAGTTGCAAAAATATCAAAACCATTATCTTTAGCATACTTTCCAGCATAATCTAGTCTTAATGAAAAACAAATTTTGCATCTATTTCCGCCTTCTTTTTCGTCTTCCATGCCTTTGATTTTTGTGCTAAACTCGTCGTGAGTGTAGGGAATTGCGACTATAGATATATTAGTGTTATTTTCCAAATTGACTTTTGAAATATAATCTTTGAGAGCATCAAGTCTCTTGTTGTATTCTTGAAGAGTGTCTATATTGGGGTTATAAAAAAGCAGGGTTATATCATAGTCGTTTAGTTGCCAAAGCACACCGCTTGTGCAAGGTGCACAACAACTATGCAGAAGGAGTTTCTTTTTCATTTTTGACTCCTTTTTTAAGTTCGCTATAACAATTGTAGCACATAGCCTTGTAAGTTTCGTCTCCGCCTATCATTACTTCATCGCCGTCTAGTGTTAAACTTCCATTTACAAATCTAGCATTAACGGTTGCTTTTTTGCCACATTCACAAACCGCTTTGATTTCCATAAGACTTTCGGCAATCTCCACAAGTCTCTTTGAGCCTTCAAACAACTCAGTTTTGAAGTTGGTAAGCAGGCCATAACAAAGAACGGGTATGTGTCTTGACACTTCCTTTAGTTCGTTTATTTGTTCAGTTGTACAAAAGTTTGCTTCGTCGACAATTACTACCGACTTAGGCTTAAATTGATTGTGCGAAAAAACAAACTTGTACAGGTTTTCGTTTCTATCAAAAGCAAAACATTCACTTTCTAGCCCAATTCTTGAACGAACGACGATTTTTTGGTCGGTTTTGTCACGAGTATCTATGCTGGGTTTAATCAAAAGCACATCAAATCCTACTTGTTCATAATTGAATTTGCACATTAATGCTTGGGCGCTTTTGCTACTTCCCATTACACCATACTTAAAGTATAATTTTGACATACTTTTTCTCCCTATTTGTTTTTTTAATTTTAGTAAATTTTGAAAGATTAGTCAAATTAATTTAAATTTAAAAAACACTTATTAAAAATTTGTGTTATCTATGTTTTTTTGTTAAAATATCTAAAATATGATAGGATTTTAAAGATTTTAAACATATGAAAAAGATAATATTTTTATTTTTGCTGACACTATTTTGTTTGTGCGGATTATCTTCAAACCAAAATGTAGTGCACGCGAGTGACAAACTTATTATTACTTTTGATTTTAATTATGAAAGTATTGATAAGGCTTTATATAATACACTTCAAAACAAGCAAAGTATTGTGCAAAAAGAATATTTGTTTAACGAGCAAATTGAGTTTCCTAACGTCGACCCAGACCTAAATGATTTTTATCAATATTACTGGACTTTAAATGGTCAAAAAGTTAATGAACTTTCTCAAGTTGCAAGTAGTAATGTTACTTACAAACTCAAAACCAGTCCAAGAAAATACACCATCTACTATGTTCTTTCGGACAAAGAACAAACCGAAACGTTAAATTACAAAGAAACCGAAACTTATTCTATTGAAAACGAGGTTCACTTTTATATACCCCAAAGACCAAATTATTATTTTATTGATTGGTACTTGACAAGGACTCTAACTGAAGGTCAAGCCAAAATGCAAACAGCCAAGTTTGATAGGGGCGATATAATTTTGTATCCAAAGTGGATACCTATAGAATTTGAAATAAACTACCACACCGATGCCGAAAATCTATATAACTTGCCTAGTTATAATGTTGAAACCCAAACTTTTGAACTTCAACCTATTTCCAAGCATGGTTACATTTTTAAAGGGTGGTTTTATGATGAAAAATATTCCGTCCCAGCCACAAGAATAGACAAAGGAACAGTTGGACAAATAAATCTTTATCCAAAATGGGATTTGCAAAAATATGTGGTTACATATATTTTGCCCGATGGTAGCACCGAAAAATATTTGGTTAAATATGGACAATCTGCAGACAAGCCCAATTTGAAATCTAACATGTTTAACATCTTGACATATAGTAAATCTACACAAAACATAACCGATGACACAACTATTGTTATTAAGTATCACAATATCTGGTATGTATATGTGCTGGGTTTGACTTTGATAGTTGGGATAACATTAGGATTAATCTATTCTGCCAACAAACGAAAAAAGAAAATTCAAAATCTAAGAATGATTTATGCTTCAAAAAGACAAAATAAAAGAAGGTTATTTAAATAATGAAGGAAGAAAAAGAAGTCGGGGTATTTAATAGTTACTCAGGCTATAACAAACTAAAAATAATTGGTATCTCAATTCTGATATTTTTGGTGGCATCGACACTGCTTTATATGTTTGTAAAATCGCTATTTAAATATACGGTTACATACAACTTTAATGGCGGACAAATTTATAAACAAGAACTCAAATCTGATACTTATAGGTTTTTGCAAAAAGTTAATGAACCAAAGAAGGTCAAAAAAGAAGGATATTATATTGAGTATTGGAGTAAAGACGAAAATTTTAAATCAAGATTCAAATTTGGCAGTCGAATTTGGAATAGTTTCACACTTAATGTAAAATGGGCTGATGGTGTTGCAGTAAGGCTTCATTTTGCCGAAGGCGAAGAAAATTCGGATATGCCACTTGACGACTTGAAAGGATACTACGAACAATATGTCAAACCCGGCTCGAAATATTCCTTGCCACTTGTATTTAATACCAAGGAAGGTTCGCATTACGGTGAACAACTACTTTGGTATGATAATCCAGAATGCACAGGAACACCTTTTGCCGAAAAAACCTATGAGTTAAACGAAAACATTGATATTTATGGTGCTTGGTTTGATACTGACTCAAGCAAGTTTGAAGTCGACGAAAATGGAGTTCTCAATAAATATTTGGGATATTGTAACAAAATAATTCTTCCAAATAATATTAAGAAAATCAAAGATATAGCGCCAGATAGGTTTAGAACGGGTGCAAGTGATGGAATTCATGATAGCGCAGGAATTTATCAAAGTGCATGGGCAAATGTAATTTCTGATGAAACTGGACTTTATGGGGGACTTAGAATAGTATATATTAATAGCGAAATGGAAACGCTTGGCGATTGTGCATTCAGAGATTGCAAGGCGCTTGAAAAACTTATTTTCTTAGGTGACAATATTTCATCAATTGGAAAATATGCTTTTGCAAATTGTCAAAAAATTTCATATTTTGATTTGCCAACCAAGGTGACTGAGATTAAGGAAGGAACATTCCATAATACTTTTGCAATAAACAAAAAAGTTGAAATGTATCTAGCAAATGTAACAACGATTTCGGATAATGCTTTTCAAAATTCGCATGTTGCCAAAATTACTTTGCCAAAAGTTACTTTTATTGGCAAGGGGGCATTTAAAGCCTGCAATTATTTGACAAATCTTACGATTTTAACTCCAAATACGGTAGTTATATCAAATTATGATGGAACGAATGATAAACTTAATACTAATAGCATTTTCTATGGTGTAACTACAGACACATCAGTTGTGACGCACTTAAAAATTTATGTTCCACATAATCTAAAACCAAGTTACTTGACTAAGATTTATTGGAATATGTACAGTGATATAATTTATGAAAGTGAACAATAATGGTTTGTTACTAGCAACAAGTTTTGTAACTTGTTGCTTTTTTTGATTAAAATCTTTTTGTAAAAAAAACAAAATTTGCTAAACTAGATAAGTTAGTAAAATACTTTAGGAGTTACTTATGTGTGAATGTAATAGACTTGGTACAGATAGCCAAGTCAAAGAATTTGAAAATGTGCTAGAAAAATACAAAGGCAGAAAGGATAACATTATGGTTGTTCTTCAAATGACACAAAAGATATTTGGTTATATACCTGAAAAATCTGTGCCAAAAATTGCCGAAACTCTCAAAATGGCAGAGAGTGAAATTTATGGAATTATATCCTTTTATAGTTTCTTTACTCTTACCCCAAAGGCAAAATATAATATTGATGTGTGTCTCGGCACTGCATGTTTTGTCCTTGGTGCAAATGATGTTTTGGAAAGAATTCTAGGAAAACTCAAAGTTAGAGTTGGACAGATGACTCCGGATGGAAAATGGATAGTTACATCTTGTAGATGTTTGGGATGTTGTGGATTAGCACCAGCCATTACCATTAATGGCGAAGTGTATGGAAAACTAAAACCCGAAGATGTGGATAGAATTTTGGATAGTTTTGCAGACTAAGGAGATAACATGGATTTTGAAAAATTAGAAGAATTAAAGAAAAAATATTTAGACGAAGTTAATTTTAGAAAAAACATTGAAGGTGCTAATGTAAGTTACAAATACGACATTATGGTTTGTGGCGGAACAGGTTGTCGTAGTTGCAAAAGCAAACGTGTTCAAGAAAAATTGACCGAAGTAATTTCCAGAAAGGGTTTGAGCAAAGATATTGCGGTTCATGGAGTTGGGTGTTTTGGACTTTGTGTTAATGGTCCGATTGTGCTAATTTATCCACAAGATGCAATGTATGTCAAAGTTACAGTTGACGATGTTGAAGAAATTGTAAGTAGTCTCGAAAAAGGTCAGTTGGTTACAAGACTACTTCCCGAAGACAATGGACAAAAAGTTTACAAAAAGAACGATTTGCAATTTTGCAAAAAACAAAAATATATTGCAAGAAATAATGCTGAATATATGAGTCTTGATAATATCTTGGGAGATTATATTGCTCTTGATGGATATTTAGCATTATACAAAGTAATAACTTCAATGACTCAAGACGAAGTTATTAATTTAATCAAAGAAAGCGGACTTCGTGGTCGTGGTGGCGCAGGATTTTCAACCGGTCAGAAATGGGAGTTTACAAAAGTCAATGACGCTCCACAAAAATATGTAATTTGTAATGCTGACGAGGGTGACCCCGGTGCTTTTATGGATAGAAGCATAATAGAAAGTAACCCGCATGCAATCGTCGAAGCAATGGCTATTGCTGGCTATGCAATTGGTGCAAGCAAAGGCTACGTTTATTTGCGTGCAGAATATCCACTGGCTGGCGAAAGACTACAAGATGCAATAAATGAAGCAAGCCGAATGGGACTTTTGGGAAAAAATATTTTTGGAACAAAATTTAATTTTGATTTGGAAATTAAATTTGGTTCGGGAGCATTTGTTTGTGGCGAGGAAACGGCACTTATGCACAGTATTGAAGGAATGCGTGGAGAGCCAACCCTAAAGCCACCATATCCAGCCGAAAAAGGATTGTATGGTTGTCCTACTGTAATAAATAACGTTGAGACTTTGGCTAATGTGGCACAAATTATCAATAATGGTGCTTCGTGGTTTAACTCAGTAGGAACAAATGATAGCAAAGGTACCAAAGTTTTTGCTTTGACTGGAAAGATAAAAAATTCTGGACTCATTGAACTACCTATGGGAACAACAATAAGAGAAATCATCTATGATATTGGTGGTGGCATTCCTAATGACAAAAAGTTTAAAGCGGTTCAAATGGGTGGGCCAAGTGGTGGCTGTATTCCTGCTGAATATTTGGATACCCCAATCGATTACAAGAGTCTTAGCGAACTAGGTTCAATGATGGGTAGTGGGGGAATGATTGTTGTCGACGAAGATAGTTGTATGGTTGATTTGGCAAAATTCTTCTTGCAATTTACAGTTGATGAGAGTTGTGGAAAATGTACACCATGTAGAATTGGAAACAAACGAATTTTGGAAATCTTGACAAAAATTACCGAAGGCAAAGCGACAATGGAAGACTTAGACAAACTCGAAGAACTTTGCAAATATGTCAAAGATGACTCGCTTTGTGGACTCGGACAAACCAGTCCAAATCCAGTTTTAAGCACTCTTAGATATTTTAGAGATGAATATATTGAACATATTCAAAATCATAAATGTAGAGCGGGAGTTTGTAAGGCTTTAACAAGTTATGTAATCACTGACAAGTGTATAGGTTGTAGTGCTTGTAGCAGAGCATGTCCAGTTGGTGCAATATCTGGTGAAATCAAAAAGAAATTTAGTATCGACCAAAACAAATGTATTAAATGTGGTAAGTGTTATAATACTTGTAGATTCGGTGCTATTTCAAAGGAGTAAATATGAAAGTAAATTTAACTATAGACGGCATTCCTGTTGTTGCTGATTCTAATGATACAATTTTGGAAGTTGCCAAAAAAGTCAAAATAGATATTCCAACACTTTGTTTTCTCAAAAATATTAATGAGCCTGCTAGTTGTAGAATTTGCGTTGTTGAAATCGAGGGTCTCAAAAAACTTATGACGAGTTGTACTACCAAAGTTAGAGAAGGCATGGTTGTCAAGACAAATTCAAGCAGAGTAATAAATGCTAGAAAAAAAGTTATGGAATTGCTTCTTAGCAACCACAACAAAAATTGTCTTAATTGTCCAAAAAATCTTAAGTGTTACTTTCAGTCTCTTTGTGAAAAATTTAGCGTGGATACTGAAAGATATGCGGGTGAGACATCGTCTAATACTATTGATGACTCAAACCATGCAATTGTTAGAGATGACAGTAAGTGTATACTTTGTGGCAAATGCATATCTGTTTGTGCCAAAAGACAGGGGTGTAGTGCAATAACTAAGATTAATCGTGGATTTGCAACTAAGATAGGAACGGCTTTCGATAGACCATTGCAAGAGAGTCCTTGTGTAGGTTGTGGACAGTGTGTCTTGGTTTGTCCTACAGGCGCTCTTACTCAAAAAACTGAGATTCATGAAGTGCTAGATTTACTAGACGAAAAAGATGTAATCAAGGTTGCTCAAGTAGCCCCTGCAGTAAGGGTTGCAATTGGCGAAGAGTTCGGCGAAAAAATAGGTTCGTTTGCCGAAGGAAAAATGGTGTCGGCACTCAAATCAATTGGTTTTGATTATGTCTTTGATGTTAACATGGGTGCGGACTTTACTGTTGTGGAAGAAGCAAACGAATTGATTGAAAAATTGACATCGGGCAAAGGTCTTCCTTTGTTTACGAGTTGTTGCCCAGCATGGTTTAATTATTGTGAAAAGTTTTATCCAGACCATGTCAAAAATTTGTCGACATCTAAATCTCCAAATGAAATGCTTGGAAGTTTGGTTAAGTACTTTTTTGAATCACAAGGCAAAAAAGTTAAAATTGTATCCATTATGCCTTGTACTGCCAAAAAGCGAGAAATCCTTGCAAGGGGAACAATAGACAAGAGTTTGACCACAAGAGAACTTGCACAACTAATTAGACTCAAGAGTATTAATTTTGAAAGACTCGATGATTCCAAGTTCGATGATCCATTTGGGGAGTATACTGGTGCAGGTCTTATATTTGGTGTAACTGGTGGTGTAACTGAAGCCGCCCTTAGATATGCAACGTACAAACTCACTGGCAAAAAACAAGATATAATCGAAAGTGTTAGATATAGCGATGGAGTTAAGGAAGTTGCTGTTAATCTTGGCGACAAAAAATTAAATCTTGCAATTGTTCATGGACTCGCCAATGCTCCAAAGGTTATGGATGCACTTCAAAGTGGAGACAAAAAATATGACTTTGTAGAAGTTATGGCATGCCCAGGTGGTTGTGTTAATGGTGGTGGTCAGCCTTTTGTTGATTATAACTTGCACGACGTTAATGAAGTTATACTCAAACGTAGTCAAAGCATTTATAATGCTGATGGAAATATGAAGTTCAAAAGCACCGAAGACAACAAAGGTGTTAAGAAAATCTATAAAGATGTTTTGCATGATGACAAAGCACTTATTCATGAACTTTTGCATTATGAACATGACAAAAATATTTATTAAAAATATGGAGAGAAAATAATGGAATTTTTTATATGTAAAAAATGCGGAAATATTTTGGCATTTGCCGAAAACAAAGGCGAGAATGTATTTTGTTGCGAACAAAAATTAGAGAGAATTGTTCCAAATAGCACTGACGCATCTCAAGAAAAGCACTTGCCAGTATTTAGTCTTCACGATAATATTGTTGATGTAAGGGTTGGGAGTGTTGCTCATCCAATGCTTGTTGAACATAATATTTCGTGGGTAGCAATTGAAACCAAACAAGGAAATCAACGAAAACTTTTGCCAATAAGTGGTGAACCGTGTGTAAGTTTTGCACTCGTGCCGGGAGACGAAATCAAAACCATTTATGCATATTGTAATTTGCATGGATTATGGAAATTAGAAGTATAGAAAAAAATTAATTATTTGTAATAAAAAGTCAAAAGTTGTTAACAATCTTTGACTTTTGTGCTAAAATATATTTGATAAAACATAAGGAGATGATATCATGGCAGAAACAAAAAAGACAACAACCAAAAAGACCACTAAGCCAGCAACTACAAAATCATCAAAGACTACAACTACAAAATCAACTAGTGCAAAGTCTACAACTTCGTCTACCACTCAAAAATCGACACAGTCGTCAAACAAAACTAGTAGACGTTCGGGTGGCATCAAAACTTGGGGACTAAACAAAATTAGTTTTTGGTGTATTGGTGCTATGGCAATATTCTACTTGATTGCAAGCATTCTTTCGCTTTGTGGAATAACTTCCAAAGTTATTCCTGCTTTGCAAGGTATTGCAACAGCCTTGGGAATTTGTATTGTGGCATATGTCGCTTGGCGTTATGTAAAACCAAAACAAACTGTTTGGAAAGTGCTTTACTTTGTATTACTTTTAGTAGTTATTTTGGGCATTATTATTCCACTTGTTAAATAACAATCTAACTCTATATGTGCTTGATTATTATCACACCCATATAGAGTTTTTTTTATGCCAAAATAAGATTATAGAAAGTAATAACCTTGTCTTAGTTTAAATAAACAATGATTAATTTGCATGACATAAGTTTTTTTGGTGATATTATATATTTGGAAAAAATTTTTGGTTATCAATAAATTTAAATGCAATAAATTGATTGTCTCTAAATTAAAAATCATATGACAAAAGGAAAATTATGAATAATAAATTTGACACACAAGTACAAATGCTTAAATACAAAGTTTTGAAGGAAGTTGCCAAAAAAGTTTGGAACAACGATTATGAACACGTCTTGGATATTCCAAATATAATCATCCCTGGCAACAAACCTACTATGAGATGTTGTGTATACAAAGAAAGGGCGATTTTAGGCGAAAGGGTTAAACTTGCTTTTGGTGGTGACAAATCAAATCCTAATGTTATCGAAGTAATAAGTATTGCCTGTGACGACTGTCCCGCTGGTGGATATGAAGTTACAAATGCTTGTAGGGGATGCCTTGCACATAGGTGTCAAAATGCTTGTCCTAGGAATGCAATCTATTTTGATAACAATCAACATGCACACATAGACAAAACTAAATGTATAGAATGTGGCATGTGTTCAAAGGTTTGTCCATATTCTTCAATAATAAATTACAAAAGACCATGCCAAAGTGCTTGTAAAGTCAATGCTATTTCAATTAGTGAAGATTTGTCAGCACAAATAAACAATTCAAAATGTATTGCATGTGGCTCGTGTGTTTATCAGTGTCCGTTTGGTGCAATTAGCGACAAATCATA
>ULTU01093941.1_pt1 | contig 31269 bp, 29 predicted proteins | sample 1957861 | NCBI WGS metagenome assembly ULTU01 (sample SAMEA4835742, study PRJEB28245) | human gut metagenome | biome: gut microbiome; material: fecal sample | place: Denmark | collected 2008
GGATTGAATGTAGATATGCCAAGAAATCTGGCAAAGAGTGTGACGGTAGAATAATAAATATGAATCAGCGTTTATCAAACATAGAGTTGTTGAGATGTCTTTCTATGTTCATGGTGCTACTTTTGCACTCTTCTTTTATGGTATATGGTATGCCTGACAGCTTGGAGATTAATAAAGCTCCTGGATTCTGGGGGGGCAAAATTTTACAGCAAGGTTTAGGAATTGTTGCTGTTGATGTCTTTATTTTGATTTCAGGCTGGTTTTCTATAAAGCCAAAAATCATAAGCATTTGCAACTTTTTATTTCAAATATTCTTTTTGAAGTGTTTAAGTCTGATTATCTTTTTTGCATTAGGAAAAGTACACTTTAGTAAAGATACGTTTACAGAGTTACTTATGCTAAAGCCTGACCAAGGATGGTTTATTAAAGCATATTTGTTGTTGTATATTCTATCTCCTGTTTTAAATAAATTCTCGGAGAATACTCGACCCAAGATATTTTCAAATGTCTTGATAGCTTATTGGGTGTTCCTTTTTATATTTGGTTGGATAACGGAGTCAACAGCTTATATTAATAATGGTTACTCTATAGTTTCATTTATAGGATTGTATTTGTTGGGAAGGTATGCTAAAATATACCAACCAAAATGGTCTAATTATTCTGCAAAAAAATATCTGTCTGTTTATATAATTACAGTCGCATTCTTTTGTTGTACGATATTTTTTGCAGGATTATTAAAGTTAAGACATACAGACTTGATAGCATGGAAGTTTTGTAGTTATATAAGTCCATTAACAGTTATTGGCGCTATGAGCTTATTGCTATGCTTTTCAAAGATTAACCTTCCTTACAATAAATGGATAAATATTTGTGGTAAAAGCTGTTTCTCTGTTTATTTGTTGCATGCTATGTGGGGATATTGGTTTGATGTATTAAAAAAAATCGATAGTCTATTTGAGGGATTTAATTATATGATTGTAGTATTTGCATTTTTGCTTGTTGTTTATTTGGGTTGTATATTATTAGATCAGTTAAGATTACAAGTCTGGAAACCTATAGCAAAATGCTTTTTTGATGAAAATGGAAAATAATAATATTAAAGGTAAAACGATTACAGGTTTCTTTTGGCAATTATCTCAAAAAGTGCTGTGCCAAGTAGTAAGCTTTGGAATTTCTGTGGTTTTAGCTCGTATATTGCTGCCAAATGATTATGGTGTGGTAGCTATATGTAGCATGTTCTTGATTTTGACTGGTATATTTATTAGCGGCGGTTTAGGAACCGCCTTAATTCAAAAGAAAGATGCCGATGATTTAGATTTCTGTACCGTTTTTTATTCAGGTATGGTCTTATCTTTGGTTGTTTATTTTGCAGTTTTTTTTGCAGCTCCTTTCATCGCAGATTTTTTTAAAAATGACCAAATAACACCTGTTATCAGAGTTTTAGCTTTAGCAATGCCAATTGGCACATTGAGCGGAGTTCAAAATGCATTTGTGTCAAGGCAGATGATATTTAAGAAGTTCTTTTATTCATCTCTGATTGGTACATTTGCTTCAGGAGGTATAGGTTTAGCTATGGCTTTAACTGGTTTTGGTGTTTGGGCTTTGGTAGGACAAAACTTAGTTTCTACTATTACGAATACGTTGGTTTTATTCTGTATCATAGACTGGCATCCCAAATTGAGATTTTCTTATGAGAGGTTTAAAGTACTGTTTTCTTTTGGTTGGAAAATGGCAGTAATTAATATTTTAACAACATTCTTCTACCAATTGAAGGGATATGTTATTGGATATAAATATTCGGCAACTCAACTTGCTTTTTACAATCGAGGAGAGGGCCTTCCTGGAATACTCTATAATAATATAAACGGAACGATTTCAGATGTTTTATTTCCTGCCTTATCGAAGTTACAAGATGACAAGGAAGCATTAAAAAGAGCCTTGAGTAGGGCTATGCGTATAAGCAGTTTCTTTCTCATGCCAGCATTATTTGGTTTGGCTGCTGTATCAAATAATCTTGTGATAATTATATTCTCAGAAAAATGGGCCGCTTCCATTCCTTTTATGCAGGTTATTTGTTTGATTTCATGCTCTGATATATTAGGGATGGCAAACTATCAAGCAATTAAAGCTGTGGGTAGAGCAGACACTTTATTGAAAATGGAATTTATAAAGCGTCCAGCAATGTTCGCTATATTGATTGCAACCATGTTTATTAGTCCTCTTGCTATAGCAGTAGGACAATTAATATATTCTATTCTGGCTTTTGTGGTGAATGCTTATCCAAATAGAAAATATATAGGTTATCCTATTAAGCAGCAGTTGAAAGATGTAGGAATGAACTTTGTTTTATCATTAATAATGGCTATAATAGTTTATTTGGTAGGATATGTTGTCAATAATATGTATATTTGTGTTGCACTTCAAATAATAGTAGGAATTTCCATATACTATTTCTTGTCTCGTGCATTCAACAAAACAGATTATGGCTATGTAATGGAGTTTGTAAAACATAAATTAAAAAGGCAATGATTTCTTCTTTACAAAAGAAACAATATATAGGACACGCTCGCCATGATGGTCCTTATATGGAAAATAGTTTAGCATTATATCATTATTTAGTCGAAGAATTAAAGTATGATATCATAGAAGCGGATATAGTGTTCACTCTTGATGGAGTTCCTGTTTTGAATCATGGTGTGGATAAAAACTTTATCATTAAGGGGAAAGAAAATAAGATTAATATAGCAAATCATACATTTGAAACACTGAAGACTTTTGTTGGCTCTGCAACCTCCAACTATCTAACAACAGTAGAAGAATATATTAAATATGGTAAGGAGAAAGGGGTTATCATCATGTTTGATTTGACTTTCCAGAAATATACTTATTCACATTATAAGACATTATATGCATTGGTTTCAAAATACGATATGTTAGATAATGTGATATGGGGCGATGCTGATATTTTGAGATTAGCATTATTGAACCGAAACCTAATAGTTCAGGTTGGTGGCTCATGGGGAAGGAAATTATTATTCAAGTCTTTTGTCACTTCATTTTTTTGTAGGACAACTATTATGTCATTCAGTTATTATGGAGGGAACATTGAAAGTTTTCAAAATATTGTAAGATGGGGGCATCGTTTAGGATTTATAATGAAAGTTGCTACCATCAATGATTTGGATACAGCTAACCGTTTTTGGAAAATAGGAGCTGATTTAATTAATACAGATAAATTAATAAACACAAATAAAGCATATGAAAAAGGTTTTGACAGTAGGTGTATATGATCTTTTACATATAGGTCATGTTAATCTATTTAGAAGAGCTCGAGCAGTAGGTGACCAATTAGTCGTAGCCGTACAGGAGTCGGAAGTAGTTTTAAAATATAAGCCAGAAGCAAAACTTGTATATACAACCGAGGAGCGAATGTATATGGTAAAAGCTATCAGATATGTTGACGAGGTAATAACCTATAAGGCTGTAGATGATATTGTTCAGACCGCAGATTTTGACATTTTTGTAACAGGACCAGATCAGAATCATGAAGCATTCCAAAAAGCAATTAAATGGTGTAAGGCTCATGGTAAGGAACATATTGTTTTGCCCCGAACTGAAGGAATATCCTCTTCATGGCTTAAGGAACAAATTAAGACTATGTAAATGATGAAAGAAAATATGAGAATGGAAGATATCCAAAGAGTTTCCTTGGATGTCCTTAAAAAAATAGCGGAAGTTTGTGAGCGTGAAGGATTTCGCTACACATTGGCTTATGGAACGTTGATTGGCGCTATACGACACAAGGGGTTTATACCTTGGGATGATGACATTGATATTCAAATGCCTCGTCCTGATTACGAAAAGTTTATAACTTATATGGTGGAGCATCCAGTTGACAACCTAAAAGTGTTCAATCATAAATTTGTCAAAAATTATCCCTTGGGGATTTCTCGCATTGCGGATATGCGCTATAAAATTGAGGAGAAAATCATTGATGAGCATTGTGATATGGGTATATTCGTGGATGTGTATCCAATAGATGGTTTGGCAAATTCTTATGAAGCCGCAAAGAATGCTTATTCTTATACTGATAAGTCACGTGCAAACTTGCTTCGAGTCATAGACAAAAAACAGTCTGCGATACGTATCAATCAATTGTTCACAAATCCTCGTTTCTTTCTATCCAACATTATTTTAAGACTCAAGGGATTAGCTAAAGTACAATCCGACTTAGAAAAAGCAGCTACTCATAAGTCTTTTGATGAATGTTCTTTTGTGGGAATTCCAAATTGGAATTGGATAAAATTGGTTTACAAAAGGACTTGGTATGAAAACTTTGTCAAGGCTCCTTTTGAAGATGGTGAGTTTTACATTTCAAAATATTACGATGATATTCTTAGAGCAGAGTATGGCGATTATATGCAATTGCCACCTGTCGAGAAAAGAGTTTATCATCATGGTTACATAGCTTATAAGAGATAAAGAAGATGAATGATAAAAGAGTAAGAGCAATTGCATTTTACCTTCCCCAGTTTTATCCTACTCCTGAAAATGATGAGTGGTGGTCACCTGGTTTTACCGAGTGGACCAATGTGGGAAAGGCCAAACCATTATTTCATGGACACTATCAACCTCGTGTTCCTGCTGATTTAGGTTATTATGACTTACGTGTACCTGAGACTCGTGAGAAGCAGGCGCAACTTGCGAGAGAGGCAGGAATTGAGGGATTTTGCTATTGGCACTATTGGTTCAATGGACGCCGACTTCTAGACCGTGTCTTTCGTGAGGTCGTAGAATCTGGCAAACCGGATTTCCCATTTTGCCTGTGTTGGGCAAACCATTCTTGGTATGCAAAAACATGGGACCCAAATTCACCTGATAGACTGCTGATAGAACAAACCTATGGTGGTGTAGATGACTATACTGCTCATTTTATGGAAATGTTGCCTGCTTTCAAGGACAAGCGTTATATTCGTGTAGATGGTAAACCAGTGTTTGGAGTTTTTGATATTCACTTCTCTGATTTCAAATTGTTTAAAGAAACATGGAATCGCTTGGCATCTGAGAATGGATTGGGAGAGTTCTATTTCTTTGGCTTGTGTCAGCAGACGTATGAGATTCCTGCTGCAAAGGAAAATGGTTTTGAACATATTGTTGCTGGAACTTTGGTAGAGGCTCACTATCATGCAGATTCTAAAATTCGTCGCCGTTGGGGATTTTTCAAACGCAAACATTTTCATGTACCATATGTTGTAGAGTACAAAAAGTACGTGGATTTTGCCACCACCTATTATCGAGAGCATTATGATAAAGCCCCCTGGATGATACCATGTATAGAACCAGGTTTCGATCATTCTCCTCGTTCTACCTATCGTGGAACGGTATTTAATCATTCAACTCCTGAAGAGTGGGGACGCTTATGTGCTAATGTGATTAAGATTGTTGAGGAAAATGATAGTCATTCTGACAATCTCTTGTTTATAAAAGCGTGGAATGAATGGGCGGAAGGTAATTATTTGGAGCCAGATATAGTATATGGAAAAGGCTTTATTAATGAATTAGCCAAGAATATCTTTAAATCTAGCGACATATGATTTCCGTAGTAATACCTTTATATAATAAGGAGGCATCCATCAAGCAGTCGCTGATGAGTGTCTTGTCTCAGTCTTACCAAGATTTTGAGGTGGTGATAGTGGATGATGGCTCGACAGATAACTCCGTGGCTAAAGTTGAAGAAATCCAAGATTCTCGTATTCGCTTGATTCGTCAGGAGAATGGAGGACCTAGCAAGGCTCGAAATACAGGTGTGAAGAATGCTAAAGGGGAGTGGGTGCTTTTTTTAGATGCAGATGATGAATTATTACCAAATGCATTGAATGTTTTTAAGGAACTGTTGACTGAACATAAAAAAGCAAACGTCATAGATTGTGTTCAGACAGTCCAACTTGGTAAAAAAACTTGGAATGAACCACATGATTTAGTTGGATATAGCAAGAATCCTTACAAGGATTGGTATTTTCATAAAATAGGTCCGGGCTCCAACCATTCAATTTTTAAGAGAGAATTGTTAATGTCATTCCCTTATAATGAAACTTTGCGTCGCTATGAGGATGCTGAGTTGTTAATGCGATTGTTGGGTGAAGCTGTTCTTTATTCCTCTATGCAGCCTGTTTCTCTAGTTCATACCGAATTTGCTTCCGCTAGTAAGATTAGAAATGATATAAGTTCTGATTATGTAGGCAATTTAAAATTTGAAGGCTCATTCTGGAAAAGAATGTGCGATTATGAATTGTACCTTGAAGAAAGAGTGCGATATGGTGTTATTTGTGATAAGCTGTATCCTATACTGAAGTATAGATATGACTTGTTGCTACTCCATAAGTTCCTATACAAAATCAAAAATATTCTATGAAAATAATTCAAGTAGCAAAAAGTATCGCTCGTCCGATTTATTTCTATTCCATACAACTTTACAATCGCATTATGGGAAAGCCACGTGCAAAGGGATTTATCTTCATGTTGCATCGTGTTGCAGATTGGGATGATAATAATATCATTTGGAACGAGAACATGAAAGTTTCGCCAGCAAAGTTGGATGCCATCTTGAGCGAGATTTCTCGAAAGTATGATGTCATTAGGCTGGAAGATGTACCGTCACGTTTGGCTAGCAAACATAAAAGAAAATTTGCTGTCTTTACCATGGACGATGGATATAAAGACAATCTGACAAATGCTTTGCCAGTCTTTAAAAAACATAACTTGCCATATACTATATTTTTGGCAACAGATTTTATGGAGGGTAAGGCTATCTTGTGGTGGTATGTTATAGAAGATTTAATTCTTGGGCATGATGAAATTGTCCTTTCAAATGGTATGACTATACCAACGAAAACCAAGCATGAAAAAGAAGATGCTTTTTTGAAAATCCGCTCCATTATCTTGGAGCAAGATCAACTGCATTTGTTGCCAGCTTTGGAGTCTCTTTTTTCACATTATCATATTGATTGGTATGCTAAATGCAAGAGATTGGCTTTGAACTGGGATGACCTACAAATCCTAAAGCATGAAGAGTTGGTTACTTTGGGTGCTCATACGCAGCACCATTACAACTTGAAGGCCTTGCCAAATTCATCTGATGTCATAGATGAGGTAAAACGAGGTTATAGCATTTTGGAAGAAAAGGCAGGCTTGCATCCTGTTGTGTTCGCATATCCTTATGGCTCTATACATGAGGCAGATAAGCGAGAGTTTAAAGTCCTTTCACAAATGGACGATGTGTTTAATTTGGCTGTTAGAGCTTGTGGTGGGCCAGTAACGAAAGCGTCTTCTGACCTTTATTCGCTTCCGAGAATTATGTTGTTGGAGGATTATTCATATTTGACATTGCTACGATATAAGAAAGTTTGTGTAATTTAGAAAAATCTTAAATGGAAAATAAGAGAATATTATGGATTAGCGGCTCTGGTTGTTATAACCCTATCCACAAAAGAAAGTTGGGTTATAATGGTGGCAGTTGGGCTACATCCATTCAAAAGGAATTGCTCAAAAGAAAAGATATAGAATTGGCATGTGCCTTTTGTAAGGATGGAGAACCATCAAAAGTCATTCAAAATGGAGTGACTTATTATATTGTGCCTAACCATAAGAAGTCAAGAAAAGATAAGTTCATTGATTTGTTGAGAATCAATGATGCGTCAAGAGACGAGATACTTTGGCCTTATTATGAGGAAAAATTCAAAGCGATTATCGATGATTTTAGACCTGACGTGATTCATATCTTTGGATCGGAATTATATCAGAGTTTGGCAGCATTAGTAACTGGTGGTATTCCTATGATACTACATATTCAAGGAATACTTTCTGAGTGTATATATAATTTACTTCCCCCTTCTGTGTCCAAGTGGCAATATATCAACTCTGGAAAAGGGCTGGGTGGAAAATATCATAATTTCCAATTGTTAGCTTATTGGAATCGTAGTGTATATAGAGAAAAAGCCATTATGAAAGCAGTCCCTAATGTTATTGGAAGAACGGATTGGGATAAGAGTGTATCTAAGATATTGAATCCTCGTGTTCGTTATTTTTATGGAGGTGAGATTTTAAGAGATTGCTTCTATGAACCAGCAGAACGAACGCTACCATCTAAGCCAACCATTACGACAACTATTTCTGTTCCTTTATATAAGGGCTTTGATTTAATCTTGAAGGTTGCAAACATCTTGAAGAAAGAAATGCACCTCGATTTCATTTGGAATGTATATGGAAATGTAGAACCTTCCTTTACAGAAAAGCATATTGGCTTACACCATCAAGATTTAAATGTGAATCTATGTGGCGTAGCTTCGGCTGATGAATTGCGTGCATCATTGCTGAACAGTACATTGTATTTTCATTCTTCATATATAGAAAATAGCCCTAATGCAGTCTGCGAGGCACAAATCTTGGGATTGCCAGTCGTGGCAAGCAGGGTGGGCGGCACGGACTCGATGGTGGAGCACGGCAAGACCGGCTTCCTCTATCCTGTCACCGATCCTTATATGGCAGCTTTCTATATTGGTAGAATGATTGAAGATAAGGAGGAAAATGTGAAGATTGGTAAGCAGGCGAGAGAAGTGGCACTTGTTAGGCATGATAAGGAGAAAATCGTTGAGGAGTTGTTGAAGACTTATCGAGTGATGATTGCTGATAGGAACAATGCTCAATAAACTAGTAACTTTTATGGGTAAGAAAAGAAATAGGCAATATAACTTGTCATCAATTCATTCCAATAGAATAAAGACATCTGGCTCAACTGATTTTGGAAATTCAGATGAAGAACTTTTGCGTAAGAAAATGAATCTTTTAGCACTGTTGCTAAGTTTTGAAAAATATTGGTCTCCTTACTCTTTATCTGATGGTAGTTTGTATAAAGAAGAGGCTAAGGAAGAAGCTGGCAAGGTCGTTAGTCTATTCAAAGATCTATATGGCGTGGATTTCTTTGAACGGTCAGAAAATGGAGATATCTTAAAGCCTTCTGAAAAGATGGAGCAGAAACTATTTGTCCAGTCTTTGTCTTCTTGGTTGTCAACAGAAGAATTATTTCCAAATTTTGCTCAGCGTAATTTTACAGTTAATAGAAATCGTAATTATTTTCAGAACGTATTAGCTAAGTTTGAGAATGACTTGGTAGAGGATTTAGGACTGCCGATAAAATTAAAATGCACAACATCAAGTAATGAGGACTCGTTTCATAAAAATGTTTTAAAGTGGGCTGCTCAATTGCCAGATGAAGTGATTTCTAAAGTAGATGACGCTTATATTGAAAAGATGAGCAATTGCGATACATTGGTTTTAGTTGGTGATATTCGACGTTCTCAGGATTTAATGACTTATGGTACAGATGCAAATAAATACAGAGATAACATCATTGAGTTCATGAATAAAACGAGACAGATTCTTAAACAAAATTGTGGACTGTATGATCGTTTTACAGATGATGGCTTTGTCGCTTATTTTAGCGAATATATGTGTGATCAAGAAGGAAAAGACTATTACGAGATGATGTTGAAGTCATGTCGTGAAATCTTGGAGTTTTCTAAGCCATTCTTTGAAAAGTGGACAAGTCTATTGAGACGAATACCTGAGACTGAAATTGGTTTGTGTATCGGTGTTGATAGTGGAAAGGTAAGTTTCAAAGATTTGAACAATCAGCTATTTGCAATTGGTGATGCTTGTGTTTGGGCAACAAGAATGAATTCGGCAGGTGAGAATGGCGATGTCATCTTGAATAATATTCCTTACCAAGTACTTTCGAACGCTTTGAATGCTGACAATTGTAAAAGAATCAATTCTGTTACCAAAGGTGGAGAACATTTTTCTGCATATCGTTTGACAATTAAAAATATTCATTATGAGTCAAGAAGAGAGAGGTTACAAGAACATAGAGAGCCTAGAGCTATCTCTTGATAGAATCAATGCCTGGATAAGTAATTGTGACCAAAAAGCAGGTATTCTGTTGGCTACCATTGGTGTGATGATTACAGTGTTATTTGCGACAGACTTTGTTGATGGTGTCAAAAATGACATTGTTAGTCCGTTCTTGAATTATTTGGAATCTCCAAAAGCGTATGAGTTTAGTTTGCTTCGCTGTCTCTTTTTCTGCTTTTTAGTTTTGGTAGTAATCATGTGTGTAGAAACTTCTTTCTACTCTTTGAAAACTATTTCTGCAACAACTGATTCAAATGACATAAATGATAATAATCCGTCTTTGGTTAACAAGTCATATCTTTTCTTTCAAACGATAGCTGATATGAATTATGCTGAATTTAAAGAGTTTGGAGGAGATGAAAAATATCAAGATGATTTGACTAGCCAAATATACATCAATTCTAAAATTTGTGCAGCAAAGTTTGCGCAATATAAAATTGCTTTGCGATGGTTTAAAAGACTTGTCGTGTGTATATCAATTATGTTTGTTTCTTATTTATTTGTTTAGTTATGGAAGCTTCAAATATTAAATATAATTTTGAATCCTCATTGTCAAGAATCGATGAAATTTTAAATGTCTCTAACGATTCTTTCGAAGAATCTGATAATATTGTCGATAGAGCAAAACTTACATTTACAAATGGTTTTTATGTACATTGTACAGCCTTGTTTGTTGATATACGAGACAGTAGTAATATGACTGATGCACATAAGCGACCTGTATTGGCGAAGATATATAGAAGTTTTATTTCAGAAATGGTTGCGCTGATGAATGGGCATGATACTTGTCGTGAAGTAAATATCAATGGCGATTGTGTATGGTGTGTATGTGAAACGAATTATAAGAGTGACATCGATGAGGTTTTCTCTTTGGCGGCTAAAGCTTGTAGTTTGGTGGATATATTGAATTATAAGCTTTCGAAAAAAGGTTATCAAAAGTATGAAGTGGGTGTTGGTCTTGATTATGGTAGAGCCTTGATGATTAAGGCAGGCAATAAAGGATCAACCATTCAAGATGTTGTATGGATGGGAGATGTGGTTAATCAAGCATGTCATTTAAGCAATGAAGCCAATAGTGGCTACTTAGATAAACGTGTCTTTCTCTCTAATATCATTTATGATAATTTGAACGATACCTACAAGGCACTTTGTACAAAAGATGGCGGTAGAGACATTTATCAAGCAGATATAGTCAATGTTGAAATGAATAACTGGCTTAAAGAGCAGAAGTAAAACGTAGTTTGATTGTTATAAAACGTAGATATAGATTATTATGGCATTATCTTTAAGAGCAGAACAGAAAAGTATCTTGAATCTTTTCAATAATGGAGAGGACATTTACGTGATACCAGAATACCAACGTCCATACTCATGGAACAAAGACACTTGCTATCAATTTTACTCAGATATAACGAGTGCTTTTTTACAAGATAAAGACTATTTTGTTGGGAATATAATTATGGCGCGCAGCGATGATGAGGAGAAGAAAAAGCCAAATGTTGTTGATGGGCAGCAAAGATTGATAACACTTTGGTTGTTTATAAAAGTTTTGACGATTCTCCATCCAGAGAAGACTCGTCTTGCAAGGTTATTGCAGGTAGAGTCTGTCTTGTCAGACAAATCTGTTCCTAGAATATGGTCAAAAGTTTATGAACACGTTGATCAAGAAAATATAAAAACTGTATTAAAATATGATAGACAACATTTTGAATATGAATGGTCAAGCCATTTGAAAAACAAGTATGATTTAGATGAGCCAAAAATCAGTAGAATAGAAGCAAATGCTTTATATATTTACAAGTGGCTCAAAGAATTTTATGATAACATTGGCGATTCTGAGCAACAAGTTCGTTTTTTAAATTTCTTTTTGGAACGAGTATATTTGTTGCCAATAGAATTGAATGGTAGAGACATGGTAGAGGCTGGTGATAGAGCCTTGACAATTTTTGAAACCATAAATAACAGAGGACAACTTCTGGAGGATTCTGACATATTCAAAGCCCGTTTGTATAAAAGTGCAGAAGCTGAGGGAAAAGGAAGAGATTTTATTGACCAATGGTTGGATTTCAATTCTACATGTGAAGATTTGCACATGAGTGTTGATGATTTGTTTCGTTATTATTATCATATCCTAAGAGGAAAAGAAGGAGTGACTACAAATGAAGGTAGTCTGAGAGAGTATTTAACTCGTGATAGCAATTCTGCCCTTAGTGTAAAACCTTATAAAGAAGTTATAAATGATTTGTCTGCTATTTGTACCATTTTACAGTGGCTCAATGATATGGATAAGATGCCTGCAGAATTTGCCCAATCAATACAGTTAATTGGGCTATATACAAATCAGTATCCTAAATATGCCTTAGTAAATTATTTGTTTACAGAAGGTTTGGCAACAGATGATAAATTGCTCTTCTTTTTAAAGAATATTGTGAGATACTATTATTTTAGAGGAGCAACCATGCAAGTAAAATATGAAACATATCGTATAAACAAGTTGATTGCAAATCATGAAAAACTCGAAAAATATGATTGCAGTAGCTTTGACGTTGCAACTTTAGAACACTTGGGATATTTGAAGAATGGTTATGCGTTGTTGGCACATTATCTCTTGTATCCAAATGAGTACAATAGATATGTATATTTTGACAAGGTTGTTAATCGGAGAGATTGGGAGGAGTTGCCGATTGAATGGGGAAAGGTTATGTATGAATTTGTCAATAATGATATTTCTAACATTGTCGTTTTAGACAAACCTAAAAAGTCTTTAGGCGTGAAAGCTAAGGCTGAATACTATGCAAAATCTCAATTTAAAGATGTTAGAGATATTTTCGATGAGGACGGAAATCTTCCTTTGAAAAGATTTTATGAAAGAGAAGAAAAGTTAAAGCAGATTTTGATGGAGTACTTTAAAAAATAATATACAATGAAATCGTTATGTGTATCTAATTTTAAGGCCTTTAAGAAATCCTTTCTTCTTTCTCTTGATGGTAAGAGTTCTTTGATTTATGGAGAAAATGGATCTGGAAAGACTTCTTTGTTTGAGGCGATTAAGTTGTTTTTCTTTAAAGAGCGTATTTTAAAGGAACTCATTCCTTCTAACATGGTTGGAGAAGAACGTGATAATGAAGTCGAACGTGTCTTTTCGGAATACAAAAGAGAAGCTGATTCTAAAATAGTCATTGAGGTGGATGAGAAAGATGGTAATGGCTATAATATCAATGATGTCAGTGTCTTTCTGGTAGCATATAGCAATCTAGACAAACTTGATAGCATAAATTTAGAGGAAATGGTCAACGAGGCATACTTTTCCAAGGCTGATAAGTTTATCAATTGGTATAGTAAGGAGTTTGGAGAATTAGTTGTAGATCAAGTAAATTTGGATTTGAAAGATTACTTTATGCTAAGTGAAGTTGAACTGCATCTTATGGATAACGGAAATTGCACAATTAAAAATGAAATGAATGCGATTCCAAAGGCTAAAGACTTACATCGTTTTTTCAATGAATCAATTCTACATTTGGTAAAATTTGTAACAATCATTGAGACAATTATTTTTTTCGTAGAGAAAAGAGAAAAAGCATTAATTGTTTTGGATGATTGTTTTAATAGTTTGGACACACCAAACCGAACGTTTATGATGCGTTTCTTCTTAGAAAGAACAAAAGGGATTCAAAAGGTTGTGTTGACTCATAATACCGGCTTTTATAATTTATTTGACTACATAATAAATAATGTAGAAAATGAAAAGAATGAATGGGTGAATTTTCAATTGTGCAAGATAGATGGATATCGCACTTTATTAGGAACAAAGACAAAAACAGTAAGTGACATTAAAGCGAATACCTCTATTGAGAATTTGGGTAATGAACTAAGAAAGCATTTTGAAATATTGGTTTATAAGCTATCTAGATTAGTGAATATTGGTGAGCTGCAAGAGGCTTCAACTCTTTTGGATAAGTTATGCCGTCCTAATTATTCTGTTTATTTATCAAAAGATGGTGATAGAGTTAAGGATATTTACACACTGTTGGATGAAATCAAATCAATGGCAAATGTTGAAGGAATAAATTTGGCATATAGGATAAAAAAGAAGATTGAGGAATTTAAAAATAATGATTTTTTGAAAGAACTGCAACCAATTTTGATAGAATTACGCTTGATGCAAAAAGTAGCTTTGCATCAAACATCACATGGCCATTCTGGAATTCCGCCAATCTCAGAAAAAGAAATTGATGCAGCATGTGCATTACTAGAGAAATTAGAAAATGCATTGAAGGCTGTCTCAAAAAGAGTTGATGTTAGTTCTGTATAGGTTAAATTTAGTGTTATCTGTTATAGAGTATCGATTGAATATTTTATTTTAGTCTGATGAAAAATTCTAATGCAAATAACGAGTGGGTAGCTGTTAATTTGAAATGTAACAAGCTGGTTGAGGATATGTGAAAGTTAGTTCTTGCCCAAAATTCTTCAACGAGGGGTAAGAAGAAACGCTTTCTTTTGAGCATCTTAATGAGGCAATGTTCTAATTTATATGCCGTAGCAATATTGACTAAAGTGTCAGTTGCAATGAGCAATTCCGTCCTGTTCAAATTGCCCATAGGACTTCTTCTGCGCAATTGTTATATGGATTGCTTACTCGGTCTCTATCTGAGTAGTGTGACTGAGGCTGATGCAATGGAAATTTCAGAAGTATTGCATATTGATTATGCAAAGGCTCTTTTTGATGAGCTCGAGGTGTTTCGTGATAAAGCGAATGGCATCTTGCCTTTTGATGATGAAATGTTGGAGCATATTTATACCATGAATTTGGAAGATAATTTTCTTTGGGCTTATGAAGCGAACAAAACTCCTGATAAAACTGAACCATGTGGAGAGAGATATTTATGGAAGGCAAGAAACAAAAAAGAGGTGAGGAATCTGATTCCTGAAAATGAAGTTAAAAATGAGTTGAATATAAAAGTGGTATTTGAAAACTTACAAAGAACACCTCAATATTCGTCATGCGCCAAAAATCTATATGCTTACTATAAATACTTTTCTCAATATGAGCATTTTTCAGAAAGTGGTTTTGGTGATGCGATAGCTGATTTTTCTAATGACAATGTGAATTTCGAAATGGCGCTTGTTCGATTGGAAGAATCTATTTCTGTGATTCAAGAAGAACTTAAAAATAATGAATGATACAATAAAAATTTTAGCCTACACCTACCAATTTCAAGAGATGTTTCTTTCCAAAGACATCTTCTTGATACCTTATTATATATGTAAGGAGCTGGGAGGCGAGTGTAAATATTTATATACCCAAAACTTGGGTAAGACGGAAATCCCGAAATTGCATCGGGGAGTGGCTATTGAGCGGACGAAGAACAAGAATGTATGGAAGGTGTTCTTGAAGGAAATCTTGATACATGCCAAAGACATAGACGTTCTTTTCCTCACAGGCAGCAGTGCTGTTCATATGTTGGCTACTTTCCTCTATCAGAAGCGGAACCCAAAGGGAAAGGTGGTTGTCTTTGGTGATATGGAGGAGCCGCAGGCTCGTGAACTAAACCAAAATGGCTTTCATTATTCTGGAGGGTTGGCTGGATATGTGAAGGATAAGTTGACCGACTACTTTTTCCGTCACGTCACTTATCTCGTTGCCAATACCGCAGCTTATCATCTGATGAATGACTTGTGCCAGCGTAAGCATTGGACAGGGTTGCTTCACTTTTATCCCTGTTTGGATGACGAGAAGTTTCTTTCATACGGTCTTCGTCGAAAGCCTTTTGTGGAAAAGGAGAATATCATGGTTTGCGTAGGGCGTATCGGTTGCTATCAAAAGAATACCGAAATGCTTTTGAATGCCTTGCGAAAAGTGGACTTGAAGGATTGGAAGATTTTTATGCTTGGTCCAATTACAAGCTCCTTTGACCTAAAGGAAGGCGATGACTTCCAAAAGGTGATAGACCAATTCTTTGAAGATTGTCCTCAGCATAAGGATAAGTTGATATTTACAGGCATGATTTATGATGCCAAGACTGTGTTTGAGTATTATAACCGGGCAAAGGTGTTACTGGCAACGGCTAGGCATGAAGGATTTGCCAATGTTTATAGTCAGGCTGCCGCATTAGGTTGTTATGTCATAAGTACTGATGTGGGTGGTGCTGATGTATGTTCCAATGATTGGATATATGGAATCAAGTTGAAGCAAAATGATAGTGATGGGCTGTCGGACGTACTAGATAATTTGGTTTGTGGCAAATTACTGATACCTACAGAAGATGCTATGTCATTTGAAGAAATGAGTTACAGCTATCGAGTAAATAGAGTGCTATTGCCAAAGATGGGATTTGAGCCTTTGGCTGAAAAATATAAATTCTAAGCATGGAATTGAAAAGAGATATTACATTCGACATTATGAAGGGAGTTGCAATATTGGCAATGATTGCCGGGCATTGTTTCATACCTTTGAAATTACATCATTTCATTTATATATGGCACATGCCGTTATTCTTTATGGTGTCAGGCTATTTCTTTCATGATAAGCCTTTGGGAAGAATGATGGGTGATAATGTGAGAGGATTGATAATTCCATATTTAATAGCAAATGGTGTTATATTATGTGGTGCATTGGTTATGGATATGCTGTGTGGCACAAATATTCTAATTCCTAAGTTCGTAAGGGTTTTGGCAATTAATGGACTGATGCATAATCCCGATGCTTATGGAGGGTTGTATAAAAGCAGTCCTTTGTGGTTCTTGCTCGGACTGCTATGGTGTCGTGTGTTCTATGCGACTCTTCATAGATATGCAACAAATGTTCATATACAAGGGATGCTTTGTGTATGTTTGTCGTGGGGTATTGCTGCTTTCCAAGCTCAACTCTATTTGCCATTTTATATTTTGCAAGGATTGGTTAGTGTTGTATTTTATCATGCAGGTTATTTGCTAAAGCAGCATATTCAATTTGTGAAACAGCATAAGAATATGTTTTATGTCTTGACTGTAGCGGCATTGATATTGGGAATGATGCAGCAAGGTTTGGATATATGGGCATTACTGTTCCATAATTGGATATTAAATGTTGTTGCAGCCATAGGAACTGTTATACTTATGTATTTAGGTATAAGTGACTTCGTTCATAAAATCGATTCTGGGGGGGGCAGCTTTATGTTTCCGAATGCTCTCGCATCTAGGTCGATGGAGTTTGTTGCTGCTAGCATTGCATTCGTTTGAAAAGTCGTTGGATATTTCATCCTTGTTTATGGACAATATTGACTGGATTGCTGAAAATTCAATTGCTTATCGTTTGCTGAAAATTTGTTTGCAGTTTGGTTTTTGTTTCATAGGCTTGATTCTTTTGGAACAAAGTCATTTGGTAAGAAAATTATTTAATGTGAAATAGATGAATAATATATCAGATATAAAGAACTGCTATGGTTGTGGAGTATGTGCGGCTGCATGTCCTCGCAACATTATTCAAATCCGTTTGAATAAGAAAGGCTTTTATGAACCTTATATAAAAGATTCCAACAAATGCACTCAATGTGGTTTGTGCCGTGATGTCTGTGCGTATAGCCATAAGGAGTTGGCTTTGGAATCAACGAGCATTCATGCTTGGGCTTCTTGGAGTGATGCTGAGGAGGTTCGGAAAAAATGTTCAAGCGGTGGCATTGGTTTTGAAATCGGTAGGCAGCTCCTTCAAGAAGGCTATAATGTTGTAGGCTGTCGCTATGACATCACGAATCAACGTGCGGAACACTACATTGCAACTACAGTGGAAGAATTGATTCCTTCTATTGGAAGTAAGTACATCCAGAGCTATACGACTGAGGCTTTCAAGGGCATAGAACGTAAAAAGAAGTACCTCGTTACGGGTACACCTTGCCAGATAGATTCTTTTAGAAGACTCATCAGAAAGTTTAGATGTGAGGACAACTTCATATTGATGGATTTTTATTGCCATTGCGTTCCGTCCATGCATGCTTGGAAAAATTATATCAGAATGTTGGAACCTGTTATAGGGCAAATAACATACGCCAGTTGGAGGAACAAATTTAACTATGGCTGGCATGATAGCTGGCTGATGGGTATGGATGGTAATAAGTGTTCTCAGCCTGTAAATTGGCATGACTCTTATAATATGTTAATAAGGGAAAAAAAAACTTTCGTACAAAGCCGGATGTCCCAAGGTGATTGGTTTTACAAGATGTTTTTGGGACATTATTGCCTAGGTGAACAATGTGTAAAGGCATGTAAGTATAAATATGACAAGTCATCAGCAGACATCAGAATTGGTGATTTATGGGGTAATACCTATAAGGAGGATGAGAAGGGTGTAAGTGCCTTGGTGACTTTTACAGAGAAGGGCAAAATGATAGTTGGGAGTTTGAAGAATGCTACTCTAGTGTCACAACCACTGGAAGTTGTGGCGGAAGGGCAGATGAAAGATAACGCTCGTCCAGTACCTGTCAGTTCCCTTGTCATGTTTTTATTTGAGCATCATATTTATTTGAATCTGAAACAATGGAATATAGTGTTGGCTCTGTTTGGTAAGCCTTTTCGAGCATACGCAAAACTAAAAAGAATCTTTAAAATAAAATAATAATGAAGATAGGAATCATAACAATGCATAGGGTTCCGAACTTTGGTTCTGCCTTACAAGCTTATGCCTTGCAACATAAGCTATTTCAGCATGGAATAGACAATAAAATCATTGATTACATCTATTCTTACGCAGGATATGAGCCTAGTTGGGGACGCTATATCTATGACAAGGTAAAGTATTATGCAAAGGTGATACTAAGAAGGCCAGCCTCTATGACTCGCTTTTTCTTCTTTCATAAGAAATACCTGAAGACTACTTTCCGTGAATATACAAAGAATGAATTGATGTTTGGAAAGGCACCTTCCTTTGATGCCTATATGACAGGCAGTGATCAAGTTTGGAATTGTAAGTTCACGAAAGGTGATACCAATTTCTTGCTAAAGTTCGCACCGAAAGATTCGCCTCGTCTGTCTTATGGCGCTTCTTTTGCAAGCCCAAGTATTCCTAAGGAATATGAACATATATTTAAGGAAGAACTACCAAAATATAGTTCTATTTTGGTGAGAGAGCATAGCGGGGTTGACATTGTGAAAAATTTAATAGGTAAAAATGCAGAGGTCGTATGTGACCCAACCTTGTTGCTTACAAAAACAGATTATCATGTTTTAGCAACAAAAAGCAAGTTGTTTATTCCTGAGCCTTTTATCTTGGTCTATATCTTGGATTATATGTATAACCCTTATCCAAAGGTTTATGATATAATCAGAAAAGTAAAGAAAGAACTTGGTCTCAAAGTTGTATATATTGGAACAGATGCACCAGACCCAATGGACAATAACTACTCTTATGTGGGGGGGCAGATTGGACCATTGGAGTTTCTTTGGTTGATGGAGAATACTTCTTTTGTGATAACTACATCTTTTCATGGGACTGCTTTTGCGACGATATTTCACAAACCTTTGTTTTCTGTAGTGCAAGCTACGGAAAACGAAGATGGAAGAATGCAGACGTTGCTTAGAGGTTTAAAGCAAGAAAAGTCATTGGTGGCTTATAATAAGGAGTTGGATGTGGATTTGATACATTCAGACGAAATTATAACTAAGGAAGAAAGACTGGATGTAATAAGAATGCATTCTGAAGAACTATTGGTTAATTCATTGAAAAATATCGGTTGAATTTATGAAACTACGTACAGATTTTGTTACAAATAGCAGCTCGGTGAGCTATATTGTGACTATGGATTTAGATATTGTGGATTTATTTATTCGTAATTTCCAAGAGTCGGAAAATATGAAGGGAACGATAAGATTAGCAGAAGCATTGAAGGCTTATCTTATAGAAAATGGTACTGTTAATTATCTTCATAACCATGAAATCTACTCTTGTCTTATGGATTTTCATGATGATGATGGAAGTAGTATAACAAAGGAAATTTTGGAAATGAATGGTGATAATACAGACCCTTTGAAAATGAATGAGACAGAATTGTTTGCATACATAAAAGGTGAACTGCTTCAAAATAGAAAGTTGAGTGAGTTGCTTAATGGATTTGGAACAACACAAGTTGAACAATATTGATGATGTTAGAAAGACATATTGGTGATTACCATTTTGTAGCTGATGCTCAAAGTGGTGTTACGATGAGATGGGGTACTACATTGGATGAAAATCCGGTCTGGGCTCCAGTGCCAGAGCTGGCAGATATTTCTATATCTAATCATTGTTCTAAGGGATGTACTTTTTGTTATAAGGATAGTCGTGTAAACAACGAGTTCTTATCATTGGCAGACTATTGTACTGTGTTGGATGCAATGTGTCATCCTCGTCATGGTAATGTCTTCCAAATAGCATTAGGAGGTGGGGAACCTCTCGAACATCCGGATTTTCTAAGGATAATAGATGAAACTTGTAAGAGAGGCATAGTGCCAAATTTTACAACCAATGGAATATATCTAACTCAGAGTATTTGTCAAAAGCTGATAAATAAAGTTGGTGCAGTAGCTTTATCTATAAGTTCTATTAAAGAACTGGATAAAGTGAAAGTGGCAATGCTTGCTAATGCTGGCATTAAGACAAATATTCATTATGTTTTGTCAAACGAGAGCATCGAGGAGGCTAGTAAGATTTTAAAAGGACATTTTAATGCAGACTTTAGTTTGGTCAATGCGATAGTGTTTTTGACCTATAAACCTGCAGGTAGAGCCAATGTAAACAATGTTTTAAAGGATGGAAAGGCTTTAAGAACGTTTGTTTCGTTGATAGCAGATGCTTCTATTGTGAGACCTCGCATAGGTTTTGATGCATGTTTTGTTCCTATGTTGCTTAAATATTCTAGTGTGAATACACAATTGGTTGATACTTGTGAGGGCGCATTTTTTTCGGTTTATATAGATCATAACATGATGGTGTCTCCTTGTTCTTTCAGCAATGGTAAAGATTCATATAGCCTTAAACAATATGATTTTTATGAGATTTGGGACAATAAGTTTGATACATATCGTAAGATGTATATGAATAATTGTGCTGTGAATTGTAAGGTGAAGAACTTATGCCATGGTGGATGTCCGTATTACCCTCAAATAACTATATGTCATGAAAGAAATCATTAATTGGGATAGTCTTAGGACCCGAAGAGGTGACAGATTGGAATTTGAAGCCTTTTGTTTCCATTTTGCTTCACGAATGTTTGGAGATTTTGGGTGCATTGATTATTTTTATAATACACCTGGTTCTGAATTCTATATTGAATTAAATAAGCCTTTAGAATATGGAGGAAAGATGTATCAGGTTGGTGATGTTTTTGGTTGGCAAGCAAAATTTTGGAAAGGTGCCAAGGACGAGAGTAATTCTCCTCTTGGTGCTGATCATAAAGCAGAACTTATAGAAGGATTTAAAAAGACAAAGTCTTATCGTCCAAAAGTAAAACTTTGGATAGTCTGCACCCCTGGTAGTTTTGTGCAGAAGGAATGGGATAAGCTATGTGCTGATTTGAAGTTAATTGATGCAAAATGTGTTTTTTGTAGTTGGCATAAAGATATTTTTGAGGATTTCTTTTTGAAAAATGCTAACAAATTTAATGGAATCTTTAAGTATTATTTTGGAGAGAAGCAAATAAATATAGCTACTTTATTTGATTTTTCTACGTTGACATTGGAAGTTCTTAAAAAGAAATATGATGTAGAACTACATACTGCCAGTGATTTTGAAAAGTCTTTGTTAAGTGTTGTGGATGAGAACATTGCTACTCAAAAAATTAAAGACATCATCAATAAACTGAAAATTCATGCGGATAAAGATAGAAAATATCCAATATTAGAAGAACAACGGTGGGGATATGACAAGTTGACTGACGCTTTTAAAAAAGAATATTTACAGGATTGTGAATTGCGTTATCAATTGATAGATTCTTTGTATTATAGCTGTGTAATAGTAGAGAATGGTAAAATCCCTAAATTCGAAGAATTGTTGGCTGAGCTTCAAGAATACCAAAAAAAGCGAAGTCAACGAGTTGGGATTCTTAATAATGAAACTCACAAAATCATTCAGGAAGATGACCAGTTTGACTCTTTAAAATCCTATATGGTAGGACTGGCATCCAAGGTACGTTCATTAGAGAGTATGATAACTGTGGATTCGGAGCTACAGAACGAAAACTTGCTATCCTTCTTGATGACGTTGAATAGAAGTGACTTTTCAGTTTTTGCTAAGCCAGGACACGGAAAAACTCATTTTGCTTGTTCTTTGGCTGATAATTTATTGAAGCGGAAACTTCCAGTATTGTTTTTTATGGGGGCTACTTTTCGAAATTGCCAAAGTTCCCAAGCTTTAATTTTAGAAAAGTTAGGCGTTTCTGGAAGTATGTCTTTTTCTGATGCTCTTGATGCGTTGGATTTTTTAGCAGAGTTGCACCATTGCAAGTTGCCAATCATAATAGATGGACTAAATGAAACAGCTCCAAATGAAAATAGATGGATAGACGAACTACCTGCTTTAAAACTGCAAGTTGAAAAGCACTCTCATCTGCTGTTGATAACAACTTGTCGAGAAAAAATAGATTATTTGCAATCTGTATATGGAGTTGATGACTATAGACATGTTGAAAATTATATCTTATTAAATGGTTTGGTTGAAGAAAACTTGCAAATTACGATTGATAAGTATTTCGACAAATACAACATTAAAAAGGCAACAATACAAAATGTGTCGGCGTTTAAAAATCCGCTAATGTTGAAGATATTCTGTGTTGTAAATGAGGGAAAAGAAAATATCGTGGTAAACAATTATTCTTTGGTCTCATGTATGGAAGAATATAGTAAATTGCTGCTTTCGAATATATCTATGCGTAATGGAAAAATAGATTTGATAAAAAAGCATAAACTTGAAACTCAACTTAATAAAGTCTCGTATCTCTTGTTTGAGAATGATACTCGCTATCTTGATTTTTACAATCAGTTCGTAGAACTTTTGGGAGATAATGTTTATGGTTTTATCAATGAAGGAATGTGTTTTACTTTGGAAAAGAATAATGGGAAAACACAAGTACAATTTACGTATGATATGGTTGCAGGATTTCATATTGCAAAGAGTATCGTTGCAAGGTGCAAAGACGAAAATGAATTCCGGTCGTTCATTGAGGAAAACGATTCAAAGTTTTTCGGTGATAAACACCATACCTTAGCGGAAGATATCATAAAAAGCCTTTTTTATTTAGTTCCAATTTATTATAATAAAGAATGGCTTGACATCATGTCTAATGATAGTGTCGCATTTGCAGCAATAGATAATTTAGATGTTTTGCTTACTACAGAGCATGGACGTAGTTCTATTATATTTTATGTCACAGAAAAAGAATGTGATGAAAAGGTTATAGAACATCTTCTTGAGGCATGGGTAGAGAGAATACACTCGTTCAATATAGCTTATTTTGCTTTGTTTGTTCCTCTTTTCTTAAAGTTGAAAGGGGCAATAATAGATAAGTATTGGAACTGTCAATTTTCTTTTTATGATATTTTGCAAAATTCCTATTCTATTTTGCATGACAAGTTTATTGCACAAAACTATCATGAAAGAGATTTGCTGGCTTATTCTTTGATGATGTGTGGAATAACAGATAAAGTGTTTCGTGAAAAGTTTAGTAAGTATGCGTTTGTTATACTCAATAGAAATCCAAAATCCTGTATGGATGTTTGCTTCTCATTATTGGAAATAAATGATCCTTTTATAAGAGAGGTCGTTATTTCGTGTATAACAGGGTTAGGATTACATTCGAAAGATGTAAATGTACTAAAAAGTTGTATAGAGCAATTATCTGGTTATCTGGAAGAACACCAAACTACCAATGTTGTTTTGTTGGATGATTTGGAAACTCTTTATACTTATGCAGAAGATAAATATGGTTTGCAATATAATAGAAAGTTGTTCTACCAAAATGCAGACATGAAATGGTATGAAAAAGTGGTAAGCGGATGGGCTTTGTTCTCTGTTTTTAACTATGATTACGATAAATATAATATCAGACCCTTGTTTACAGATGGACATAACCATAAAGCCTCATTTTCCGCTCAACAAATCTATGGTATGTTGCAAAACAAGTCCGAAGAATTGGGGTATGAACAAGAGTTATGTTCTATATTACAAACGTCAGAAAACGAAAAGGTAAGTTATAGACGTCAGTATAAGCATAGCTATGCTTTTAAGTATGGACGAGAAGCTTTGTATGAATTATATGGGTGGCTATTATTAAATGGGAAACTTGATAATGAGTATGTGGGTACTTTTAGAACAGATATAATTGGAATAGACCCTTCTTTTCCAAAGATTCCTGTAAAGAGAAGTTTTGTAACATTGTCTTTGCTGCCTCAAAATATAGGGAATTTGTCTGAATGGATAAATGATTCTGTTTTAGATTGGCAGAAAAAACAAATTGTAGTTGAACTTCCTAAAAGAAAGGGCGAATGGGTGTTGCTTTATGGTGCTTGCCATCAAGCTATGGATGAAAAATATTCAAATATTTATTTGACTTGGACTTCTCAAATCGTATCAAAAGATACTTCTGTGGAGAGCTTGAAGAGTAGGTACATCAAAGTTCCGATAGAATACGACCATGCTTTTATGGGAGAACTGTCTTGGCGTGACTTGAAGTTTTCGCAATATGATTATACAGATATGCCAGAAGAATGTTTGATGAGTAAATATGATTTCTCTAGTTGGACATCTGATAGGTTTAAATTTAAAAGGTTTGTTTGTCTTTCAAGAAAAATATGCCAATCTTTAGGGTTGTACTTTAACTTGGATAGCTTGTCTTATTTTCTTGATGACGAGGAAGTTTCTGCATATTATGTTAATGATTCTGACTTTTTCTTCTTTTTGAGGAAAGATATTGTTGATAAACTTTTAGAGTCTGAAAATGGCATACTTTGGCTTCGTCTGGAAGAAAATCGTACAGTGATGGGTACTGTACCCAAAGATATAGAGCAACCTCAAAAACGATATAGCCATATAGTTAGTGATTGTATTTATCCAAATAATTAAGCTAGTAAAGAATTAGATTTTATGGGAAAATTAGTTAAGGCTGTCAAGCCTTTCATATATGAGAATAACAGCAACTTCAAGTTGGCTGTTTATCAGAAGTGGGAAGAGTGTGGTGGTGCAGTAGCATCCTCACGTCCCCTTGAAAAATGTTATGAGCGTCTGGCTTATCATCTGGACTTGCCTACGTTGTGGCAAAGTTATCGTGAAGCCCGATTGCGATTTGTGGAGGGAGCGAGCGTACGTTTCGATACCTTCCCTGATTATCTTGGGTATGAGGTGATACCTGTGATTTGGGATTGTTGGCCACGCTATGTGGATAACATGGCTAGATGGTTTCGCAAGCATCATGTTCGCACTGCATTTTTCACTTCCTCGCAGACTGCTGAACACATGAGAGAACTATGTCCCCAAGTGAATATCTTTCATTTGCCAGAGGCAATAGAGACGGAACTTTATCATGCGGGGAAAAATTTGTCGGATCGCTCCATTGATTATTTGGAATTTGGTAGATGTAGCCGAATCTTGGATTCATCGAACTTTGATAAGTCGATAAAGCTGTTGAGTAGTCGAAATGAGGCTACGGGACTGCATACTCGTGCTCAGTTGGCTGATGCGCTTGCTGATTCCAAAATAACCTTGGCACTTACTCGCTTGGACAATCAGCCAGAGTTGGCAGACGGTATTGACACTTTGACTCAGAGATACTGGGAATGTATGTTGTCAGGAGTTGTTATTCTTGGTAGAGCGCCAAAAGAGTTGATGGATATCATAGGTTATGATCCTGTCGTTCATTTGGACAAGGAACATGCTAATGAGCAAATATTGGACATCCTAGCTCATATTGAGGATTATCAAGAGTTGGTGGATAGAAACCGTAAGTCTGCTTTGGAAAAGGGGGATTGGAAACTACGAATTCAACAGATGATGGAGGCGTTGGAAGGGTTAGGTTATGAATGTAAATAGACTATGAAGAAAATAGAAGATGTCTGTCTATGAGTTGAGGAAGGATATTTCTGCTGAGGCTCTGATCCGGGATGTCTTGGAGCATATTGATGATTATCAGGAACTTGTGGATAAGAATCGGGAGACGGCTGAAAGGCTCGGCTCTTGGGATGTGAGAATGAAATGGCTCATGGAGGAACTGAGGAAAGATTTCAGTTTATAACTGTTAATTTCGATAAGAAAAGCATTAAAAAGCTTGCAAGTTTAATATAAAAGTACTATTTTTGCAGCCGTAAAATTACAGATTTATGCATACATTAAATAATAAAACAAAAGAAACGTTGAAACATAGGCTTGGAAAAACTTATGATGAGCTTATGCAGATGAGTGCGGAAGAATTGGATGCTCTCATCGAAAATCGTATTGGCAAAAAACTTAGACCTGCCTTTTCTTTAAAGAGCATGGTAAACCGTGGTTCTGTTTATCTTTTCTTCAAGAGACTGATTTCTCAAAATGCAATAGATAGACAAATAGCAAGAATTTAAAAACATATTGTTATGGATACAGATATGCGAATCATAGCTTTTTATAAAGAGTATAATATGGTTATAAAACCGTTGATAGCAGAACTAGAAGCTCGAACAGAGCAGTTCCCTCTTCCTTTGTTTAATGAAATCAGAGCTTTACACGACCACATTGCTCGCTGTTATTCTGAGAGGATTTCTTCTAATCAAGTTGATTCAGAGATACATAAGGCAGAGCGTCATGTAACTAGAATCATGTTGGATTGTTATAAGTGCTTAAACTTGTCTTTACATGATGAAGTTTTACTTTTCGAGCGTCCAATGCAAGTGCTTTTGTGGATATTGAGTGCGATTGCATCTGGTGTAATATCGATTATCTTAGCGAAATACTTGTAAATTGAATAATACTATTTATATGTTAGGCAGATAGGGTGATGAGTCTTGTCTGCACATTATGTTATTGCCTTTTATAGGATAAGCCTTTGTACAAAGCTATGTGAAAACGGGAAATAGGCGAAAACGAAAGATTTTGTAAATTCTAAGAAAAATCAAAAATATAATGATACCAAAGATTATTCATCTCTGTTGGTTATCGGGTGACCCATATCCAGCAGAGATACAACTGTGTCTTGATACTTGGAAGAAGTATCTGCCAGAGTATGAAGTGTGGGTGTGGGACACCAAGCGGTTTGATGTCAATTCCACTGTTTGGACGAAGCAGGCTTTCGAGGCAAAGAAGTATGCTTTTGCTGCTGATTACATTCGCCTTTATGCTCTGTACCACTTTGGAGGAATCTATTTGGATTCCGATGTGATCGTGTATAAAAGCTTTGATGACTTGCTCTCGCTTCCTTACTTTATAGGGCATGACCAAATACGAGGGTTTGAGGCGGCAGTGATTGGATGTGAGCCTGGTTGTCAATGGGTGAAGGATATGCTGGAGTCTTATCAAGATAAGTCGTTTGTCAAGGAGGATGGCTCTCTTGATATACTTCCGCTGCCATGTCGCTTCCATCATGTACTGACAGGGCTTGGCTATCGCTTTTGGAGAATTACAGAGTTGAAGCAACTGGAAATAAAAAAGTACGATATTTCAGAAAAGGAAATGTATGTTTTTGATAAAGATTTCTTCAATAGCCGAAATGCAATAGAAGTGCATCGTACGGATAAGAGCTATTGTGCTCACAATTATGCTGGTAGTTGGCAGAAAGGTGAGCAAAAGAAGTCTATCAAGAGTTATTTGCCGAAGTGGTTTGTCAATTTGGTTTATGTCGTTGGACAAAAGACTTGGGCACGCAACAAATATAGTTGGTTTCAAATTCCTTTTGCAGGATAATATTTGCTAGAAATCATATTCTGTTCATTTTAAAATTTTAGAAAGTGAAAAATATATCTCGTTTTTTTACCCTTTATTGGATAGTTTATTTCCCAACGTGTATCGCCTACAATGACTTGCCTGGTTTCTCTAGTGTTGACGAGGCAATGACTATTGTTTTGCTTCTCTACACATTCATGATGTATGGCTCGAAGCATATCAATAAAAAACCTTGGAAGGAGTTTATGGTATGCTTGGGATTGATTGCATTCTATGTTGTCTATTCTCTCTTGTTTGGAGCCAATGTGAAAGATGCTGTATGGCTTGACCTCATGCAAGAGATTCGTCCGTATTCTATCATTTTTTGTACTTGGATTCTGAATCCTCAGTTTACGAGGAAGCAGAAGAAGTGGATGTTAATAACCATGGTTGCCACTTTATTCTCATGGATTATGTATCATCCACAAGCCTTAGATTCACAAGTGGAGGCTGAGTTCCCGGTATTGGGACAGTTGGCAATATGTACAGGTATGAGTTATTATCTCTTTACCAAGGACACCAAGATGAATCGTTTGATAGCTTTGGGATTGGTATTGACAGGTATTCTGGCGCCGAAGTTTAAGTTTATGGGTGAGGTAGTTTGTTTCATCGCCTTTGTTTTCTTCTTGAAGCATCGTCTTAACTTTAAGTCACCCAAGACTATGATTTATTGTGCAGTGGTGGTGACAATTATATTAATGGTTACTTGGACTCGTTTTGATGCCTATTATGTTTCGGGCTTGGACAATGAATATTTGGCTCGTCCAATGACTTATAAGACGAGTTTGAAAATTCTTTGGGATTACTTGCCGTTTGGCTCTGGTATGGGAACTTTCGCTTGTAATGGTGCATGGCGATATTATTCTCCTTTATATTACAAATATGATTTGAATGGTATTTGGGGGGTGAACGAAGGAGGTGGCTTCATTTGTGATGCTTATTATCCTACATTGGCTCAATTTGGTATCGTTGGAGTTTTCTTCTTTTGCTGGTTTTGGAAACGCCGCTTGGCTGCCATCGACATTATCGCTGATATGCGCTATTATCGTATTGCGATGATTACTTTTTGTTGCCTTGCCATTGAGCAGACAGCTGACTCCTCTTGGCTCTCTGGTAAGGGAATGGGATATTGTATGTTGATTGCCCTTTGCCTCAATGCCAATAGAAATCAAATGATGGAGATGAAAAAGCTGCAAATATTGAAGCGAAAGAAGGAGTTGCTTTTGGAGGAGAGAAGAAAGCAAATTGAGTCCTCCCAACATGAAGAACATTGAATTCGAATTTAAATATGAGTATATACCATTGGTATGGAAAATAGTAAAATTAAGATAATGTTGAGTTCCTCAATTTATGGGTTTGAGGATAATATAAAGCAGGTTGCCTCATATCTTGAATCTTTAGGGTATGATGTGATTAGTTCCTTGTTAGGAACCGTCAAAGTTAATCCTAATCTGTCAAATCTCGATAACAGTATTCGTGCTGTTGAAGAATGTGACATATTCTTGGGCTTTATTCGCACATATTGCGGAACTGGTAACATTGGCGAAAAGAATATTACCTTTGAAGAATTCAAACATGCCATATCTTTGGACAAGCCTTATTGGTTTATGGCAGAGCATGATGTAATGTTCTGTCGAAATTTATTCAGAAATGGGGTAAAGCCAATAGAGAGTGGGAAGAACGTATGGGATGTTATCAAACCGAATAAAAAGTTTTTCAATCCTTTATGCATAGATATGTATGACTATGTAGTGAAAGACGATGTACGTGATATTCCTTCAAGAACAGGCAATTGGGTTCAGCCATATCATGAGATTGGTGACATTATAAAGTTCGTGCAGAAACAATTTGCGGATGTTGAGTATATCAGGGAATTAGTTGAATCTAAAAAACTTTAAAATATGAATAATTTATCTTTTATTATAGAACAGTTGATCGCTTCTGAAGAGAATGAATCTATACAATTCTTTCAAAAACTGAATATTGACACAGTCCTTGAAACATTGGTTGCTATGGCCAATGGAAAAGGAGGAACTGTCTTGATAGGTGTCGATGACACGCATCAAGTTCTAGGAGTTGAAGATATACAGGATATTTGTATTTCTATTTCTTCTAAAGTGGCACAAATGATTTCGCCAAGATTACCTTACACTATATCTGCTGTTGATTATCATGATAAAAAAATTGTTATGATATCTGTATGGGAAGGTTCCAATAAGCCATATCTGTATAATATGAAGGCTTTTTTGTTCATGAACCATTCCTTGGCAGCAGCGGATAGTCAAGACTTGTTGAATTTGTTTAAGAAACGTTCTGAGCATGATGAATCTTGGGAACGAGAGAAGGTGTATGATGCAAGTCTCGAAGATTTGGATATGGTTCTTGTAAGAACAATTATGGAGGAGGCTATAAAGACTCATCCTAGCTTGCAGGTAGATAGCGAAGAGGATTTTCTTATGAGAATGGGACTTCTCTCTTCTTATGTACCTACTAATGCTGCGATATTGTTGTTCGGCAAATATCCTGCTCAGTTTTTGCCACAGACTCGCATACGTGTTTCTGTCTTTTCTTCTGACGATCATAGTTCTTTAGATGCAGTGCATATTTTTGAAGACAACTTATTTGTCAATATAGAAAATATAACCAAGTATTGTGTCGATTTATATGGTAAAACCTTGCGTATAGATGGACTTTTACGAGAGGAAACACCAATATTGCCTATTGTCGCTTTCAGAGAAGCATTGCTTAATGCTTGTGTTCATAGAGATTATGGTTCTCAAAGGTCTTTTCTCAATATAGTGATTAATTCTGATAGCCTTCAAATTTCTAATTATGGATCTTTGTTGGAGGGAATTTCTGTGGAGTCTTTGAGAACAGAACACCACTCAATATTGCGAAATCCAGACATTGCTAATATCTGTTATCTTTGCAAGTTGATAGAAAATGCAGGTAGTGGCACTTTGCGAATAATTGAAGAGTGTAAACTCTATCCTAATCTATCTGTTGAGTGGAAAGATGAAAATAATATTTTGTCGTTTGTCCTAAAAGGCATCAAGCATATAAAAATAGACAAGGATAATGCGAGTCCTGTTAAAATTTCGACTAAGTCTGTACAAATGGGGTTGAATGATATTGTTGCTTTTATCGGTAACAATCCTGGTTGTAAATTGATAGATATCAAAAATGAGATACAGAAGAGTTTGGCTTCAACAAAAAGATATCTCCAATTGCTTCGTGAGAGTGGCATTATAGAGTATGTAGGGTCTCCAAAAACAGGCGGCTATAAACTTAAATAAAGCTATAAGCTCATTTATAGGCTCATTAGGTCAAGTGAGACGTGAGCTTGTAAATGAGCCTGTAAATTTGCTTTCACACATACTATATTTACCTCAAATCCGCAACCTATAGGGTTTAGTGGGATT
>ULTU01076738.1_pt1 | contig 31033 bp, 37 predicted proteins | sample 1957861 | NCBI WGS metagenome assembly ULTU01 (sample SAMEA4835742, study PRJEB28245) | human gut metagenome | biome: gut microbiome; material: fecal sample | place: Denmark | collected 2008
TAATTAGTTTAGAAGAAAATTTTACAACATCAGCTTATGTATTAGCCCAGGAATATGCTAGAAGATTAGATAAATTTAATTATGGTGATGTTAAAAGCTATTTGTATAAAATGAATTTAGGAATAATTTATAGCTATTTAGTTTTTATGGAAGATATGAGTGAATCGTATGTTCAAATTAATAAAGATAGTATGCAAAAAAAAGAAAAATTAAATCTAACTGAAGAAAAATTAAAAGAAATACATGATTTTATTGAAATGGTAGTTAAAGAAAAAGAATTAAAAACTGATAATTTTGATGGATATTTTATGCTTCCAATAATTGAGAAACCATGGAATAAATACTTATTAGTTGGAATTATTAGAAGTTATTTTAGTAATGAATTTGAAATTGAAAATACTACCAATTATTATGATACTACTGATTTTATAGTAAGGAGGATCGATTAATGGATTATAAAGAAAATTGGAGATTTGCAGGTAATAATTATACGGCTGAAAATGGATTAGATACAGCTGATATGGAAACTTTTAAAAAGGATCCGATAGCCTCTTTAGCAAGAGAAACATGTCAAAACTCAATAGATGCTAAAAAGAAAGAAGAGAAAAAAGTAATAATTGAATTTAAAACTTTTGATATACCAAAAGAAAATATACCAGGGTATGATAAGTTAAGAGGAGAAATAGAAAATTGCAAAAATTACAAAGAAAGACAAGGAAACAAAAAAGATTATGAACAACTATCTCAAATGTTAAAAGCTATAAGTAGAGACAGAATATCTTGTTTAAGAATAAGTGATTATAATACAACAGGGTTATTTGGAGATAAGTTTTATCTTTTGACAAAAGGAAGTGGAATAACAGATAAAACAGGAACTACAGGAGGTTCAAAAGGTATTGGAAAGTTTGCTTCATTTGTAGCTAGTACATTTAATACAGTATTTTACTCGACTTATACTAAAGATGGAGAAAGAAAATGCTTAGGAATTTCTAAATTATGTTCTGCACCAATGGATGATACAGATGAAAAAACAATTGGTACAGGATATTATGGAATAAACGAAAAAAATGCTCCTATGGAATCTCAACTTAATTTAGAAGATGAATATATAAGAGAAACATCTGGAACTGATTTATACATATTAGGTTTTAAGAAAGAAGAAACCTGGAAACAACAAATTTTATCTATGATTTTAGATAGTTTTATAGTTGCAGTATATAAAGAAGAATTAGAAATAAGAGTTGACGATATTATAGTAAATAAATCTAATTTAAAAGATATTGTTGAAAATGATGAACTTATAACAAGAAATATAAGAAAAAGTATAGTATCTCAATTTATTTTGATTAGTGAAGGGGAGGGTGTTTTTTCTAAAGAATTTGATGTAATGGGATATGGAAACGTAAAAGTTTTGGTAAAAGGATTTGGAAGAGAAGATGCGGAATTAGCTACTAATAATTGTATAATGATAAGATATCCATATATGAAAATTAAAGCATTTCCTGGAATTTCTAATATCCCTTGTTCAGCAATGTGCATTATAGAAGACAATGAACTTAATGGAGTGTTGAAAGATGTAGAAAATCCTCAACATACAGATTGGGAACCCAAAAGAAAAGAAGATGAAGCTTTACGTTCAGAAATAAGAAATATAATATCACAGTTAAAAAATCAAATAGTAGATTTTGTTATAGAAGTATTATCTTCAAGTGAAATTGAAAAACTTGATATAGAAGGAGCAGGTGACTTCCTACCAGAAAGTGATACTGGAGATAATGGTACTATGGGTGGTGAACAAGAAGAATTAGTTGTTAAAGATACACCTGTAATTATAAAAAAAGTACAAAATAAAAAATATTCAAAAAATCCAGTAATAGAAACTGATTCGCCAGAAGGAATTGTACCAGATGTGGGAGGACATGAAGAGGAAGGTGATGATTCACCTATTCCATCAGGAAGTAATAGTGGAAATCATGGAGAACCTCATGAGGGACAAGATGAAAAAGGAAGTAATGATGAAGGTGATAAAGATATCATTAAAAGAGTTCCACTAACAGATATGAGAAAAGTATTTTTTGTGTCAAATAAAGATGAGGGAGAATATGTGGCAATAATTGATTCAGTATATGAAGAAAGTGATTGTGAATTAGAAGTAAAATATTTTGATGATGTTGGAAATCAGTATGATGCTGACATTCTAGAATGTATAGTGAATGGCGAAAATACTGAGTTAGAAAACAGTAAAGCTGTAAGATTTAAAATAACACAAGGAAAAACAAAAGCAATAATAAAAACGAATTTAAGAGACTATTATAGATGTGAGGTGAAACTATATGCAAATAGGTAATAAATTATTCCCGTATCCAACAATAAATAATGTGGGAGTAAGAAATTGTTTTAAAGAAACAATGTATGCATTTAAATGCGATGATTATAATGATGGCAAAAATTATGTGTTGGGGAATGCATGTATAGAAATAAATAATGAAAATGTAAAAAAATTAATTGAAGAAGGATGTTTAGGAGTGGGATTAATAATCGAATGTTCATCTACAGTTTATAGAAAGATGTTTGAAGTTTCATTACAACCACGAGATATAATAATTCCTGTTGGAGATTTAAGGGACAAAGTAGAAGTATCATGTTATATATATGCTAAAAAAGGTATTGAAAATTTTATGGATAATGATTTTTTAGATGATTACAATGGTTATAGTTTCAAAATAGATAAAAATGATATTATTGCAATTGATGATGGATTTACAACATATATAGATTATGATGAAAGTGTTGACAAAAAAGTAGCTTCAATATTTCAAGTGATAAGAAATAAATCTGCAGAAGATATGATAATAGAAAATAAAGTGAAAAAGATTGTTATAAGTTTGCCAGATAAAGAATTTGCTAATTATGATATATTAAGAAAGAATGATAATTTCCAAAATATAATATTTGCAATGATTGCAATACCAGCTTTAACATATTGTTTAAAAGAATTACAAGATAAAATAAAAGTTGAAGATTATGATATGGACTCAATTGAAATGGATAATCATTGGTTTATTTCTGTAAGAAATGCTTATAAAAAACAATTTGAAGTTGAATTGACAGAGGAAAGATTTAAAAATGAAAATATTCCTGTTATGGCACAAAGATTATTAAATAATGGAGATTTAAATGGAATAAAAGACTTATTTGAAATAGCAATTAAAAAAAGATTAAGTGGGGGTGACGATGATGAATAAAATAAACATAGGTTTTATAACAGAAGAAGCATTAGAAACCCTTTATAAAAATAGTGAAGAAGTTGCAGAATATATGATGAAGGAAAGAGAAAATTCAGAGTGGTTAAATTTAGTATATAAAGGCGATATATTTGAAGAAAAGAAATATAAAATTGAAGATATAAAATTATTGACAGATGAAAATTATTCAAATGTTGATTTTGAAAATTCGATTATGATTTATGAAGCATTAAAAGATTTACCAAGATATATTTTGACTGATGAGAGATTTTGGTGCTGGTTTAATTTTAAAATAGGATATAAACCAGCATTACAGGCAATGAAGATAAATTCAAAAACAACTTTTGAAGATCATTGGTTATTTAAACAAGGAAAAAGAAGAGGAATATTTTTCAATGTATTAGCAAGATGCTTTTTTAGAGTAGCATTATCTGTTGATGAAAATAATGAAGATAAATATTATTTAACAAGATTTGTAATTGAAAATCCTGAAAGATTTAGAACATTAAGTTGGAGAGCTAACTCAAGTGAGAAAACAATCGTTATAGGAGCATTAAAAGCAGAAAAGGATATTGTTGAAAAATATAAAGATATTATTGATGTTGATAAAATAAAATATAATGATGGCAAAGGAACAATTTATTCAGAAGTTACTAAACAAATTTCTTTATATGGAAGTGTTAGATTAATAGATGCTGCTTCAGTTGAAGATATTTATAATTTGGTTTATGAAAAAATGGATAAAATGGTTCAGGATGAATTAAAAAACTAGTTTTAAAAGTCAAAGTTAGTAAGAATAAGATACTGATTTTGACTTTTTTATTTTGTAATTTAAGCTTGAAAAGCGAAATGAATAATTTTTAATTTAAAAGAAACAAAGGTTAATGATTAAAACTAAAATACTTAAAAAATGATTTTTAGAGAAGTTTTAAAAATATACCAATATATATGGTAATATCTTCTAATATGTGATATAAGATATAATAGAAGAAATATAATAAAAACAATAGGAGAAAAAATGAAAGAAGTAAGACCGTTTGTAAAATGGGCAGGAGGCAAAGGGAGTTTAATTCCTCAATTAAAAAACTTTTATCCATTTGAATTAGAAAATGAAACAATAATCAAATATGTTGAACCATTTATAGGTGGTGGAGCAGTTTTAATAAATATATTACAAAAATATGATGTTAAAGAGGTATATGCTTTTGATATAAATGTAGATCTAATAAATTGTTATAATGTTATAAAGAATAATGTTGATGAACTAATAACTAAGTTAGATAAAATGGAAAAAGATTTTATTAAATTAGAACAAAATGATAGACAAAAATATTTTTATGATATTAGAAAAGAATATAATTCATATAGAATAAATGAAAATGAACAAAGTGTAAAAAGAGCGAGTGAATTTATATTTTTAAATAGAACATGTTTTAATGGATTATATAGAGTAAATAAAAGTGGTGAATTTAATGTACCATGTGGGAAATATAAAAATCCAACTATATGTGATGCAGATAATTTAAGAAATTTATCATATCTAATAAGGAATGTTATTTTTCAATATGGAGATTACACAAAAAGTGAACAATATGTTGATAATAATACTTTTGTTTATTTTGATCCACCATATAGACCATTATCAGTATCGTCAGGATTTACATCATATACAAAAGAAGATTTTAATGATGATAATCAAAAAGAATTAGCAACGTATTATAGAAAATTGAATGAAAAAAATGCAAAATTAATGCTATCAAATTCAAATCCTAAAAATACAAATAAAGAAGATACATTCTTTGAAGAAATTTATAAAGGATTTAATATAAACGAAGTATCTGCTAGAAGAATGATAAACGCAAATGCTAAAGGTAGAGGAGAAATATCTGAATTACTTATTACAAATTATGAGGAGATGAATAAATGTATCCAGTAAAATTCTACTTTGAAGAAAATAGTTTTAAACTAATTGATAATGATACTTTTGATACACTTAAGGAAATGAAAGAAAAATCATTTGATATGATTTTTGCGGATCCGCCATATTTTTTATCTAATGACGGAATAACTTGCAGTGGAGGAAAAATGGTTAGTGTAAATAAAGGGAAGTGGGATAAAACATTAACTGTAAAAGAAAAACATGAATTTAATAGAAATTGGATAAGAGAATGTTATAGAGTTTTAAAAGATGAAGGGACTATATGGATAAGTGGAACTCTTCACAATATATATTCAATAGGAATGGCTTTGGAAGAGGAAGGCTTTAAAATTATAAATAATATTACTTGGCAGAAAACAAATCCGCCACCTAATCTAGCCTGTAAAACGTTTACTCATTCAACAGAAACAATTCTTTGGGCAAGAAAAGATTTACCAAAAGTAAAATATAAATTTAATTATAGTTTAATGAAAGAGTTGAATGATAATAAACAAATGAAGGATGTATGGACAACTTCACTTACTAAGCCATCAGAAAAGAAACATGGTAAACATCCTACACAAAAACCATTAGAAGTATTAGAAAGAATAATATTAGCGTCAACAAATGAAAATGATCTAATATTGGATCCATTTTGTGGCAGTAGCACAACAGGAATTGCGGCCAATAAATTAAATAGAAATTTTATTGGAATTGATAATGAAAAAAAATATTTAGATTTATCAATAAGAAGATATATTGAGTTAGGAGAAAAAAATGTCAGTACCAAAGTATGATGAAATGTATAATGATTTTTTAGTAGCATTAAAAGATGGCAAAGAACATGATATAAAAGAAATTAGAAATATTGTTGCTAAAGCAAAAATGTTAACAGAAGAAGATTTTAAAGAAACTTTAGATAATGGAAAATGTAAATATTTTAATAGAATAGGATGAACAGCAACGTATTTAAAAAAAGCAGGTTTAATTAATAGTAATAGAAGAGGAATATTTTTTATTACATAGGAAGAAAATAGGGTATAAAAAATAAGAAAAATGTTAATAATAAGACTCTTTTAAAGTATGAAACATTTAAACAATTTAAGGATAGAAATAGTGGAATTGTAGAAGTAAAAGAAAAGATGGATTTGAAAGATGAAGATGAATTAACCCCACAAGAAAATATAGAAAAATCAATTCAAGAAATTAACAATGAATTAGAAGATATTTTATTAGATGAAATATTAAAACAGTCAAGTGATTTTTTCGAAGAATTATCAGTAAAATTGCTTATTTCAATGGGATATGGAAAAATTGAAAACGCTGTTGTTACTCCAAAAACAGGTGATTATGAATAGATGGATTTGTATTAGAAGATGAATTAGGGATAAATACAATATTTATTCAAGCAAAAAGATATGATAAAAACAATTCTGTATCAAGACCTGAAATTCAAAAATTTGCAGGAGCAATGTTAGGAAAAAATGCAAAAAAAGGAGTTTTCGTAACTACAAGTTATTTTGCTAAAACAGCTATAGAATATGCTAATAATCAGAACATTATTTTAATTGATGGTCAAAAATTGGTTAAACTTATGATAAAATATAATGTTGGATGTTATATAGAAAATGTTTATAAAATAAAAAGATTAGATATGGACCTTTTTGAAAATATATAATGGAGGTAATATGATATATGTCAAGAAATTTTGCGGAATGGTTATTAACATTCACAGATAGTATAGCTAACTATAAATATTATATAGATTTTGAAACTATATATAAAAATGCAGAAATATATAAAATAGAATTAAATATGTTAAATTCACTAATTGGAAGTCAAAATATAGAAAATGATTTTGAAGAATTAGTAAATAAATATCCAGAAGTATTAAAATGTATACCTACTCTTTTAGCAGTAAGACAATCAGAAATTATTGTGTTGGATGGAGAAGGAAATAAATTTGAATATAATTTCAAAAAAATGAATTATAATGTTGAACAATATAGAGTTTTTATGAAAGAAACAGGACTTTTTGATTTATTGCAAAATCATATGGTAAATAATTTATATGATTATGTTTTAGGTGTTGAATGTGGGCTAAATTCAAATGCTAGAAAGAATCGTGGTGGACATCTAATGGAAGATGTTGTAGAAAAATTTATTCAAAAAGCTGGATTTAAGAAAAATGAAACATATTTTAAAGAGATGTATTTACAAGATATAGAAGAAAAGTGGAAATTGGATATGTCATTTATAAGTAATAAAAATCAGGCTACCAAAAGATTTGATTTTGTTATAAAAACGGATAAGTGTATATATGGAATTGAAACTAATTTTTATGCTGCAGGCGGTTCGAAATTAAATGAAACAGCAAGAAGTTATAAAATGTTGTCAGAAGAATCGGATAATGTTATTGGTTTTAAATTTGTGTGGTTTACAGATGGAATGGGATGGATTTCAGCAAGGAATAACTTAAAAGAAACATTTGATAGAATGGATAATATTTACAATATTGCTGATATGAAAAATGGAGTAATGAATAAAATATTCAAATAATAAAAAATTTTTTGGAAAGATTATGAAGTGAAAATGATAGGTGCATTTATAAAAAATATTTAATGATATTTATGAGTAAGTAATGATAAAGGAAAAAAATATGAAATTTTTTAATAAACAAAGAAAAATTACAGATGACGATATTATAAAAAGTTTTAAAAAAATTAAAATGAATAAATTTCAAAAAATATTATTAAAAGAATTTAATTATATTTTCGATAATGCAATAGGAAATATAATCAATAACAAATTGGAAATAACAGTAGATGAAAAAATAATAATTGAAAATATTTGTGATTCATTAAATGTAGTTAATATGCTTATAAAAAAGAATAACTATATAGAAGCATTGGCAATTATTAGAAATATATTTGAAGAATGTTTAGTATGTTTAGCAATTAATAGTGATGATGAATTATATTCATCATTTATAAAGTTTTATCAAATTAGAAATAAACAGGAAAGGATTATGCTAAAACCAGCAAGTATTAGAGAAAATGCTTCGAATATAATAAAAAATTTTTTTAAAGAGACAAATTTAAATTGGTATGATTGGAATAAAAAGTTTGACGAATATTATGATTGGCTATGTGAGATAGTTCATCCATCTATTTTTAAAAATTTTATTTTTAGTATATTTAAAGAGGTAGATAATAATAAAAATATTGAAATTTTAATAAGAACAGTCGAATTATATACAAGATTTATATTATTAATTGTGATAAAAATTATGGCAAAAGAAGATGGAGATGAGAAATTGTATGATTTATTTTTTTTATTATCATCAACTATGTTAATGCAATTAAAAAATGAAAGTATAATAAATGATATAATTGAAAAAAATTATGTTTATTTGCATAAAGATGAAAACGAAAAGATTTTAGAAAAATTTGACTATAATGAAAAAAATGATACTAGCATTAGTTATGATAATTTTGAATTTATTTTAAAATTTATGATCTTTCTTCATGTAAGTGGATTTTCATTAAGTGAAATTAATGATGCAAGTGAAAAAAATTTTTAAATGCAAGTTAAAGGTATGATAAAATACTAAGAGGTAGAGTTTTATGGAAAGAATAATATCAAATAAAATTCAATGTAAGCATTGTGGGGAGATAATAGAGTCTAAGAGTATTCATAGTTTTGTGACATGTAAATGTGGATGCTGTAGTGTAGGTGGTGGCCATTATCATTTAAGTCGTTCATATTTTCATAGTCCAGAAGAAGATTTTATAGATTTAAGTGAAGTAGAAGAAGTTAATGAAATATAACTAAAGAAAAGCAAAATATGAAAGTAGGAGATTACAGGATTATTTTGCTTTTTTGATAGAAAATAACAAGTTTCGACAAATTTTGCAGTCAAAATAGGCTATAGTAAAAAAGGGGATAAAAAATGGATTTAAAAAAAGTTGTAGAGGAGTTAAATAATAAAGAAAATAGTAAAGAACTATATTTTTGTGAAAAGAATAAGGATATATATGAGTCAGTATGTCCAGAAGTTTCTGAAGATATATTTAATATAATAATTCAAAATGCAATTGAGAGTATTTCTAAAAGGAGTGAAGATGAATGTATACTTTACAATCCTACAGGATTTAGAGAAGGAACTTTGGAAAATTGTAATATAGATTATGTTGGAAATTATGAAGAAATAATTAAATCTTTTGATCCAAATAATGTAGAGATACAACCTGAAAAAATAGAAAAATTTTCATTTTATTGTGTTAATGTTGGATATGGTATTAACAATGTTAAAATTTTTAGAAGATTAACAAAATTCAAAAAATTATCTACACGAGGATTTTTAGGAGTTTTTAGTGGAAACCAATTAAATAAAATAGATACTCAAATATTAGGAATAGATGGTGATGTTGATTTGATTATATATAAAGATGAGATATTAATTTTGAATCACATATCATTAGAAAGAATTTTTAAAATAGAAGAGCAATATGAAAAAAAATCAAGAGAAACTATAGATTTTTTAAGAAATACTGGAAAAATAGAAAATTTTGATGCGTTTGAAGAAGACTGCATGAATAATTTAACAACTAGAAAAATATTAACAAAAATGCAAAATGAAGATAACGATTTAAGTAAATGTTTTGACAATTTCGAAAACATTGTTACTACAATTAATATGTTTGAATTGGCAATAGACGTTGACATGAATAAAAAAAGTATTATATATGAAAATAAAGAACAGATAAAGGATATTTTACATTTGGCAAGAGATTCATATTATAGAAGTATAATTCAAGAAAAACCAGGAATAGATAATAAAGTGTAGGTGAAAAAAATGAAAAAAATTTTTATGAAAGTTTTGTTGTTTATATCATCATATTTTCCGTTATATATTTTTTTGTTAGTGTTAAATTTTGAAAATTATAATTCTTTTGAAAAAATAAAAAATTATCCCGTAAAGATATTTCTTATAAGTATGATTTTATGTATTATATTGTCTATAATAAGTTTAATACTTATTATTATATGTAAAAATGGAACAAAAAAAATATTGATAGAAAGTATAGAAAGACCAGATGATACAATTATAAGTTATATAATGACATATATTATACCAATAGTAATAGTTAATAATTTGAATAAATATGAGATTATAGTAAATATTGCATTATTTATATTAATAGGGTATTTATATATTCGATTGAATTTGTTATATTTAAATCCGTTATGGTCTATGTTTGGATATATACCATATAGAATTAATAATGATACTGTTATAATAACAAATTATAAATTATCTGATTTGAAAAATATGCAAAAAAATGGAACAAGAATAAGTGGTTTTTATATGGCAAATGATATTTTTATTGCAAAGAAAACTTAAATCTATAATTATAAATAAAAAGTGCGAAAAGACTTTAATGAAAAGCCATTTCACACTTTTTTACTATAATCTAACTATTCCCTAAACTCCCTGCAACAATCTCAACCCCATCAAGAAACCATTTCTATAATATTTCTCATTAGTATAAGTAACATATCTCATAAACTCATCATAAATCAATTCTAATTGATTTTGAACGAACTTTCTATTATTTTTAGGAATACTATTCAAAAGTTTATCAAACAATTCATCAGTTTTAAGAGCATTTTCCTTATCTTGTTCATTCATAATACCTAAATACATTTCCTCCATACCAATATACCATTTTTTCAAAATATCATTATTATTTACATCTCTTAAACTACTCATAAAATAAAACCTCCAATAAATTTATTAGTTAATTAAATATAAATTCTAGCGCCATGATAAAAAATATAATTATAAAATCTTGGGGACAAATTGGGGACATAGTCTACAAAAATGACCTAAAATTACAAATTTTCTCAATAAATCGAAACTGCCACAAACCTTGATATTTAGGTAAAAACTTAAAATTACAAAGATATACTAAAAATCTTATGTAAACGCTCATAACCCGAAGGTCGCTGGTCCTAGTTCAGGCACTGTAACTAGAAGAACGGTAAATTCTTAGAATTTCAAAAATTCTAGAAATTTATTTTTTATTCTCTGTTCTACTTCGAGTGTATTTTAAATTCAACAACATTGAAATATCCACTGTTGAAATAAAATAACAAACATTTTTCTATTTGCAAATACATAATAAACTAAAAGTATATACTCATTTTTTAAAAATACCTATGTTTGGTGGACTTGAAAAGTAAAAATGTGATATAGTAATGGCATAGGTATACAAGAGAAACGAAACTTAGAAAATGCAAGAATTAGTTAATTTTAATGAATATCATATAAAAATGATTTAGGTATGTTACTGTAAGATTACAGTTAGAAAAAGTAGTAATCAAAAATATAGGATTAATATGTGAGGTGTAAATATGTCAGATTTTATAAATGTTCTAATAATCGAATTATTTAAACAACCGCTTTTTTGGATTTTATTTGTTTTAGGAATGCTAAGCGCGGTATACTATAAGAAAATCCGCGGATTTATGGGAGAGTTTTGGGTAAAAACCGAACTAAATAAACTTCCAAAAGACAAATATATTGTTTTGAATAACATTATGATTAGGTCCTCTAAAAGAAGTCATCAAATTGACCATATCGTTGTTTCTAAATATGGTATTTTTGTTATCGAAATGAAGAATTATTATGGACTAATTACTGGTGATGAATACAAAGACAAGTGGATACAATATTTAGGAAAAAACAAATACTATTTCAATAATCCCATTCATCAAAATTATGGTCATATAAAAGCGTTAGAAGAATTACTACAAATGGATAATCATAAATTCATTTCTATAATTTGTATTTCGAACCAAGCTAATGTAAAAGTTACTGCTAAAAATGTTACACAACTTGATTTTTTGAATGGGCTAATAGAATCGTATAACACAGAAATTATAGATGAAAACTTGGTTGAAATAAAAAACAAAATTGAATCTGGCAATATTTCAGATAAAGGAGATAGAAAAGAACATGTTAGAAATATAAAAACAACTTTAAAAGAAACAGAAAACAAGATAGAGAATAATATTTGTCCCAAGTGTGGTGGAAAACTTGTTGAACGAAACGGAAAGTATGGAAAATTTATTGGATGTTCAAATTATCCAAAATGCAGATATATTGCTAAGAAAAATTAGTAATACAAGACTTGATTATGAATACTGCAGTATACGATATTTTGAGACAAATGAGGTTGGTTTTATGTTAAATAAATTAACATAGCGAATACATGCAGAATCACAAAAATATGAGTAGGTTTTGAATGATACAATAGCTGAAAGAATCGAATATGGCTATTCACCTAATAAGAGTGAACAAGCTCTGCAGACTATTACCGGACAAGAAAAATTAAAATGCAAATGTATGATTGGAAAAATGTAAGATACTGAAAGGAGTAAAAATAATTGGAAGATGAAGCAAAGTCACTAGTTAGGAATATTATAGAAGGAATTATGAAAATAAAATATAACAAGAAAATAGAAAGACATGACAATACTTTTATTACATTAAGAGATGATGAAAAACATACTATGTATTGTTCATGTTGCTGGGATAAAGAAAAAGAATTAATTCAAGTTGACAAATTGTATGGAGGACGATTCCAATGTCCAAACTGCAAGCAAAGCTCTTGTTATGATAAACAATTAGCTAATGAGACAAGCGTAATTTATACTGATAAAAATATTAAAGAATTCGTTAATTATAATGGCGTAAGAGGTATAAGGTGATTTATATTTAACAAAAAATATGCGTAATTGTTACAATAATTAAGGAGATTGATATGGTAAAAGAAATAGTTAAAGACATAATGTTTTTATCGCAAAAGGCGGAGAAAGTAACAGAAAAAGATAAGTACATAGCAAATGATTTGTTAGATACACTGAAAGCTAATAAAGACAGATGTGTGGGACTAGCTGCTAATATGATAGGATATAACAAAGCAATAATTTGTGTGTCCGGCGGTTTTTATGACTTTGTAATGATAAATCCAGTTATAACGAAAAAGAGTGGGGAGTATCAAACTGAAGAAGGTTGTTTGTCTTTAATCGGGGAAAGAAAATGCAAAAGATATAATGAAATAGAAGTTGATTATCTGGACATAAATTTCACCAAACAACATGGGAAATATACGGGATTTGTTGCAGAAATAGTACAACACGAAATCGATCATACGAATGGGATAATAATATAGTCATAGATGTTGTGATTTAGGAGGAATACATGATAACACTGGTGAAACAAGATTATTTAAAAAATAAAAAATTATATAATGATGTAGAAAGCCAATTAAGAGATGCACTTGACCTATCTATTCCAATCACTCATGTAGGATCTACAGCAATTCCAGATATGTATGGAAAAAATATAATAGATATTCTTATTGGTGCACAAAATATAGAGCAATTTGAAGAAATTACCGAAATTTTGAAAAGGAAAGGTTATGTCGCTAGTCAAAAGAGTAGAGATAAAATATATCAATTTTTCTCTTCAGTGGCGACAGAAACAACTTCGGGTGATGTACATATACATTTGGTTATATCAAACACAGACAGGTATAGCGAATTCATTATACTTAAAGACTATTTGTTGCAAAACAAAAATGAAGCATTAAATTACTCTAATTTTAAGATAGAAATTGTGAATAATGGAATTACAGATAGAAAAGAGTATAAAGCAATCAAAAGTGAATATGTTACTAAGTTAATTGCAAGGGCTAAGATTTGGTATAATGAAGAAAGAGGAGTGTAAACTAATTTATGAGAAAATATAAAACAGTTGCAAAAAGAGGAGGAGCTTAAGTGTGCTCTATAAAAAATTAGTGAGCACAACCGAAAGAAAGTAAGGAGGAACACCTATGAACAAAGAAGAATTATTAAAATTATTAGAAAGTTTAGAACTACCTAGGAAAGAGTATTATATTTTAGGTGGTGGTAGCTTGGTAATGTTTCGGAATAAAAGATACTACAGGGGATTTAGATTTGTGTGTTTCAGAAGAATTGTTTGAAACATTAAAAAGAAAATATAACCTTACTGAAGATATGAAAAATGAATGTGGATTTTATCATATTTCGGATATGATAGAAGTCGTACCGAATAAAAAAGAAGAGTTCAACTATGATGAAATAGATGGATACTTAGTAGAAAAGTTAGAGCAAATTTTGGAATTTAAGAAGAAGAGAAAAGCACCGAAAGATTTACCATATATTGAAAAGATTGAAAAATACATAGCGGAGCACAGAAAATAAATTAAAAGCAAGTGTTTTATATAGCGAAACACTTGCTTTTTTATATTAAATTTCAATTCTTATGCCCAAAACACCATATTCTTTTTGTTTTTCTTCTGTATAGAATTCTTGTAAAACGTCAAGCAATTCATCTTTAGTCATTGATTTATCAGCAAGTATAGAAATATCAAAATCTTTGAACAAATTAGAAAATGAATCATATCTTAGCAATCCAATAACCTTAGCTTCAAAACTTTCCTTTAAGTCTGGTTCTTTTAAGGATGGACTTAAATATTATAGTAATTATGTTAATGCTGCAATATTAAGAATAACATTAGATGAACTTTGCGAAGAATATGGAATAAGTGTGCTAAAAGAAAAACTTGCAAATCAGGAATCAATTATAATAACTTTTATCAAAGTCATTACAAAATTCAGACTATTATAAATTCGTAAAAGATAATTCAGATTATGGTACATTATAGAAGCAAAGATTTTTACAGAATATTAAATTCAATTGGATATAATTATTATTACAGCACGGATAAATTATCAACAAGAAAAGAATCACATAAAAGAAATATATGAGTTGAAAGAGCTTTTGGAGAAGAATATTAATAGAAAGAACTAGATAAAAATTAAGGTTTTATAAGAAGAGCAATCTACCACACAAACTAACAGAAGAAATAAGAAAAGATATTGCAAAGATGGATCACATTGCAGGACTAATAAGATTTTTTCACAAGTTAAAAAGAACGCATAACAAAATAAATTTTAAAAAATCTATTGACAAACGACATCTTTATGAGTTAAAATCAGCACATAACAAAGAAAAGGTTTTTAACAAGTTCCAGTTGTTAAAAACCCAAGACATAATGTATTACTATATCTTTCTATGTTTTTATTATAACATTTATTAAAAATATAATCAAGTAATAATATTATGCCAGATTTGTTAAATAATTTAAGAAAGGAGACAGAGTATGGAATATTATTACTTGAACAAAAATCCTCAACCAACTGGGGAACACGAAATACACAAAGCGTCTTGTAAATTTCTTCCACACATGTGCAATTGCATAAAGTTAGGATATTTTTACAGAGCACATGATGCTTTAATAGCAGCAAAAAAATATTATAAAAATGTTGATGGTTGTTATTATTGTTCTCCGGAAATTCACAAAAAGTAAAAATAGGGGCGATTTTATAATTGCCCCATATAACACAAAGGAGGTTTTATGATATTATTAGATGATATAGCTCAGATTAATGTTGGGGTTGTTCTGGCTAGAAAGACAGCTAAATATAAATCTGAGAAAACAATCAAATATCCATTATTTAATTTAAAAATATATGAACAGAGAAATAATGGAGAAGACTTAAAATATGAGGAAATCAATAGTGAAGAAAATTTATCTTCATATATGATAAAAAAGGGAGATTTAATATTTAGACTTGCATTTCCACTAAAAGTAATTATTGCAGATGATGATCTTGTTGGAAAGATTATCAGTAATCAATATGTAATTATTAGAGTTGATAATAAAAAATATAATCCTGTATTTTTACAATGTTTTCTGCAAAGTGAAGAGATGCAACACCAGCTCGAAAAATATTTAGTAGGAATTGCTATAAGAACAATTCCAATTAGTAAAATTAGAGAGATACATTTACCTAAAATTGATTATGATAAACAGACAAAGTTAGCTAAGGTATATGAAGATTGGAATCGTCAAAAGATTTTATATGAAAGATTAATAGACGATAAAGAAAAATATTATAATACTTTGATAAGTGATTTGATAAAATCTAATAAAGAAAAAGGAGAATAAAAATGAACGAAAAACAATTACAAGATAAAATTAATGGAACAATTTGGTCAGCTTGTGATACATTAAGATCAAGCATACCAGGAGGAAATTATAAAGATTATGCTTTAACAATGCTATTTGTTAAATATTTAAGTGATACTTATAAGTCAGAAAAAGAAAAAGCAGAACAAAAGTATAATGGAAATAAGCAAATGGTTGAAAGAACACTTGAAAGAATTAATTTTAAATTAAATGAAGAGTGTACATTTGATTATTTATATGACCATAGAGATGCAGAAAATATAGGAGAATTAATTAATAAAGCTCTTGAAACAATAAGTAGATTAAATGGAACGAAACTATTAAATTTATTTGCAGGTGTTGATTTTAATAGTGAGACAACTTTTGGTAAAAAGAAAGAAAAAAATGCTATATTAAGAACATTATTAAATGATTTTAATAATCCAGATATCGACTTAAGACCAGAAAAAATAGGAAATTTAGATGTAATAGGAAATGCGTACGAATATTTAATTGCAAGATTTGCAGGAGATTCAGGAAAGAAAGGTGGAGAATTTTACACTCCAGCTGAAGTATCTCAATTATTAGCTAAATTAGTTGAACCAAAGGAAAATGACAGGGTATATGATCCAGCATGTGGTTCAGGTTCACTATTATTAAAAGCTACTAACGAAGTTAAAGATAAAAAAGTTAGTGTATATGGACAAGAAAGCAACAGCTCAACTTATAACTTATGTAGAATGAATATGTTTTTACATGGCGTTAATGATGCTCATATTGCTTGGGGAGATACTCTTGCAAATCCATTACATTTAGAAAATGATAATTTAATGCATTTTGATGTAATAGTTTCAAATCCACCATTTTCTTTAGATAAATGGGCAAAAGGATTTGAATCAGAAAATACTACAGTAGTTAAAAATGGTAAAAAAGTAGATACATTTAAGATGGAAGCAGGAATGGATGTATTTAGAAGATTTGAGTATGGAGTACCTCCAAAATCAATAGGAGATTATGCATTTATTCAACATATGTTAAAGAGTCTTGCTGATGATGGAAGAATGGCTGTTGTATTACCACATGGTGCATTATTTAGAGGAGCTTCAGAAGGACTAATCAGAAAGGGAATATTAGAGGATAATCTAATAGATGCAGTAATTGGATTACCAGAAAATTTATTTTATGGAGTTTCAATTCCAGCAACAATAGTAGTATTCAAAAAGAATAGAAAGAATAATGATGTATTATTTATAGAAGCAAGTAGAGAATATGAAAAAGGAAAAAATCAAAATAAACTATTAAAAGAAAACATTGATAAAATATTTGATACATATATCAACAGAAAAGAAATAGATAAATATTCTCATTTAGCAACAATAGACGAAATTAGAGAAAATGAGTATAACTTAAATATTAAAAGATATGTTGATACATATGAACCAGAGCCAGAGGTTGATATTAAAGAGACAAAAAGAAGAATAGAAGAGACAAACAAAGAATTAGCAATACTTGAAAAACAATTACAAGATACTTTAAAGGAGTTAGGATTATAATGGGAGAATGGAAAAGAATAAAGCTTTCTGAAGTTTTAAAAGAAAAAACAGAAAGAAATAAAAATAATAAAACAGATCTAGTCTTAAGTGTAACTAACTCACAAGGATTTATGAAACAATCTGATTTTTTTGAAGGAACAGTACATAGTGAAGATATATCTAATTATAAATTAGTAAGAAAAAATGAATTTGCTTATAATCCTTCAAGGATTAATGTTGGTTCAATAGACATATTAAAAGAATATGATATAGGAGCTCTAAGTCCAATGTATGTAATATTTAGTGTTGATGAAACTAAACTATTACCAGATTATTTTAAATATTATTTTCAAACACATAAATTTAATGAAAATGTAAAGAACAATACTCAAGGAAGTGTAAGAAATAGTTTAAGTTTTAAGGCTTTATCAGAGTTTGAATATTTATTACCACCATTAGAAGAGCAAAAGAGAATGGTAAAAATACTAGATCAAGTAAATAAAATAATAGAAAAATATCAAAATTTAATAAATGAAAAGGAACAGTTCATCAAATCCCAATTTGTTGAGATGTTTGGAAGTATAAATGAAAGAGTAAAGATGAGTGAATGTTGTAAAAAAATAACGGATTATGTTGCAAGTGGAAGTTTTGCTTCTTTACATGAAAATGTAAAAACATATGATACTGAAAATTATGCAATAATGGTAAAAACAGCAGATTTTGCAAATGGTTTTACAAAGGGCTTAACTTATACAGATGAGCAAGGATATAATTTTTTACATAATTCTAATTTACATGGTGGAGAGCTTCTTTTAAGTAATATAGGAGCATCAATTGGAAAAGTTCATAGAGTTCCAAAATTAACCAAGAAGATGACACTGGCACCGAATTCAATTATGATAATTACTAATGAATTATATATAGAAGATTATTTACAATATTATTTTTTGTCTGATGAAGGGCAGAAGGTTTTAAAATCAATGGAAACTGCAACAGCAATGCCAAAATTTAATAAAACTCAGTTAAAAGACATTAAAATACCTAAAGTTGAATTAAATGAACAATTAAAATTTTCTAAAGTAATTCAACTAATCGATAAACAGAAATTTAACTATATAAATAAGATAAAATTATTAAATGAAATAATAAATATTTTTTTAGGGGGCAAAAAAATATGAACGAAGAAATACCAATAGCAAACGAACTTACTACAAGCCAAAAACCAGCTTTAGAAGTTTTAGAAAAACTAGGATATAAAAAGATTCCTATTGAAGAAGAAAATGGGGGATATAATAATTTAACAATTAGACATGGTGACTTGAATCAGGTCTTATTAAAAGATGTTCTTGAAAAGAAACTTAATGAAATAAATAGTTATGAATATCAAGGAAAAGAATATAAATTCACACCTGATACTATTGGACAAGCTATAAAAGATTTGAATGTTTCTTTATTAACTGGTTTGGTAAGTGCAAATGAAAGAATATATGATTTATTAACAATAGGCAAATCATATACTCAACGATTAATTGATGGAAGTACTAGATCTTTTGATATTAAGTTTATAGATTTTGATAATCCTGAAAAGAATGATTTCTATGTAACAGAAGAGTATTCTGTTATGAGATCAAACGGTAAAAATACAGCAAGACCAGATATAGTTATGTTTATCAATGGAATACCTTTAGCAATTATAGAATGCAAAGATGTTGGTGGAGTTTCAATTACTCAAGGAATATCTCAAAATATCAGAAATCAAAAGCCAGAGTATATTCCAGAACTTATGAAATTTATTCAAATTTTAGTATCAGCTAATAAAAATGCAGTTAAATATGGTACAGTTGGAACACCTGAAAAATTCTGGATGGTATGGAATGAGAAAGATACTGAATGGCAAAAAGAAATTTTATCTAGAGTAGTAGAAGGAAGAGAAATAACAAAACAGGATAGAGATTTAGTTTCACTATTTGAACCGACAAGATTTTTAGAAATAATTAAAGATTTTATTATATTTGAAGCTGGAACAAAGAAAGTTCCAAGATATCAACAATATTTTGCTACTAAATCAATTGTAAAAAGATTGACAGTAGATAAAGAAGGTGGTGTTGTTTGGCATACACAAGGTTCAGGAAAATCTATAACAATGGTATATGTTACTAAAAAAATAATGGAAGATAAAAATATAAGAAATCCACAAGTTTTAATAGTAACAGACAGAATTGACTTAGATAAACAAATAATGAAGACATTTAATAGAATAGGAATACAAGCTAAAAGAGCAAGTACTGGAGAAAATCTAGTAGAACTTATAAAAAACGATAATATTAGAGTGATAACATCAATTGTTAATAAATTTGAAACAGTTGTAAATAAAGGCGTGATTGTTGATGCACCTAATACTTTTATATTAGTTGATGAAGGTCATAGAACTGAATATGGTGAAATGAATAGAAGAATGAGAGAAGTATTTAAGAATGCATTGTATGTTTCTTTCACAGGAACTCCTATTATGAAAAAAGATAGAGATATCTTTAAGAGATTTGGAGGTTTAATAGATAAATATTCTTTAGATGATGCATTACAAGATAAAGCTATAGTACCTTTGATTTATGAAGGAAAGATGGTAGATCAAGATGTTTCAAAAGTATCTATAGATAGGCAATTAGATTTAATAACAAGAGATTTAAATGAATCACAAAAACAAGAAGTAATTCAAAAGTGGAGTAGATTTGAAAAAGTTGCTTCTACTGAAAAAAGACTAGGGCTTGTTGCTATGGATGTGGCTGAAAATTATACAAAATATTGGCAAGGAACAGGATTTAATGCAATGCTGGCAACTAATAAAAAAGTTGATGCAGTAAGGTATTATAATTTCTTTGAAGAAAACTATCCTGAAATCAAAACAGCAGTTGTTATAAGTGCTCCAGATATGAGAGAAGGAGAAGACGAACTACAAGAAGAAACTTCAGATATTGTAAAGAAATTCTATATAAAAGCTATTTCAAATTACAAAAATGAAGAAGAATATGAAGAAACCATTAAATCAAAATTCGTCAATGGAGATATAGATATATTAATAGTTGTAGATAAACTATTAACTGGATTTGATGCTCCAAAAGCTTCTGTATTGTATTTGGATAAACAAATTAAAGAACATAACTTATTACAAGCTATAGCAAGAGTAAATAGACTTTATGATGGTAAAGACTACGGATATATAGTTGATTATAGAGGATTACTTGGAGAATTAGATAAAGCGTTAACTATGTATAAAGATGCAGGATTAGAAGAATTTGAACTAAAAGATATTGATAAATCCGTATATTATATAGATAGTGAAGTTGATAAATTACACAATGCATATAATGAACTTGTTAAAATATTTAATCCAATAAAGAATAAGAATGACATGGAAGAATATGAAGTCTATCTTGCAGATGAAGAAATAAGAAAAGACTTTTACGATAAATTATGTAGCTTTGGTAGTATGTTGGGATTAATATTACAAAGTGATAGTGGATATTATAAAGTTGGAAAAGATAGAATTACCGAGTATAGAAAAGCATTAGCTTTTTATCAAAAATTAAGAACAACAGTAAAATTAAGATATACAGAGACAATAGATCATAAAGAATATGAATCTAAAATGCAAAAATTATTAGATGATTATGTTATAGCAACAGAGGTTATGAAAATTACTGAACCAGTTGATATAACAAATGCAGCAGAATTTAATAAAGAGTTATCAAGAATTGAGTCAAAAGCAGGAAAGGCAGATGCAATTAGAACAAGATTAGTAAGAACGATTTCTCAAAAAATAAAAACAGATCCAGCATTTTATAAGAAATTTTCAGAAAGAATTGAAGAAACAATAAGAGCATATAGAGAAAGAAGAATAGATGATTCAAAATATTTAGAAGATATGCAAAGCATTACTGAAGATTTTAGAAGTGGAAATGCAGGAATTGTATATCCAAGTAACATTACTAATGAAAAGTCAAGAGCTTTTTACGGAATAATTCATGATAAATTTGAGAAAGTCTTTGGTGATAAGATAGGAACGGAAGAATTAGGAGAATTAACATTAAAGATACAAGAAAAAGTAGAAAATAAAATTAAAGTTGATTGGAAACAGAGTGAAGATGTTATAAATAGCATGAAACAAGATATTGATGATATTTTATTTTTCTATTTAAATGAAAAAAATCTAAACATAGATTTTAATGAAATCGATAGTTTAATCGAAACAATTATAGAAATTACTATATCAAATTATTAAAAGGAAGGCTGATTAAATGGAACAAGAATATATTGAGGTTAATAAACAAAAAATATATTTTACAATTCAAAGAAAAAAGATAAAAAACATTAATTTAAGGGTAAATATAGATAAAAAAGTATATATATCTGTTCCTTTTGATATGTCTATAGATACTATAAAAGAGTTTATTGCAAAGAAACATAGATGGATAAACAAGCAAATTGAGTATTATGAAACATTTTCAGAGATAAAAGAAAATATTAATTTTGAAAATGGAGAAACAGTATTTATTCTTGGAAAGCAATACTTAATGAATATAGTAACAGATGATAAAAATAGTATAGAATTAAAGGGGAAGTACATAAAAATTCATGTAAAAGAAAAATATATTTCAAATAAAAAATATTTGAATAAAATATATGATGAATGGTTAAGAAATTATGCAATTAGCGTTTATAGGGAAATATCTGCTGAATTTGAAAAAAAATTAAAAAGGCATAAAGTTAAAAATCCTCAAATTGTAATCAGAAAAATGAACAAAAGATGGGGAAGTTGCTTAGCTAATGAAAATAAAATAATCTTAAACTTAAAATTAATAAAGACACCAATTTGTTGCGTAGAATATGTAATCTTACATGAATTATGCCATTTTAAATATCAAAATCACAGTAAGCAGTTCTATAATCATATAAATGTATTTATGCCAGATTGGAAAAAACGAAAGAAAATTTTAGACGAAGAATATATGGGAGTTGTGTAAAGAATGAATAATTTTAAAGAGTTTTTAGAAATTTTGAAATTGCCGCCAAGCATTTTAAGTGCATTAATGATAGTATCAGGCTTAATTTTGATATTACCAGATGATGTTATAAAAAAATTGTATATGTTTGAATTTCGTAATAATTATGGATTTGCTATTAGTATTATTTTCCTGGTAAGTCTAGCAATTTTAGTTGTTTTAATTATTATGTGGAGTGCAAGGAAAATAATCGAAAAGATAAAGTACAAAAAACTAAAAGAAAAAAGAACAAAATACTTATTAGAATTGGATAATGAAAAAACACAGTTAATAAATCAATTTGTTAAAGAAAAAGAACATACATTAAGTTTAGCAACTAACAGTGGTATTACTGTTGAATTATCTAGTTATGGACTAATATCGCCTGCAGGTAGTACACAATTAGTCACGTTTGGAGATATATTTACAGGTGATGAAAATACTATGTACATTAATTATTTTTTGCAACCATGGGTAATTAGTTTAATAAAAGAAAACGAGGAATTAAAAAAGAAATTTAAATTGCAATAAATGTTTAATATATTAAAACATTTAAACTAAATGATTAGGTATTATACAAGGAGTTAGATTAAATGAAGGAAAAAATAAATGAACAATTTATTGTAGATAAAGTTGTTGATTTTATGATAAATAAAGAAAATGGTAATTGGCATGAAGAAAAAGTAGAAAAAAGTAATTTACATCAGCATGGCGTAGATATAAAGTTGGTTGGTGGAAAAAGAAATAGTGAATATTTCTTTATAGAGTGTAAAGGAAAATCATACGCAAAATCTGCAAAATCAATAAATAGAGAAGGATGGCTTAATGCATTGGGACAAATAATAACAAGAATGGATGTAAAGAGATACTCAATTTCTAAAGAAGATGGAAAAATATCTGGAATAAACCATGCGTATAAATATGGATTAGGATTATATTGGGAATCAGCTCAGGTTGCTTTAAGAAGAATACCAAAAGAAATTGCAGAAGTGTTATGCTTACATGTGTTTTCGGTTAATGATAATGGAGAAGTTAAATATTTTACACCGAGTATGTTTGGAAAAGCATATAGCAAAGAAGAATTATAAAAGAGAAGGTGGAAAGCATGATTTACATTACAGGAGACACGCATTCAGATTTTACAAGATTTACTGAAGATGAATTTCCTATACAAGTCGAAATGACAAAGGATGATTATGTAATAATATGTGGCGATTTTGGTGGAGTATGGACATTCGAAGAAGAAAGTAGTAGAGAAAAAGAAGCTTTAGATTGGTTAAATAATAAAAACTTTACTACTTTATTTGTAGATGGAAATCATGAAAATTATACAAGATTATATAAGGATTATCCAGTAGAAGAATGGCATGGAGGAAAAGTCCATAAAATAAGAGATTCGGTTTTACATTTGATGTGTGGAGAAATATTTGATATAGATGATAAAAAAATATTTGCTTTTGGTGGAGCTAAATCACATGATATACAAGATGGAATATTAAATTTAGATGAAGAAGAAAGAATATATGAATTTCGTAAAAGAGGGGCATATTTTAGAATAAGAAATTTTTCATGGTGGGATTTAGAATTGCCAACTGAAGAAGAAATGAAATATGGAATAAGTAATTTAGAAAAAGTAAATTATAAAGTTGACTATGTAATTTTCAATTGTTGTCCAACAAGTATTCAAGTATTACTTGGTGGAAGAATATATAAAAAAGATTATCTTACAGATTACTTACAGGAAATATCAGAAAAATTAGATTTCAAGAAATGGTTTTTTGGGCATTATCATGATAATAAACAAGTAAATTCTCAATATATATTGCTTTATGAAAATATTATACCATTGGAGTTTAAGAGTATATTTTAAGAAAGAGGTAGAATAGATATGAAATATATAATGAAATTAAATCCAAAATATTTTGAATTTATGAAAAATGGAACTAAGAGAATAGAAATTAGATTAAATGACGAAAAAAGAAAAGACCTAAAAATAGGAGATGTAATTGTATTTCAAAAGGAATCTGAATTAAAAGAAGAATTGTATACTCAAATAGTAAATTTGATGGTAAAAAGAAATCTTAAAGAATTGATAGAGAATTTAGAAATTAGTGAGTATTCTGATAAAAGTGAATCTGAAGAGAATTTTTTACATGATTTATATAAATTTTATACAAAGGAACAAGAAGAAAAATATGGAGTTGTAGGAATACAAATAAAAATTAGAAAGGAGTAGGAATGAAAGAAAAAATATTACTAGATACAAATATGATGATATATCTTTTAGATGATCATATATTAGATGAAAAAATCTCAAAGCTGACTAAAATATTATATGACTCTGATAAATATATAATTGCAATACATCCAAATACAATAGTAGAAGCTGGAAAAATAAAAGACCAGAATAAAAAAGATATATTTATTTCAAAATTAGGAGTATATAAAATAATAGATAATCCACCAAGAGCACCAGAAGATTTTAATAAACAAGTTGGATTTAAAAATAAAAATGATTTAATAGATAACGAAATGCTATATGCAGTTATTAGAAATTGTGTAAGCTATTTTATTACAAATGATAAAGAATTATTAAAAAAAGCAGAAATATTAAAGTTAAATGATAGAGTGTTATCAATAGATGACGCAATAAATAAATTTAAGCAAGAAGAAAAAGTTATTATAGAAACGCCTGTATTTATAAAAAAAGAATATTTATATAATATGGATTTAAATGATGATTTTTTCACAACATTAAGATTTGATTATAAAGGATTTGATGATTGGTTCATTAAGAAGCAGAGAAATGAAGAAATGGCTTATGTCACAATGACAAGAGATAATAAAGTCACATCATTTTTAATGCTAAAAGAAGAAGACGAAAATGAAGACTATTCTGTTTTCGAAAAGCCATTTAAACCCGCTAAGAGAATAAAAGTATCCACATTTAAAGTATCTGATACAGGAAAGAAAATAGGAGAATGCTTTATAAAAATAATGGTAAATGAAGCAATTCAAAAGAATGTTGATGAAATATATGTAACAACTTTTGAAAAACAAGAATCGCTAATATATCTATTAGAACAATATGGTTTTAATTTATTTACATATAAAAATACAACAAAAAGTGACGATACAATTGAAAGAGAAGCAATATATGTTAAAAACATAAAGGATAAGAGTCAATATCCATTTGTACAAATAAAAGAACAAGGAATTTTTGTTTTTCCAGTGATCCCTAAATATCATAAATTATTATTTGAAGATGCAGAAGGATCATATCAAATAAGTATTGATGATACGCAAGGAAAGAACACATCAGCTAATGCAATAAAAAAGGCGTTTATTTCAAATGCAAAAATAAAGAAGATAAAACCTGGAGATATTGTTCTATTTTATTCCTCACATAATAAAAAAGCTATAACAACACTAGGAATTGTAGAAACTACATGGAACGAATTTGAATCCCAAGAGGAAATATTCAATATAGTAAGAAAAAGAACAGCTTATGATAAAGAAGAATTAAAGTATGTAACAAAATTAGATAGCTTGGTAATAATGTTCAAACATTATATAACATTTAAAAATCCAATCACATATGATTTTTTATATAATAATGGAATAGTAAATGGATATATTCAAGGACCAATAAGTATAGAAAGAGAAGATTTAGAGAAAATAATAGAAGAATGCCAAACACAAAATATGTTTGAAATATGCTAAGAGATGTACTAAAAAAGTGCATCTTTTTTTGTGTAAAAGTATTTACAAAACAATGATTTTAACATATAATATTAACAAATATGCTTATAAGCATACCTGTTAATAAAGGAGAAAAAATGAATAAAAAATTTGGAGAACTGGTGAAAGAGTATAGAGGGAAAAAGACCTTAAAAGAGCTTGGAGATGAAATTGGAATTACACCTGCTTATTTATCTGATATTGAAAAAGGTAATAGATTCCCGTCTAAAGATAAATTAGACAAACTAATAAAAGTATTTGATTTAAAAGATAAGAAAAAAGATAATTTTTATGATTTGGTAGCAAAAGAAAGTAAAAACAAATATAAAGTTTCAGGAGATATAGCAGAATATATTATGAAAAATGAGTGTTTAAGAAATTTTATTAGGATTGCTAAAGATAAAAAGCTAGATAATTTATATTGGAAAAATAAAATTAAAGAATTGGAAAGAGAGGTATAAGCACTATGTGTAATATGTTAATTTCAATAAATCCAGAACATGTAGAAAATATTTTTAATGGTAGTAAAAAATATGAATATAGAAAAATTAGATGTAAGCAAGATATAGATAAAATAATAATTTATTCAACATATCCTATAATGAAAGTAGTAGGAGAAGCAAAGGTTGAAGAAATACTAGAAGATTCTCCAGATAATATATGGGAAGAGACTAAAAAGTATTCAGGAATTGACCTAAAATTCTATCAAAAATATTTTAAAGATAGAAGCAAGGCGATTGCATACAAATTAACAAATATTAAGAAATACAATGATCCAAAGGAATTGTCAAGCTATGGAATAAAAACTGCTCCTCAATCTTTCATATATGTATAATTAAAATACCAGAAGAATTATTTTCTTCTGGTATTTTGTGGTTATTCCTCAAAACATCCCATAACTAGCTGACTTCCATCTACAAATCCATTTCTATAATACTTTTCATTCCAGTAGTATAAATAATCCATAAAATTCTTATCAAGTTGATACAGTTGTTTATGAACATATTTTTTATTGTTATTAGGCACATTTTTTAGAATTTTCTCTGCTATTTCTTCAAAACAGATGCAATATTTTTTATCTTGAGGAGACATCTCATAAAAAGCAGTTTCCTCTCTAAATTCTAACCATTCTTTTAATATATCATTTTCATTTACTTCTCTAAAATTTATCATATCCAATTCCTCCTACACATATATAATTTCTTTAAAAATAATTTCTTCAGCAGCGTTTTTAAAGCTATTCATTAATCCAACCCTTTTTAGTTGATCTGTTCTTTTTAGCTTTTCATCAACATTGTTTTCTTTAGCCATTTCTCTAACTGTTATATTTACTATGTGATTACATCTTTCATCAATACCTCTTAGGTAACTGGATAGAGCTCCATTCATCATCAATTCAGTATATAAGCCTCGTTTATTTTCTTTAATATAATTTAATCTAGCTCTACCATATTTGCCTAAAACAACATTTTCTCGATTTTCTACTGCTAAATTAGGAATTAAATAATCTCCTTCTTTGTGATATGTAATTTTATTCATAATTAAAACCTCCAAAATAAAATTTTAGGTTTCCCATATATTAATTTTTATTGCGAACATATGTATAAATTTCTTGGGAAAATAATGGGGAAAAAAATTTCAAAAAAGTACAAAAAATTATACAAATGTTTGCTATGCCAAAAACCCCGAATGTGTTAAAATACCAGCCAAAACCCTTGATTTCACTAAATTACATAAACGTTTCAAGCACATCTCATAACCCGAAGGTAAAGCTACCTTCCTACACAAAACATTAATCCTAATTATGATATCATAACATATTACAAAAAAACGTACATATTATGTAAAATGCGATATTATTACGTTAAGTTCTCAAAATATGTACTTAAATATATAAAGAAATATTAAATAAATAGAAAATACGCTTTTAATAATATAGAAGTAAGGAGAAAAAGTAAAATGAAAGAAATTTTGGAAGAATATAAGAAAGAGTGTGCTTTAAAAAGTAAATTAGCAAGTTTGACGTGGAAATTATGGACGATTACAAGTTTAATTACATATTTTTATTTATCTTTTCATGGATATAATACTTGGCTGATAGCAGAAGGAATTCTTTTACTGACAATTTTGATATTTATGATAGAACAAATTATATTCTTAAGATATGTGTCTAAAAAACTAGAAATTAATTATAGTATTAGAGATGGTTTTGATGTTAAGAAAATGAAAAAAATTTGTAGTAAAATAGAATTATTTCAAAAAAAATTGGATTACCAATTTTTGCAAAAAGAAAAAGATTGATACTTTTAATAAATTAAATTTAATATTAACAGAATTAAAAATTAAGAAAGAAAAGGTGACTACAAAATATATGGAGTGGGGGCTTGTAAGCTCTATTGTATTATCACTGCTTCAGAATTAGATCAATGATGCAAGTAATGAAATGAATTTGATTAACAAACTTGTTATGGGATTGATAATAGCTGTTATAATTTCTTTTTTATTAGCTTTTTAAAAAACAACACAAATAAATTTAAAAATTTTTTTGAAAACCAGATTTATATTCAAATATAGAAAGACTTGAAGAGTTGATATTTTATAAAATAATGAAAAGCAAGAAATGAAATACAACATATAAATAATGATTTGAAAATTTCAATCTGATTATTTTCTATACATATACAAAATCTACAAAAATATGTTATTATCAATTATATACAGACTTTTAAGAAAGTCTGGCGAAGTAGAAAATGTTGTATGCAAATACTATATGTAGTGTTTGTTGAGAACAAATATAATATATGGAGATGAAAAATATCGTGAAAAAATTTTGTGGATTTTCAGTAGGAATAATAGCTGTGCTAACATTAATAATAATTTGTTTTTATAAATTTATCTCAATGCCAGACATTTTAATTGAAAATGTAATTCTAGAAAACTCATACATAAATTACGCATGGGGCTTTCAATATAATGGAAAAGTTATTTGCGACAGTGGAAATATTTATTCTTTTTCAAAGTCAGATAGGGCAGCATATGTAAGTGCTTCTACAGACTTGGAAACTTTAAATAATTATATATTAAGTGGTGATACGAAATTTGTTGGCAGAGTTGATGATAAAGATTTGAAAACAATGAAAGAGTATGCTAAGACAATAGATAACAATTATACTGAAGCTTCATCTGGTGGGAATGATATGGGAGCTAATGTGATTTCTATATGGGATTACGATAAAAATGAAAAGACACTTTTGAAAGAAACTGGCGATTGGAATAAAGAAAATACTAGTGAAAATGCCAAAAAGTTAAATGAGCTGATAGAGAAATATATGAAATAGTAATGTGACTGTTACAGATATAATTAGTAAATAAAGTAATAATTGGAGGAAAATAAATTATGGACAAATCATATTTTATTCAAAGATTAAATTCACTTGAGCTACCTGTTGGAGAATATTATATTTTATCAAGTGGCTCACTTCTTTTATATGAGCTCAGAGAAGAAGCAAACGATATCGATTTGTGCGTTTCTAAAGAATTGTTTGAAAGCACATTAAAAGAAAAATATCAACTTGATGATACAGACAAAAACGAGTATGGCTTTTATAAGATTGCAGAAGATGTTGAAGTTGTTGTAAATGATAAGAGTGATTCGAAATACAAATTTGAATACGATATTGTCGATGGTTATCCTGTGCAAAAATTAGGAATCATTCTTAGAGATAAGAAAAAGAGAAATTTACCAAAAGATCAAAAAGATATAAAAAACATTAACAATTTCTTACTCAAAAATTTTGAAATTTGTGACATCAAAAATCGTCCAGAATTTCTTGAAGAAGTTGCGATTCTCACACAAAAAGAATGGGGAAAAGGTGAATTAACAGCCAAAGAATTTCAAGATAAGGTTAGTAAAAAAGTAGAAAAGATTAAGCAGAATTTGCCATTGAGAGATTATTGCAAATTGTTACTTATATTTAAAAATGAATTGATTGGATTCATATCTATTTTCCCACACGATTGTCCCGAAATGCCAAAATTAACACCTTGGTATGCCACTATGTTTGTGAAAGAAGAATATCGTCAAATGGGGTATTCTAAAATATTAAACGATGCGATATTAAGTGAAGCTAAAAATAGAGGATTTAAGAGACTGTATTTAAAAACAACCTTAAATAATTACTATGAAAAGTTTGGTGCAAAATATATAAAAACTTTCGAAAATGGCGAAAAATTAATGCGTTTTGATATTTTATAATACTTATATTTTTTAATAATAAACCAGAAAACTTTTATTTAAAAAAATTAAAAGGAGGAACTACATGAAAGTATTAACAATTAGGCAACCTTGGGCGACTCTTATAATGTTAGGCTACAAAAGATTTGAATTTAGAGGATGGCCAACCAAATATAGAGGCGAACTTTTGATACACGCTGGAAAGACTGTAGACAA
>ULTU01079858.1_pt1 | contig 30845 bp, 24 predicted proteins | sample 1957861 | NCBI WGS metagenome assembly ULTU01 (sample SAMEA4835742, study PRJEB28245) | human gut metagenome | biome: gut microbiome; material: fecal sample | place: Denmark | collected 2008
GAGGGTCTTAATCCTTGTTGTTGTGGAAGATGGTCTCAGAGGTATTATTAGAACTGTGTATCCAATAGTGATAGGAGTCTTAATCCTTGTTGTTGTGGAAGATGGTCTCAGAGTTAAGGGAATACTGTTGTATTTTACCTTAATATATGTCTTAATCCTTGTTGTTGTGGAAGATGGTCTCAGAGTTACCCAAATAAGCGTAACGACTATGCCAATAGTGTCTTAATCCTTGTTGTTGTGGAAGATGGTCTCAGAGTAGGACTATGTGGCGAGAGGATTAGGCAGATACAAGTCTTAATCCTTGTTGTTGTGGAAGATGGTCTCAGAGGGCTATGTGTCATGGCAGTTGGACAGGAAGTTCAAGTCTTAATCCTTGTTGTTGTGGAAGATGGTCTCAGAGGTTCTGCAACTCGTAGATGGTGCTGATATTCTCTGTCTTAATCCTTGTTGTTGTGGAAGATGGTCTCAGAGGGATTCTGTTCTGTCTATCTAATATAATGTTGGTGGGTCTTAATCCTTGTTGTTGTGGAAGATGGTCTCAGAGCAATTCGTAGTGGCTCTGCTGACTTTGGCGCAGCTGTCTTAATCCTTGTTGTTGTGGAAGATGGTCTCAGAGTGGAGATTATCACTCTGGAGAGGGATGGTGATGATGTCTTAATCCTTGTTGTTGTGGAAGATGGTCTCAGAGATGCAGTAGTCATGCTGGACACAGGCTATGTGTGTCTTAATCCTTGTTGTTGTGGAAGATGGTCTCAGAGAAATTATAAATGCAATGAAAACATTCTCACTTATTAGTCTTAATCCTTGTTGTTGTGGAAGATGGTCTCAGAGACCATGAAACTCTCCAAGAAAATAGGCATAGACGTAGTCTTAATCCTTGTTGTTGTGGAAGATGGTCTCAGAGGTCTATAAACTCTATAAACTATTGCGTAGTCTCTTTTCGTCTTAATCCTTGTTGTTGTGGAAGATGGTCTCAGAGAGCAAAAAATGCAATGTGATGACCATTAGACTGTTATGTGCTAAAAAACGAATGAATACTCATTTTTTTAGCGAAAAAATGTACCTAAATATACGCTGAAACCACAGACTTTTCAAATAACTTTCTAAAAACAAAGTTACCAAAAATACATATATAAACAAAATGTCAAAGAACTATATGCACAGGAAAATTATCGAAAAAATTTCCCTGTGCTTTATTATGTTTTGTCTTACTGCTGCGTAAGAGTATCTATGAGTTGTGTTGTCCGTGTATCCCCAAGATACTGAATTAAGTTTCTTCTCATATTATCGGTGGACCAACTGCCTCTCCTTGGATGTTTCTCGCGCTCATTGATGCCTGGATAAATATCAATTATATTTTTGCTAATAAGCTCTTTGTCAGAATCAGTCAAAGCACCATTGTCCCGGATGTATCTGTCAATCCTTCCGGTATAAGCTCTTAATGTGCCGTTAAAAGGACTGTTAGGAAGGAATGGCAATATGCCGCTTCCATAGTTGCGAATCCTCTGTATCAAGGTATTACATCTACCTATTGGCTCAATAAACTCTACGGCGTGGATAGGATATCTTTGCGATAATTCTTTAAATGAAGTCATATGCTGCTCAATTCTGTGTATGATGTTGTTTCTGTCCTCATCATTCAATTGACCAGTGAGTCCATTTACAGTAATTGCAGTCTCGTTGAAAGCATTTACAACTTCATCACGAGATGTGCTGTAATCATTTTCTCGTGTTTTATCGATTTGATCCTGATACTGATCTGCAAGATTTCGGATTTTACCATTTATATCGCGCTTCATCTCAGAAATAATCTGTTCCGCTTTACAGAAATCACGATTTGTAATCAGATGTGGTACTCTGACGGTGTAAGTCTCTATAACATCAATTCGGGCTAGGCTCTGACTATCTTCTTCTTCAATATCATTGTCGATATTCTGTTTGAATAATCTGTTTGTGTCAGGTTGCTCCGTAATGTGTAGAACTCTGTTGTCTAGAATACTGCTAAAAGTAGGTAAGTTCTCGTTATTTACTGTCCTGTTCAAAGCAAATTCATTCTCGTTTCGATTTGTTGACATACGCATGTACGAGAAATTATTGTTATTGACGTTTGCATCTATACCTCTTGCCATAGCGCATAACTCGCGGATGGAATTTGAGTTTTCCCATCCTGTGCCAATATTCTCTGTCATCACATCTTTAAATTTATTAAAGTAGTAATCAGTTTCCTGTTGAGTCGGATCATCAGTCTTGGCGAAAATGTCTTTTATGGAAATAACTGAAAGTTTATCAATGATGATCTTTGCTTCACCGATAGAATGGCAGCAGTCCGAGTGTCCATTGAATGTCAATGCTGCAATCAACGCACCAAGTTCACACTCCTTGAGATTATGGAATGTGATACGGCCTTTAAATGACGTGCCCTGATCAAGTGGTATAAATTTACATGTCTGAGAGTCGGTACCTTCATTTGGTGGAAGGAGGGTTGTTCGTACAGGATATCGTTTTCTTCCTTTGATTTGTGCATTGGCGTCATTCCAAGTGCCGCTACTTGCATATAGAGGCCCATAGGACGGTTTAGGACTGCCTAATACGGTAGTAACAATGCCACATTTATTAGGCGTGCCGCATGCAAAGGCATGGGAAATGTTAACTCGACCCTTCAACTGTTTTAAAGATTCTTTTGCAGTTCCGAAAATACATTCGGCAAGATCTTTTCTTCTATTGCTTTGTAATTCTATGGGGATGGCTCCTTTTATGAAGTTTGCTGTCGGAATACGGAACATGTATGCGAGTCCAATCGTATCGATAGGACCTAAATTGCCATTTCTTCTCATGAAAAAAACAGGAACGCGTTTACCTTCGTTTAAGTATCGCTTCCAAATGTTTTTATAGTCATAATTGTTTTTGTGAATCGTTATAAAATCATCAATGATTTGTGATTCTACCTTTTCATTAGTGTTTGATTCGAAAAATACAAATTCGTAATACTTTCCCTCCCATTTTAATCTATCTGTCTGTCTGTTATATCTTTGTTCGCGTCTGCTTGATTGTCCTGTTACAACGATGCTTCCTGAGCGTCCATTCGCATCAATGTTGGTAACAAACTTGCCATAATTATCATAACTACCAGAGAAACTATTGTGTAATGAATACTCGATGTCGTCTAATCGCTTATTAAAGTCAGTGAGATTCAACTTTAGTATTTCCTTATATTTGTAATAGGCAGACCGAAGGTATTCTTCTGTATCTTTATCAGCGTTATTTCTGTCTATCGAGAACAGTAGTCCGAATTCAGTTAAGTTGGTTCTGCGTAAGTTGTCTATCTGTTCTGGCGAAATTCTTCCTGGCTCTCCGCAATCATTGATAAAATATTCTTCCGAACCATCTTCGGCAAGCCGTTTATATAGCCAGCCACAATGAACGTTTTGTATATTTTGTCTATAAAATCTTCCTTCAGGAGTGTTGCTAAGATCCCTGATACCAAATCTAGCATCCTGCACCTGTGTCATTTTTCCGAAACTGAGAATTTCGAGTACATTACGAATCTCTCCCTTGATGGACGTGCCAGGGATAAAGTGTTGTCCATTAGGTGTTTGACTGAATTTCGTGTCGGGATCCTTTCTGTCAGTATAACCATTCCTGACGAATATAGGTGTCTTAGCCTCAATAGTATACTCAATGTTGCCGCTCACGCCATCTTCAAATGGAATGTCTTGTGAAATGTGATTCGCCCATGATGGGTAGAATGCTCTATTCTCGAGAGGAACAAAGTTATATGGTGCTTTAATCATGATTGCCTCCTTTTATTTTGATGCCGAACCCCTTGAATACCAGTCCCGTCGGACGTAGGGTTTCCCAATTGTCATTGATTTTATCTTTTACTGTTTTCCAGACTCGAATGAAGTTCAGCGGCTGGGATAGATTAAGCCTGCTGTTGGCAATATATTGCTCCACTTGTCCCTCTGTCATCACTGCTGAATCCGGATCGATGAATCTATGAACGTCAAGATCATAAGTCTTTACAACGTATTTGCCGTCAATGAATTTGATGCTGATAGACTTCTTCTCTTCATCCGAGTAAAGTTGTCCTTCAATTACGAAAGGATTTATCTTTTCGTCCAAAAGAAGATCTACATGCTTATTGTTGTATACTTCTGGCTCTGTCTGGTCGCTATACCAAAGGTATCCTTGTGCGTTTTTTAATTTAATATCTACACTCATAGCTCTTGTCCGTTTTTAATGATTTCACACTTGAATGTGCCATGACCGCGTCCGCTTCCTCCTCCGAAGGTCAATGTGCCTAAATCAATGTCCTTGAGCGCTCTTTCAAGACATTCTAAAGCATTATTTAGGCCTTCTTCTCCGGTATCCTTTACCATAATTGTGGTTTTGAGCTTCAGGTCTCTACCGTCAATTACTTTCTCTGAGAAGAGTGCACCATCGATAGCTCCTCCGGTGAATCTGTCAATGCTGACGTGGTTGAACACTTTTTCCTTTTTTTCGTTCTTTTCTACGAATAAATCGTTGAAAATGCATATTCCGCGTCGTAAGTCTTCTTTATCTTTCTGGTATCCGAAAAGCTGCCCTACGGCTGTGTTCATTCCTCCAGAATAATTATCAAATTCTTCTGCAGGAATCTGCATTGCATATTTGCCCTCTTTAAGGTTGCTATAAAATGCAACTCTATGGGCGATGGCTCCTTTCAATGATGTCGCAGGAATCAAGTATTTCTCCTTGAAAGTACCTTCGTTTTTGTCGTTCCATTCTATACACTCTTCCCGTACTTGAATGTCATCTACTACCTTGTCCCCAAATCCTGCTCCGAAGGAAAAGAAATCGACAGGAGTCAATGTCAGTTCATATGTTATCCATCCTTCATCTGTGGAGGATTTTTCGAATGCCTCCCAGTCGGCATAATTTGAGGATAGGATTGAGGAATAATTCAGGTACTTGTCCAGTTCACATTCATTGCTCAAGATAAGAGTCCTCTTCTTGATTTCATGGACTTTCATCTTACCGAAACCATTTCGCGTGCCACCGCCGATTCTGAAGGTTGAGGAATATAACGAAGAAAGGACCTCGTCGAAAAATGAACTTGCGGAATCAAGGTCGCCGGATTTGGCAACCAGTTCTATATCAAAGGCGAATCTGCAGCCTTTGTATATGACCTCTTCGTCGAACTTTCCGGCATTCTTTGCAACACCCTTATCGGTTAAACAGACGTGATTTCGCTTAGGCAAGCGTTTGAATCTGTTCGAAAAGTCAGTATCAGATAGGTTGGATATCCCGTCAATGACTTTGCCTTTTAAGTCAATGATTTTTCCTTCACTGAAAATGATGTCAGAGCCTTTGGAATCATTGTCATTTTCCTTGGATGTGCTTTTGACGCCGAAGAAAGTGCCCTTTGTCTTTTCGTCCAAAGCATGGCTGAGAATACCTGCTATGCTTGTTCCAGGTATATATGGTAAGCCATTGACGTCCTTTAGAATGGCAGCGTCAGTAAGCATTGTCTTTCTTCCGGAACCTATGACCAATGGAGTTTCAGCTTCGAGTACGACATGTGCCTGAAGCCGAGCATCGTATATTGTTGTGTTTGACATAATCAATTCTGTTTACATTTTTTAGCCATCTCTGCTGAAAGATTTATCATGATATATCTCCAGTTGGCGTCGTTGACCTTTTCATTCTTTATCAGGTTATCTATCTGGGTATATAGCTCTTGTTTCTTGAATTCCCATTTATCTTTGGCTACGCCATGGTTAAGATAGTCCTGTAAGTCACCATAGAACTTGTCAAAGTCAGATGACCATTCCGCAAGATTTCTTATATATCCCCACTGAGAAGCGAACTGCTCGCCGTTTTTCTTGAATGTCCGCAAGAGCTTGCCAACCATATCATTGACAATCTTGTAATTCTCATTCTGATGGTCTGATAGCATACGTGATTTCAGTACTTGTAACAAACAAGTATTTAATGAATTAGCGGGTATAAATATATCTTCACTCCTTGTGCCTTTGTCCGCTTCGCTCTTGGTGAACGTTATAGGAACTCTTCCATCTTCATCGCTATCCAAGAAGGCTGGATTGTATATCACTTTCCCGAAACCCTCGCATTGATAGGCCCCGATATATCTGGAGTCGGAAGGGGAGTGTGTCCCTTTCTTCAGGTTTACTACGAATACACTGCCTTTCTCTACTCCGCATCTGTCCGTGTCAGGATTTTGTCGTTTTGCATTCCATGGAGCATACTGGAATGTCCTGATCTGAGACTTTTCCCAGTCAATTTCTGCATTGGATTTAAATCCGAGATCTTCTGCTGTCGGTTGGAAAGTAGGCATACCTGAATATTTGTCAATGAAGATGAGACGGCCTTCTGCATAAACTGTGGCAAACTCTTCCGTTCCGGCTTCTCTGGAATTGAAAGTAACAAACTCTTCATCTGCCGTAATTTCTACCAGTCCATACTGTGATGTCTTGGAATGACCGATGTGTCTTTTACCTATTAGCGCTTCATTGATGGCTTTCTCAAGACTGTCATTGTCAATCTCTACTTCGAAGCCGAGCTCAAGCCCTTTGCGAATGGATTCATACGAATACATCTGCTCGTCCTTTGATCTGCGCTTGTCTCTGTCATATGCGGACTTTATTTCAACAGATTTGTCTGTTTTGATTTCTAGGGCAGAATCATTGTCAAAGGTGTAGAATCCGCTTCTGCACTGTTTTGGCTGAGCGTCACCTGGATTCCATTTGTACATGATATATGCTCCATCGTCGAAAAGATTTTCTCCTTTTTTATAATAATAGACAGCAGGAATTCTTAGTGAACGAATGTTGCCGGACAATGGATGCGCGTCCCCGAATCTGACGTGGCCGCTGTGAAACATCTCCAGAGACTCTTCTTGAGAGAGTGTGCCATATAATTTGGATGCGGCGATTCCCAGAAATGCATTTCCCGGGATGAAGTCAAGTGTTCCTTGTTGTGTCTTGGTGCCGGCATTCTGTGTCAGAATTATATCTGATAATAGAGTGCATTTATATTTTAATGTCTTCATAGTCAGATGGATTTAATGGTGAACTTGCATCTGCCGAGACCTCGATTCCTGTTTTCGCCCAGGCGTTTTATGAATGCGAGGCTATCCTCAAACAGTTTCTTGGTCTTATCATCTTCCTCTGGAATGTTAAGAATTTGTCCTCCTAAAGTGCAAGGAAGTGTGACCTGTGTTTTTCTGAGGCTATGATTGACGGCAATGCCGTTATCACCGATAGCTGTGGAGGCGACAGCCTCAAACAGATAATTCTGTGCATTGGCATTGATAATGGCATCGTAGTCGGTGGCCGGGAATTCAGCATTTGAGAAGAACGCCTTGCCAATCTGAGGAATTTCCGCTGTTTCGCTTCTCTTGCCAAAAATACTGTCAATGATTTCTTGTGAAGGGTATCTGCCCGGAGCAAGGCAGATCAATGTTTCGGCAGCTTCTCTGATAAGTCCTTTGATAGTTTTACCTGGCACGAAAGGCATTCCTCTGGCGTCTTTTATGACCAATGAATCGACATCAGCTCCTGCTGAAAGTCCGGATCCGCAGTGCCAATATGAGAAGAACTCGATTGTATATGTAATATCCATAGTTCGGAGTTATTTCGTTTGTTGGTAGATTATAGAATGCAATGACAAAACATCATATGCGGGATAAATGTTGTGCTTAGAACCTTTCTTGTCTGTGAAGGTGCGCCAAGAAGTCAGAGTCTCAGCTTCGTTTTTCATTGAAGTATTGACTTCTTTAATCCTGTCAAGAATCTGATTTGCTTTTTCGAGTCCATTTGGCTCCATCATTGCTGAGAGCCACTGTCTGATGTCTGATTTTAAAGCATTTCCATCCTTACTGTCAAGCTTAGTCACTCTTTCTATCAGATTGTCTATTGTCCATCTGTCATGAGGATCATTCAGGTAATATGCCCCATATTTGAATGAATGTCTTTCAGGTGTGGTGAGTTCACGTTTCGTTATATCTTCGTAGGACTCAACGAAACTGTCTTGAACTTTATGGAACATTATGCATGATTTCTCGCGATTGGAGTCTTTCTTTGCAGCGGCGCATAATTCTTCGGCCAGATTGTATGCATAGTAGTAAGGGAATGATGATTTTACGTATGCAATGCCGGCACAGGCTGTCAGAACATTTTCGAGAACTGCATATTTCTCTGCGAGTACTTCGAAATTCTCTTTGGTGAATTCTTCAAAGGCCTCAAGATAGTTCTGAATAAAAGACATTGCCAAACTGCCTCTTATTATGACGGTGAGGTCATCGCCACCCAAAACGACCGGCCTGAAAGGAAGATCAGTCCCATTCTTGATGACATTTTTGAAGACTATGCCAGCCGCAGATTTCGCAGCATCGATAGTCGATTGATTTAGCAATGAAGAAAACGTATGGAAATCTCTACCGGACGAGTCGTTTTCACTGATGGCCTTGACGATTTGCCCAAGTCCATTGCCATCTGCGTGTATGACGGCTATCCAGTCATTAGTGTCGGTGAAACCATCCACGCGGTTAGTGATATTAACCATGTCTGGCATTTCTTCTCCTATGGCTTTCTTTAGCAGAGAATATGTGTCTGCGGCCTTGCGCTTGCGGAATGTTCCTTCGTCGCAATAGTCTTCCGGATTGCTCATATGATATCTTTCCGGCAGGCCCGTTTCACGAGAGCGTTGTATGCCCATAAGCCCTAGTGTGAGAGGCTGCATTGGCATGTTCCTTTCTTCGCGGAGACGGATTTCTAATTTGTGAAGTGCGTCAGACAGATTAGTAACATCTCGAAGCTCTATTACAGCCTGGCTGATAGTTATTCCTGGGGCGGCTTCCAGAACTCGTTTCGGAAACTCTCTGAAGACTTCTTTACACTTGTCCTCATTGTCAAATATGTATTTGATGTTGCCGGCAGCATTGATAATGGCATTTTCATCTTTTTCAAGTTCAGTTATGCTGATTCCTAACTGTTCGGCGAACATCTTGGTGCATATTTCCTCGACAAGTTCGCTGGCTCCGACAATCTCTCTCAGGGTGTTGGTCTGGAAGATGAAGCTCTGTATTCCTTGGACAGCGGCTCCATATAGAAATTTGCTCATGGTCAGTAATTTAAATTTGTTACTAAGCGTGGTTGTATAAAACGCACGCTTCAAATTTATCCGAAAATTAAGAGAAATCCAATATGCAAATTCGGAAAATTGAAACGATTTGCAAAATGAACCAAATATGAACCAAAACTTTTTCAGATGATGAGGTTATACTTGAAAAAAAAGTCATAAATTTGGTTTTGTAATAAACTGAAACTATGCAAACTGACAATATGCTGAATGTCTTTACTCTATTCACTGACATTGATTTAAAACAAGAAGAAGTCCCTCTGTTTCGTGGAGCCATGATTCGTGTTGCCGGATCCGATAATGTGGATTTTCATGATCACGAAAGTGAGGGATTCAGATATCTGTATCCTCGTGTTCAGTATAAGATAATCGACCATAAAGCCTCAGTCGTTTTTGTGGGCGAAGGTGCTGAATCGATAGGAAAAATCTTGTCTGGCGCAGGAGGAAAAATTCAAATTGGCCGTCGTTCCGCAGTCTTCAATATTACTGGCATGCCTATGTCTCAGTCTCCGGTTCAGGTCAATGATATAAGTAACACATATAAATTGTCTCGATGGCTGCCACTGAATCAGGATAACTACGAGTTGTTCTCTTCTTTGGAGAGTCTGCAGGAAAAGTGCGCTTTGCTGGAGCGATTATTAATCGGCAATATTCTTTCGTTTGCTAAAGGTGTAGGAATATTTTTCGATTCAGAGGTTGAGGTCAATCTTGTGGATATCGAGAAGATGGAGCATTATAAGTTTAAAAATGTGAAAATGTTGGGCTTTGACGTTGTTTTCAGAACCAATGTCTCTTTGCCGCAGTATGTCGGCTTAGGTAAGGGTGTCAGCTTGGGATTTGGAATGATAACAAATAAATAATTGTTTATGGAAAAGTTACATATCGCACTCGTTGGTGCTCAGACCATGCCGATATATATCGGTATTCGAGAAAGTGATGCAGATAAGTTTATCCTTATTCATTCTGCAGAGACCAAGTCAATCGCAGAAATTATCGCCAGATACATAGACCGGGATAATACTATTTTGTTTGAATTGCCCGCATGGGACTTCCCTAAGATGAAGGATAGAATTGATGGCTTATTGGCAGAATATAAAGATTGGCGTATTGAAGCTAATATATCTGGCGGTTCCAAGCCATGGGGCTTTATGTTTTCAATGTTAGCTTTCGAGTATTCTAATTTGTCGCTTTTCTTTGTCGATCAGAGTTGCATGATACATAATATCAGCGATCTTACCTCAAGAATGGCAAAACCTCTTGATGGCGGAATACGTCAGATACTTGAGTTTAATCAGATTCTTGAATCTAATCAAGCCTCTTCTGTAAAGCATGTGGATTTGACATCATATGACGAGAAAGATATCTCAATCTTGCCGGAAATTAAGAGGTGTAGGAAAAAATATCAGAAGATTTTTAATGATTTGACTATCCCTAAAAAGGACAATAAGAATCGTTATCAAAACAATAAGTTGGACACGATCGTAGACAATCAGTCACAGTCGGAGATCTCTTGGGATATTCGAGGTCCTGAGCAAAAAGTGAAATTGACGTTTATTAATAGATTAGGAAATTCTGAAACGGTGGCATTTCAGTCTCCGCATGCCTTTGATATGGTTGTATCTTCAGGTTGGTTTGAATATGAAGTCGCAAAATGCTTGGATTCATGGCCGGAGGCTAAGGATATATGGCTTAATTCAGTCTTCCCGTATCGGAACAATACGCCGAAGAATGAAATTGACATTATTGTGAATGTGGGTTATAAACTGCTGTTTGTTGAGTGCAAGACGAAGATTTTTGATAAGACAGATATAGACAAATTCAGATCTGCGGTAAAAAATTATGGAGGATTAAGTTCAAAAGCAATGTTCATTTCTCTTGAGTCTATGGACGCTCAGACAATCGAAAAATGTGAGACCAATGGCATAGAGTATTTTAGCTTGGATGGTAAGCCAGCAGTTGAAAGGAAGAAGGCTCTTTTTGCGAAACTTAACACTATTATGGGTGTTTCTAATACTAAGTAACAATGGCTAGAAAGGTTTTCATGTCAGTTCTTGGAACTGGTTTTTATTCGGAGTGTACATACGTCGGTGTCAATACGAGAACTCAAACTCGTTTTATCCAGGAAGCTACACTAAATGAAATTGGCGCGAAAGAGTGGACATCAGAAGATCGTGCGTATGTGTTCATTACGGATAGATCCGAGACTGATAACTGGATAGTCAAAGATAATTGTAGAACAAACCAGCGATCCAAGGAGAGCGAACAATATTATGGCCTTAAGAAGGTTTTGTACGACATGTCTCTGCCGTGTACAGTTGAATCCGTGAAGATTAAGGATGGCAAAGATGAGAATGAGATGTGGGATATCTTCAATACTATATACGGCTGTTTACAGGATGGGGATGAATTATATTTCGACTTGACTCACGCTTTCAGGTATCTGCCTATGCTGGTGCTTGTCTTGGGAAGTTATGCCAAGTTCTTGAAAAACGTCAAGATCGCCTATATCTCATACGGCAATTTTGATTCGCGGACAAAATGTGCAGATAATCCAGATAGGGACGAGGCGCCGATTGTCGATTTGCTGCCGTTGTCTATATTGCAGGACTGGACATTTGCTGCAGGGCAGTTCATTAAGAGTGGTAATGTCGAAGAAATAGTCAAATTGTGCGAAAATGAATTCTTGCCATTAGTGAAAGCCTCCAGAGGGAAAGATGTAGCTGCAACAGCATTACGATATTACACGAAGGTGTTGAATTCGACTATCCAAGATTTTAGGTTTTGCAGAGGCATATCACTGATTAATTCGGATAATATTATCTCCTTAAAACGGAGTACTTTAGATCTTGGTGAATCGATGATCGATTCTTTGAATCCGTTGTTGGGCAAAATAGTGGCGTCTTTTGGGGATTTCGATGATTATGCAAGTATCAATAATGCATATAAGTCTGCTTTGTGGTGCTATAATAAGGGAATGTTTCAGCAAAGTGCAACTATTCTGCAGGAAACTGTAGTGACGTTTTTTTGCAGGAGGCATGGACTAAATGAACTGGTCGAGGAAGATAGACGAGTTGTGAATGATACATTTTTTGCAATTAATAGGGATAAAGGTTGTGAACTTTCCGGAAGATGCAAAGAACTCATGAATGATGCATATATGGATAAAAAATTGGCTATGTCATTCGATAAGTTAAGCAAGACCAGAAATCATTTCAACCATGCTGGGATGAAGAGAGATCGTAAAACAGCTGAAGATATGAGACAGGATATCGCAGATTCGTTAAGTTCATTTCAGCACTTGTTTGCGCTTCCTAAAATATTCATTAACTACACAAATCATCCTGTCAAAGACTGGTCTGGAGAGCAGGTCTCCGCTGCAAAGAAATATGCGGAAACGTTGGTGGATATTCCGTTCATTGGCATTGACCCGGATAAAAATGAAGACGATATTGAAAAAATCGCTGATTCTGAGTTGAGAAAAATCTTGATGAAGGCTGAAGGACATGATGCTACCGTGCATCTGATGGGCGAGCAGACATTGTCTTTCTCCTTGATCAAGAAATTGCAGGGTTTGGGTGTCCGCTGCGTTGCGTCCACTACTAAACGCGAGGTCAAAGATTTAGGTGACAATAAGCGTGAGGTGACATTTAGATTTGTGAAATTCCGGGAATACTGATAATCATGGAACTTGTGCTCAATACATTCGGAACAAGTCTGTCTAGAGATAATGAGGGATTTGTCATACGAAATCACGATGGAAATCAGCGAATACCTGTTGCTGGTATCCGCTCTATCCAAGTAGGAAAAGGCGCACAGATTTCAAGCGATGCAGTGCTGCTTGCGATGGAAAATGAAATCGAGGTTGTCTTTATGGATAAGGCTGGAAATGTAATGGGGAGAATATGGAGTCCCAAGTATGGTTCGGTATCTACAATCAGAAAAGGCCAACTCTCTTTTTCCTTTGGAAACGAAGCGGTAAAATGGATTAAGGGAATAATTACCAGAAAGATAGAAAATCAGCAAGCTATGTTGTTGATGATGAACACTGATGGAGATATGCGGTTGCAAAATATCATTGACAAGAACATAAATAGACTTGAGGATTATAAGAATAAGATTGCGACACTTGAAGGGGAAATTGTCAATGATATTTCGGCGACGCTGCGAGGATGGGAAGGTGTCGCATCGAAGATATACTTCGATACTATAAATGTTTTTCTCCCTGAAAAATATCGGTTTGAAAAGCGCACTCAGCATCCTGCGATGGATCCTGCCAATGCAATGCTTAATTATGGCTATGGTCTATTGTATGGAAAAATCGAAGGCGCATTGATAAAGGCTGGCATTGACCCCTATGTTGGCGTCATGCATAGGGATGATTACAATAGGCCTGTACTTGTTTACGATGTTATTGAGTTATATCGTGTATGGGTGGATTATGTGGTTTTCTCTTTGTTGTGTCAGAATGTCGTCACTGACGAGCATTATTCTGTCAATGATGATGGTTCTTGTTGGTTGGAGCCTCTGGGACGACGAGTCCTGATACAGTCTGTCAATGATTATCTGGACGAGGTCGTTGAGGAAAAAGGTGTTCAGAGAAGCCGTATGACCCAGATTTCTTTATATGCTCAAAACTTGGCGCAGGTCTTCAAAAAATATGCATAGTTATGTTCTTAGTCGGATCTAATGTTCGCAATAACTCTGAACCTCTCAAAAAAGTGACTCCGGAGTATCTTTTCAATGCTTTGCGCTATCCAAAGCCGGAGTTCTTGTCGAGAATCAAGCAGTTGAGGATTGTCCGTCAAATCAATGAATCACAATATGTGCAGTTGAAACAACAACTTCCATATTTTGTTTGTGCGTCATTCAATCCTCCCTTCCGTAATACGAAGAACTTCGCTTTTACTCAATATTTCATCATGGATATCGATCATATTTGTGAAAAGGGGATGATTGTTGATGATTTAAGACGAAAGATTGAGTCGGACTCGAGAACAATGATGTGTTTCCTGTCTCCTGGAGAGGATGGATTGAAAGTTATAATGAAACTCAAGGACCGGTGTTATGATGCCGGAGTGTACTCGGTGTTTTACAAGAAGTTTGTTTATGATTTCAGTCTCCAATACAATCTCCAGCAGGTTATGGATGTCAGGACAAGTGATGTTGCGCGGGCTTGTTTCATGAGTGTTGATTCTTCTGCGTATTATAATCCGGGTGCTGACCCCGTTGATATGTCTGAAATGATCGATATGGAGGATTCCTCGGTGTTGCTCATGCAAAAGAAGGAAATTGAGGAGAATATTCCCACATTGACAGATGTTGCCGTCCCATATGGTAATGCGGTGGAAATTCGGGAACCTGATGATGATGCGATGGAACGGATTCGAGACCTTTTAAATATGAAGACAAAGAGAGTCTCCGTGGAGAGGCCTGTATTCGTGCCGGCAATTCTGGATACAATACAGGGAGAACTGAGTAATTATGTCAGTGATATCGGGTTCATGATATCTGAAATAATCAACATTCAATATGGAAAGAAAATCAGAGCGAAACTTGGATTGAAAACTGCGGAGATTAATTTGTTTTATGGCAAACGTGGGTTTTCTGTGGTGGTCTCCCCAAAGACAGGTACTGATGGAACATTAAATGTTCTTCTAGCAGACACTGTTAGGGCATTTATTGATGAGAGGTAAATATGCCGAGAAAGAAAAGGCCGCCCCTAAGTCTTGCAGAGCAAGCAAAGAAACTTCTTGAGTCAGGTATTGGCGGAAGTCCGAAAGTTGAGACTAAAGAAACCTGCGATTCGTTATCCCCTCTTGAAGATAGAATTAAGGACCTTCTGGGATTGACTGAATCCAGAAAAAAGCGTCAGGATAGAATGCTGTTTTTTGTAATGTATGATATCGAGAGCAATAAGGTCAGGCGGCTTGTGTGCAAGTACCTGATTCGGGAAGGTTGTTCTCGTGTGCAAAGATCCATTTTTCTTGCTGATTTGCCGATTGACTCCTACTCTAGAATAAAAAATGATCTCGCTGAGATACAGGCATTGTATGATAATGAGGATAGTATAATTGTCCTTCCTGTGTCAACTGATTATCTCAGGATGATGAAGGTTATAGGCAAAACAGTTGATGTGGACATTATTACACATACGAAAAACACTTTATTTTTCTAGATATTGTTATGAAGATACTTGGCCAACAACAAAAAGTCGCATTGGAGCGAATCTCGGAATTTCTTAAAAGTGACAAACGCTTTTTTCTGCTCAAGGGTTATGCCGGTACAGGAAAGACTAGTATTGTGCCTGAAATATTGAATGCGGCTGTTGGTTACGAAGTGAAACTTATGGCGCCTACGGGTAGAGCTGCAAAGGTCCTTGCGGAAAAAGCACATGCTCCGGCGACGACAATACATCGGGGAATATACCGCCTATCGTCAATTGAAGTGAAGATGGATGATGACATATCGTCTAAATCAGAGGCGATTTGCACCGCAAAATTGAAATTCTATTTCCCTTTAGACTTGGATGCTGGTATGAAACCTCGACTGATTATTGTCGATGAAGCATCGATGGTGCAGTCATGCACAATGAGAGATGAAGTGTTCGCGTTCGGGTCTGGTTCGATTTTACGTGATCTTGAGACATATCTTGCAAGTACACCAGGGTCGAAAATCATATTTATCGGGGATCCGCTGCAGCTTCCTCCAGTAGGGGAGTCTAAGTCATCTGCATTGGATTTGTCGTTATTTCCTCAGGGCGATGCGGAGGAATATGTTTTGACTGAAGTTGTCAGACAAGGCTCTGATAGTATTATTTTGTCAGAGTCGATGAAAATTCGGGAGTTGTTGAATTCTGAAGATAGATGTGAATTTATAATTGATGAAAAACCGGGGGAACTTGAAACGATTGGTGCGGATAAAGCCTTGGGACAATTTGTCTTTGATTACTCTATGGGAAAGAGCGTGATTTTCATCGCGTATTCAAATAAAAAAGTAGCTGAATATAACGTCTGTGCGAGGAAAATCCTTTATGGAGAGAATGCTCCGGAAGTTGTCAATGGTGAAGGACTGATGATAGTCCAGAATAATTATAGCCATGTTGGGGTTGAATTGATGAATGGTGATTTTGCGAAAGTTGAAGAGGTCTGTTCTCCATGTGAATCTCGTCACATTACGTTGCGGGAGAAAGGGGCTTCAAGTGTTAAAGAACACATAATTGAATTGCGTTTCTATCGTGTGAAACTATTGCTTGATAACGGAGAGAGATTAGAGACGATGTTGTTTGCATCACTTTTGACTGATGAATATGTTTTGCAGCAAAATCTGATTAATCGCGCTATGTATGTGGATTTTGTAATTAGGCATAGTAAACTTAAACCAGGGTCGGAAGAATTTAATGACGCATTGATGCGTGATGAGTATTATACAGCTGTTAGAGTGAAATATGGTTATGCGGTGACTGGCCATAAATCTCAAGGAGGAGAGTGGGGAACGGTCTTTGTCGATTTTGATGGACGACGTGGACTTGATACATCAACGCTTAGATGGGATTATACGGTCATTACGAGAGCGAGGACCAGATTGTACATGATAGGAACACCTCGGAAAAATAAGTTTTCTCAACTTGAAGTCAAGTCTGTAATTAAAGTCAACGGCTATCCTAAAATGTCGGAAAGGATTCTGAATCGACCGATGACTTTGGCTGAGAAGCGTGAAGATGTGGAAAACCGTTTGGCGGGCACGGAATTTACGATAAACGAGGTTAAAAGTAAGCCGTATCGTGAAATTTATTTGATTCATTGCCCTGGGGGAGACTACAGCTTTGATGCGATATACAATAAGTCGCAGATATTCAGGCCGTTTACGTCGGTGTCTAACGGTCCGGAAATCGACATGGTTTTGGAACTGCTCAATTCTGAATCAAGTGGAAGGATTATAGAAAAGTACTCACCTTCAACTGAAATGTTGCCCGTGTATGAATTGGTTCAGAGTGCCTGTGAGAGTGTTAACGTGACGATTGTGAATGTGCAAGAGTACGCTGAATCATATAAGGTGGTGTACTGTTTGGAAACTGATGGCAAATCATATTTGGATGTTTTTATAAATTCGAAGGGCATTGTGACGAGTGTGATCCCTCATTCAACTTCAGGTCAAAATGATTTGAAATTGATGACCCTCTTAAATAAGATTGAAGAGTATGCAAAAAGTAAGTGAAATATATCAATTGCGAAAATCGGGGCAGTTGGAAGAGGCCTATAATCTTGCATATGAGTTATATGGTCAATATGAGTCGGATGAAGATGTGAGGAAGGCATTGGCTTGGGTATTGGTTTCGTTATGCAAGAAGAATATTGAAGATAACGATATCGTATCTGCAAAAGAGAGGTTTCGACTTTTGGATTCTCTCGGAATGAAAGGTGGAGATATGTATGCGGATATTCTTGTTTCGCAGATAGATTTTTATCGGCAACGATTATCTGTTTGGGGTGAATTGGAACGAATGAGCAAAGCGGGAAATGAAAGGGAGGCCTATGATCGAGCAAAATCATTGCCGTCGTCAGATTTATCTATCAGTAATGCTACCTCGTATGGCTGGATTATTTACAGGTATCTGAAAAAAGAATTGACTTCCATACCTGTTTCGGAAATGAATGAAATTCTGACAGCGTATTTGTCTCTTCCTGTAGAGCGGCCATCTTTGCTTCATTCTCAAATCCTCATGATTGCGGAAAACTATCTTTCATATAAAGAACATGAACAGTTTGATTTTTTGCAATTCTTTAAAAAGTGGGATCCTGATAATCTGCGAAGTGAGGATCTTAAGACAGAGACTAAAGAAATTAATGGCAGAAATGTTACTTTTCGGTCTTTAGCCGCGAAAGCGATGTCGTTATGCCTTTCAGATGTTAAACGCACTAAAGATAGTACTGATATAGAGTGGCTTTCAAATGTTTTTGATAAGTTTGCTATAGAGGATGATAGGTGGTCCTTGCGTCAAAGAGCTATTTTATATATATTGTCTGGGAATAAACCGGCGGCATCTCAAATTTATCGCCAGCAATTGAAAATGCCGAATCCTGAATACTATCTTTGGTATGAGGCTGCATGTTGCGAGTCTGATATGGCTATTCGGGCCGGGCTTCTGTCAAAGGCTCTTACCTTAAAAAATAAAGATGAGTTTCTTGGCAATGTGCGTCTCGCAATGGCCGATACTTTTTTAAAACTCGAAAGGTCAGAGGCTGCTGCTATTGAATTGGGCAAATATCATAAACTTTATGAATCCCGTCAGTGGAATCCCAATGCGAAGTATAATGAACTCGTGTCTAAACTGGAAACGTTGGGGGTTCCGCTGGGGAATCCTAATCGTGATAATACTGAGTTATATAGGTTCTATTTGCCTAAATCTCTTGAATTTGTTTATTCGGATTTGCCGATTGAACATGCCATTGTTGATAACGTCAATGAAAATAAGCAACTTTTCCATGTTATATCATTGTCCGGAAAAACGTCAATAGTGTATTACAGGGATACAGAACTTAGACCGAATGTCGGAGACATCCTTCTCCTGAAGTATATGCGAAAAGTGCACAAAGAGACTGGAAATGTATCGTGGAAGGTGATTACTATGTCTGAGGACAATACAGGAGATAATTATGGCCTTAAAAAAGAAATAACGTCTGGCCGTCTTAAAGTCTCGTTGGGAAAGAATGGTCTTTATGGCTTTGTGACTGAGCATGATTTCTCTGCTTATGTTCCATCATATTTGCTCCGCAAAAATGGAATCACCTCTGACTCTTGTAGCTTTTTTGATGTCTCAGCTGTCGCTGTCTTGTCTGGTTTTCCATCCAAGTGGACGGTCATCGACTTTCGCACTCCTATTCAACATTAAAACTAAAGACTTTGGCAAAACGACACATGAAACATCCAAAACTCACAACTTGAAATACTTGCAAGCCATCATATCCAGTTGTTCGTCGGTAATGTTTGAAACTCCTGTTTTCTTTATCAGAGAGAACTCCTCTTTGTTCTTGCTGATGACAAACTTGCGTTCGCATCCGTCAATTACGGCATACAAATGATAGTTGCCTTTGTAGGTCTCTTCCAGTCGAATGTCCTTGAGCTCATGCCCGTTGATTATGACGGGAGCGCGCTTCCCATCTTCATCCCACTCGCCCCATGCTCTCAAATGCTCAACAATCGTACTCTCGACACGCCCGATCCATTCTTCCGCTACGCCATTTTTCAATGCTACGGTTCGGAAGTCCTTCAGTGAAGATGCGACATCGCGAATGACGGCATCGGGCCTGCGGATGCCGTTGTCGCGGGCGAAATCAATGATGTCTCCACGGGTGAAACCGCTAAGTTTCGCGCGTATAAACATACAATGCTCCTCGTTCGGCAGATATCCGCCCCTGTTTATGACGTATGTGATGTCGTATGCCGGAGATAATCTCCACGAACCGTCTTCGGTCATTGTGAATGAGAAATTCTTGTTGTGGTCGTCAGTGTTGTTCGCAAGGACATTGAACACCATTCTGCGGAAAACCTCTTGGCAATCGGTCTCCGGAAGGTGTAGTTTGCGACAAGTCGCTATCAGCTGCTCGTAGCTGTCGGCATCGGGGTTTATCGCTGCCAATGTCTGTGTGTGTACCTTCTTGCTCCCGTCGCGATCGAAGCGTTCGGTCAGGAAATGATTGTTTCCCTCGGCAGAATACAACTCCGAAGGCATCATGCGGATGCCGGCCATTCCGGCCAACTCATAATAAGTCATTTCCAATTCCGCTGAACTGTACTCGGAATTCCCGAACTTCAGCAGGTGGTAGCTGAAATCCTCCATTCCGGAAATCTGTCCGCTGCGGATTTCTCCTGTCTTCCGGTTGATGGCAATGATTGCCTTCGGCTGTCGCCCTCCTGCGGAAGTCCCTACTGTCAATAAGGACTGCATGGTGATGGATCCTTTCGGAAGGATTCTGGCGCTCTCCCTGTCCGCAAAGATGCGCTCGGCCAAGTCGGCCAATGATTTTATGTCAATCTTGTCTGATTTCCGCTCAAGCGGCACTTCCGGCAGAAATTCCAGTGCTCCCATTCCGCGTCTGCCGATAAATGCCAGTTTGTCAAGCGGATTGATGTCAGCACCTGAAAGTCGGTTCTGCTGGCGCCATAGCTCAAACAACTGATTGCCCCAGGCATCGGGTAAGGAATCTGCGACAAAGGCAGGAAGCTTCTGATAGATCTTTTCGCTTTCGCCCCATATCGGTGTCAATGCCCCAGCGCTGTCAATAGGCGCTGAAATCGGTGATATGTTCAGGCCTCTCTTGGCGAATTCAGGGTTGTATGTAAAATAAGCCAGACGCCGCCGGTCGTCCCACGACAGTCTGCCTATTTCCTCATTCCAGAGTATCACTTTCAATGTTTTCAGCATATTCCTGTATTATTTTGAATGGCGGATGCGTTGTGCTTTTTTCTCGTTTTTACGAATCAGATATGGCGACTCCGGAAGTTCCGGCAGAAGGTTGTCCATGTTATTGATCTGACCTATGGCTTTCATCAGGAGGATGAAAGTCGACAGTGTCAGGTTGTCCGCCACTCCGCTCTCGAATTTGTGGATGGTGGTCAATCCGATGCCGGACCTCTCCGATACATCTTTTTGTGTAAGCCCGCAGCGCATCCTGTAATCCTTGAAACGCGTGCCCATCAATCTGACGATTTCCGGTGTCGAATATTCATATAAATCAGCCATTGTCATTTCTTCATTTAACTATCATTATATTGATAGATATATTGTTATTTAGCCTTTTATCTTCACGTAAGTGATAGTTATAACTGCAAAAATATGAATTAAAACCAATAAAACAAACAGTACAATGAAATTGGACATCTTTTTCGCCAAGAAGGGCGCTTGGCATTGATGTTCTTAAGCGGAAAATTGCAACAGCGACAGGAATCCCCACTACGAAACAGGGGATTGAAAAGAAGATCGGCAAAACTGTCATTAATGGAGTGAAGTCTATCTTTGATAAATGACCGGATAATCCACTTTGAATCAAACGAATAAACTTGATTCGGTAAAATCAAACAATTCAGATGGAAACTGCACGAGTATATGCATTACACGATACTGACTCCCGTGCCGCATTTCCGGCTATACGACAAGGTTTATGGGAACGGCCGGCAGCCAGAGAAATTCAATTGGAAGAAAATATTTTATCTCAATCCTGACGAATACCTGAGACGCAAATAACATTGGCAATCAAGGCTATTTCTTTGATTTGCAGAAATCAAAGGCTGATATTTGATTTTTAATTTGATTGCTGTATAAGCTATGGATGTCATAAAGTATCAAATAAATAGACTGGATAAAGTGCAGATTCTGCGAAGACAATCTACCCGCGTTTTTTGTGGATCAGTTCATGCACATTGCTATAATCTGCATAGTCTAGTTCGTATTTTCGGTAAAGAGGTAGATTATACTCTTCAGTAGAGACGCCTATTTGACAATTCCTTCGCTGTCAATGAGGTATCCCTCAGATGGGGCGTCTTTCAAGGTCTGGAAATTGTGCGTTTCATCACGGAGGATGCCGCCCTTGCCCTTTCCTGACGTTCCGCTGTTGGTCTTGATGTAATCACCGCAGATGGCGAAGTCCCAATCAGTACGCTCCGCCCACGCCTTGTCCTCTTCCTCGGACAGGAAGGTGCTGGAGCCTACCGTTTCACCGTCCTTGATCGAGAAATATACCCATTTGCCGTCCTCCAGACCGTGGATGGTCACTTCTGTCGAGATAGCCGGCACTTTGCCTTCGCCCTGTTTACATGCGCAGCACAGACATGCCGCGAGTATGAACAATATTATAACTGTCTTTTTCATTTCTATTCAAGTTTAAGACTTCCGTCCGGAGCATAAACATATTTGAGTTTGATGGTGCCGTCCTGACGATTGTAGTCGGAGAATCTCATCTTCACATACTTGCCGTCGGCGGTCCTCAATACGAGTGGCGCTGCAGCCGGCTGGCCGGAAGAATTCAGCCATTTGACCTTCGAGTAGGAAGTGGTCTTCGCTGCTACAGTTTCAATGCTGAACATGTTTTCGCCGCTCTTGATCTCCTTGCCGGCGATGTCCTTGCAAACGTAAACCTTTGGAGATGAAGCATCTTCACGATAGTCATATACGGAGAATGCAAGCATCTTTCCGCTTCCCAGTTCTCTGCCCCGCTTGTTCCGGTTTACCGTCAGGAAGAACTTCGGCTCCTCGGAGTCATGGATATTGGCCACATAAGAACTGAAGTCGAAAGCGAACTCGATTTCTGAACTGCCGCTGCTTCCCTGCATAGGATAGTCTCCGCCCTGGTAATTGGCAATCGGCACAAGATAATCATGGACAGGCATACTGTCCGAAGCCTTGTTGGAAACGCCGATTCTGAAGGAAAGGTCATTCCTGGACGTGTAGTTCAGTTTCACGCGGAACACCACCTTTGGTTCACGGTATTCCACATCAGTCCCGCACATGTCGCGGCTCAGTTCACTGTTCGTCCTGTCACTCTGCTCCCAGAAATAATACGGCAGGTAGTAGCGTCCGTGATCGTGAGCGAAATGATTTTCTCCCCATGTATTGCAGACGATGAACGCACCCTTGGTAAGAGTTCCGTCAGGGGCCGTGAATTCCACGAGGTCATCGTAGCCCACGATCGTCATGGCATGTGCTCCGTCAGGTGCAAGCTGAGTAAGCAGCGCCTTGTACCCAGTGACGGACGGTCCGGTATAGTTGGTGTTGATCTTCCATCCGCTTGAGCGTGAGGAGAATGTCACTATCCCGCCAGGTTTTCCCGGTTCTCCGCGATTCCACAGATAGCGGCGGACTTCATCGATTCCGGCACGGTCTATTACCTCGAACGTGCGGATCTTGCTCACCCTGTAATGAAGCGCTTTCAGATAACTTTCATACCCTGTAGTCCACTTGAACTGATAGCTCGAATATTGCGACGGGAAATCCGCTTCCGTGGCAATGCCGCCCTCAAATGCTATCTGGAGTCCTTCTGTGCCGAGAGAGCCCTCGTCCTGACCACCATTTATAAAGTTCCAGGTGTACAGATAGCTGAACTGGTTGTCCTTGGTGGCCGACGCGTCCCTGTCTAAAAGACGGTTCATCTCATATGTGAACATGTACCCGATATAGGACGCCTGCGCGCAGGAGCCGCCAATCTGATTGATAAGCGGCGGGAAATATTTCAATTTAGAGTTGTCAATCCCGTCTGGCATGGTCTCCTGCGCCTGCAATCCCACTGCGGTGGCCCCGAAAAACAAGGTCACCGCTGCCATGATGAATTTCTTACGAATAGATGCTATTGCCATGATAATCTTTTGATTGTCTTCTTGATTTCTGCTTTGAACTGCTGAGGTGTATCAGCGTCATGCTCAAGAATGCCGGAAAGTGCTTCGACGATTTCACCGCGGCGGACGGATTGCTCATACCATCCGAGCGTCTCACAGGCCACAGTACGCACATACAGGTCGTCGGAAGCGTCTCCGACAATGTGGAGAAGCGACTCGACAGCATAAATGCTTCTGCCGTTTCTGAATGTCCTGATATCGTTCACTCTCTTCTTTGCCGGTTTCTCCTTGTCAGCCGCCCCCTCTGCACTCTTGCCGTAATGTCCTGTGCCTGAGAGCAATGCTACTGCATCATCTGCTGCATATCCCGATGCCCTCACCATTTCAGGATGAGCTTTCTTGAAGGCCTTTACATCAGAAATAAGCGTGGTGTCTCCAAGTGCAGCAGCCATTTTTACGGAACTTCTGGCTACAACTTCATAGATGTCGTCCAGACCCTTGCTGACGTAGGTCGGGAAATCAGCGTCAGGATTGGTTGCCAATGTGTTGAAAGCATGGATGCGTACAGTCCATGACGGGTCGCCGAACATTTTCGCTGCGCGTTTGTGTGCTGCCTTGGCATCGATATAACCCAAATGGGTGATGCCGGCACATCTCAGCAGAGGATTTTCAGAATGTGTGTACTTTTCCCAGACGGAAGATTTTGACTCGTTGAAAATCAGGTCGTTGTGCAGCCTGTTACGCAGTTTCGCCTCGGCATTGTCATGAGGCGTGAATCTGAAAGTCGGGTCGCCGATAAGATGAGACTCCAGATATGGAACCTCTTTCTGCCACATTCCGACACGCTCCCCGACAGAAAGGTAGCCCATCAGCTTGTCTTCCCATTTGTCCTGAAGAACATTGACCGTATTCCCTTGTGCGACAATGCATTCGCCGTCTCCGAACACATGACATCCTGCGACATATCCCTCCCTGTTGTGGAAGGAACCGTTGTAGCAGGCATTGAAGACAATCATCTTCGCATTGCTGTGTCCTTTCATTATATCATCCAGGCTTATGTTGGCCAGAGCGAATTCCAGAGAATCAGCCGCCGCGTAGGCCGCCATGGCGGAGTCGGAAAAATCCTTGCGGGAAAGTTTGTATTCCTTCTCAATGGCTTCTTTCATGAAGCCATCACCCTGGCCTTTTCCCTGATAATATCTGTATGCTTCAGCGAGTGAACGTCTCAGATAGTCCATATCTTCGTCCAGGTCATCAGCGACCTTGCTCTCGTTGATGTACTGAGTGTCAGGTGCTCCGTGCTCGCTGAAAACGAACAGGTCCACGTCCTTGCGGGCCACCTCGCTCAAGAGATTCCACTTCATTTGCCTGTCTTCACGGAAATTCAGGAAACGGTTATGGGAAGCCTGACTGAAGGCGTATGGAAAATACTCCCTGAATACGACTGGTTTCTGACGCCAGATCGTAAGGCAGTCCGAATTGTATCCGTGACCGGCGAAGAAAGTGAGGTCGTCCAGGACATTGTCCTGCCTGTGCGCATCCGCCACCTTGCGGAGATACTTGCGCATGATCTCATATTTGTCACCTTTCATCACTGCCGGCACTTTCATTCTGGCAGAATAGATGTCCGGACGCAGATGCTGTGCCCCTTTTTCTGAAAGCCTGTAATAGAATACGTCGGTTTCCACGGTGTCACGGCAGATGAAGTCGAAACTCAGGTCGAAATCATCATAGAACCTGTCTGAGGCCACAGATGATTCTTCCATTGGCCAGACTTCCTCGTTCATCTTGAATGCAGTGGTAAGATGCTGGCCCTGACGCACTTTGACAATCGGCACATCACCTGCAAGCACCACACCTTCGAGTCTCGGCTTCTTCCCTGCAAGCGCGAGTATCTCTGCTTTTACTTCTTCCGGACTTTTCCAGTCAGCACTGATTATATATGTCCCGAGACCCTCATCCTCAAGAGCATGCTTGTAAGCATGGAATTCTTCTGAGCACTTGGAAAGCGTCACGCTGTCGGTTATGATGGCGAATGCCGTAGGTGACTTCACACTGAATTTTTCGACATTAGCCTGTGCCGCTGCGGACAGCGAAATGCCGCAGAAAACGACCGCCCCTAAAAATTGTTTTATCAGATTATTTCTCATAATTCTATGTTCAGTTGCCCTATCTCAAATAATCTTCAAGACGGTTCCTGGTCTTGACAAGTTCATTCCTCAATGCTTCCGGCATCTCTTCGCCAGATTTCAGGTACGCCTCGATTCCGTCCACAATCTCTTTCCGGTTCCATGCCCTGATGTACCAGCCGAGGACCTCAGCGCATTGGACACGTGCCTTCTCGACCTCATTTTGATCGCGTACAATCGCAAGCAGGCTTTCAGCATACTGCGGATAAGGCTGGTTGCGCATGCCGCTGATGTAGAATTTGCGGTATTTGTTGGTCTTGTCTGTGAGAGCCTTGCCAGTGGAGGCTTCTATGGAGAATGACTGTCTGAAGCAGTCCATGGCCTTCTTGTGGAAACGTTCACGGTCATAAATCCAGTCCGCCTCGGCAAATTTCTTTTCGAATTCCCTAAGGAAAAGACTGTCAGGGAAATGTGCGCAGACAAATCCCACGTTATGGGCCACGCGAAGCGAATTGTAATCGCGCATGTAGAGGTTTGCAAGAGCGTCAGCCATTTCCGGAGTGCCGACCTTTCCCATGAAATAGGTGGACTTGCGGCGGATAAACTCATAAGGGTCGTCGGCCCCCTCTTTCAGGACTTTCTCATAATTCCCGTCAATGTAATGTTCCAGAAGATGGAGGCATTGCAGGCGGAGCATATATTCGTCACTTTCCTTCCACGTTTTCAGAAGAAGGGGAGACAAGTCATTGTAATTCAATGTATAGAGCTTGTGCAATGCAAGCCCTCGTATGTCGCACGGGTATTTCGCGGATGTGAATTTCAGCCAATACCGGCAGTCTGTGTTGTGCAAATCCGGGCGGATCGCTTTCACGGATGCGGTGAAATGGAAGGTAGGGTCACCGAGAATGTGCGATTCCAGGATATTGACCTGCTGCATCCATTGACCTACGCTGTAACCCTCGGAGAGCATTCCCAGAAGGTCGGATGAAGACTTGTCCTGAAGGACATTGACCGAGTTTCCGATGCCGACAAGAGCATTGCCCCCGGACAGGATATAACGTGATGCGATGCAGTCGTCCTCCCGGAAATCTCCATTGTAGCAGGCGTCGAAAATGGTCACTCTCACGTTCGGTTCAGCTGCCGCAATGTCATCCAGCATAATGCCTGTTGCAGCATCGTAAAGCGAATCCTCCGCCTCGTTTTTCGGATCATCCCAGTCTTCAACCCAATCGCGGCTGACGCCATATTTCTTGACAATGTCGTCTATCACGCTTTCTGCGTCCTTGCCCCGGCTGACTGCCGTCCTGATCCGCTGACGCATGCGGTATTTGGCGTCGTAATAATATGAATCGGTCTCGTTTGGATGAGGCGTTTCTGTAACGTACTGTCTTTCAGGGACTCCGTGCTCATGGAACAGAGCGAGGTCGAGGTCGTCACGTGAGATTTCACCAAGAAGTGTCTTCTTTATGTCAGGATACATTGCGAAGATCAGAAACTTCGCGCCGTCAGAGCCGTTTTCAAATGCGGCCGGCGTCTGTTCCTTCAGGGTTATGGTCTCGTCTTTCCACGCCGCGAGACTGTTTGAGAATGAACCGCTTCCGCAATATGACATCAGGTGGTCAAGAGCGTTCTCCTGTGATTTTGCGGCAGCGGCTTTAAGCAGATAGCGTGAAATCTCACCATATTTGTCGCCTCTCTTTTCAGATGATTTTATGCGTCCGGTATAGATGTCACAGCAGATGTGCTGGGGTGACTCTGCCTTCAGATTGTAGTAGAAAAAGTTCTTCTCCAAGCTGTCGCGCCCGAGAAAATCAAACTTCAGGTCGAAGTCGTCATAGAACCTGTCGGAAGGAACGGAAGAGTCTCTCATGGGCAATGATTCATCCATCTTGAAGGCGGATGTGAGATGCTGGGCACCTCGGATCATTGCAATCGGGACATCCCCGACAAAGACTGCCCCTTCCAGAGCCCTGGTCCTGTAATATAACATCAGACTGTCTTTCAGCTCGTCAGGATCTGTCCAGTTCCTGGATACCACGAACGCGTCAAGCCCATCTGTGCAGACTGCCGAGCGATATGTTTCTATCGCAGCATTGCAGCTGTCAAATGTCTGAGGGTCAGTGACAATCGCGAAAGAATGTGTCTGGGCGGCTGCTGATGCCGCTGTAAAGACGGCCAATGCCGCCAATATTGTTTTGTATGACATCTAAACCCTATAAAAAATGAATCCTATTGTTTGGTTATCAGTGATTTCGGAACATCCGTCTTCAGAACAGTATTCCGAATGTCGCCGAGCAGATGATTCTGTCCTTGTCCAGTTCAGAAGCACCTATGTATGAGGCTTTTCCGCCCAATACCCAGTTTACTCTCCTTCCTGAAGAAACCGTCCAGTCTATTCTGCCGCCGGCCTTTATGTAACTTGCATTGAGCCAGTCACTCTGGTCCTTCATCATTGCTGCAGGAGCAGGATAGACTTTGCCGCTCAGGCAGGTGTATCCGTCACCCAACCCCAATGCGTAGCCGGCATGAAGCCCTACAAGCAGAGATGACTTCCTCATCTTGAAATGCCTGTCGGCCTGGACTCCGCCGTATATCCGCATGGCGTCTGATGTGGATGCCGGCGAGAGATAGCTCTGGTTGAACATCTCGAGCCTGGCTTCTCCACCGACTCTCCAGCTGTAGCCCTCAGGATCGGAAGCCCCGAAAAGATGGTCGTATCCGACGGATGCGTTGATTCCGGTGAAGGTGGTCATCTCGTTTTCATTCAGGACCATCCATTCCTGCTGATAGGCTGTAGTGTTCAGTTTCTGAACATATTCAATGCCGTCAGTGGCGCTGTACAATACATTGAGAGCCAGCTTGTTGGATTTGTCTTTGCCGAAAAACCAAGCCGCGTCGAAAGTTATGTCATTCTCCTTTATGGAGCCGAGTCTCTTGGGCAGTTTCGGATTTTCCCTTCCGAGAGTGGTGCGGTGTCCGAATCCGGCCTCGATGAACAGAATCTCGCCTAAAGAATACTGAAGAGCTCCACCGTACCTGTTTGTGCGGTAGATATGTGTCTTCATGCCATCGTTTCCGCCCACCTTGTTCTGGGTGCTTTCTCCCAGGCCGCGGTGCTGCCATACCTTAGGATCTTCCCAAGGATTGTTGTTGGATACTGTTCCGCGTTCAAAACCATTGGTATATGTGCCGCTGAGGCCCAGCAGGCTTTGGCCGAGAAGTACAGCGACTGACGGTTTTACAGTTACGCTATACTTGTATGTCTCTCCTCTCGGGTCAAGCTGTTTGGCTCCGACCTTGGTCGTGTAGTCCACTTTTACACCGAAAGAGACCCTGTCCCACAAAACGGGTGATGACAATCCGGCGTTGAGCAGATATTCCTGCCTGTTCCATCCGCTGGATTTGTCATCGACCGGATAATATGGCATGTTGTCCTCCAGTTCGTACATGAGTACGTTGTAGAGGGCGTCGTGTTCGAAGATGTTTCTGAAAGAGAATCCGCCAGTTGCCAGGAACTTGCCTATGTAAGCGCCTCCTGACGTGCCCACGGAAATCTCCGATTTTTTTTCGCCTGAGCCGATTTTACGGTACTCGCCGAAGCCTCCGTCATAACTGAGGTCAAGCGTGCTGAACAACCGGTAAGGCTTGAATGAGAGGCCTGCCGCAGAAGAACTTCCGTACCACAGGGAATTCCTTATGGCAGTCTCCTTCAGGACTGTATTTCTGTGGATTTCCGAAGGCTCGGCAGCCCGGGCTGCAACTGCACCCAGACTGACGAGCATTACGGATATTGCTATAATTCTCTTCATTTCGAACTTGTCGATTTTACTTGTTTATCCAAGTGTTCCATGAAGGCACCTTGGCATCATATCTTCTTACCTGAGGGTCCTTCTTGACTTCGAAGTCATTTGTGGTGTTGTTGGAATCCTGATAAACTTTTGTTCCGTCAGGACGGGTTTCCTTGATTTTTCTCGCAATACTTTCACCGACATACTGTCCTGAGCACCAGATGGCTCCTGCATCAAGAACTTTAGGAAGACCGAGTACGTTCATACCTGTTTCATCACTTACAGTCTGCACAGCATCGATCACGTCGCTGATGAGGACCTCTCTTCCTACTCCGTTGTAGTCCGCATTGGTGGCAGTGAGGAAATCCTCATTCTTGAGCGGTTTGGATGGCTTGAAGATTATATACTGTGAGCCTGATACGGAAGTAAGCCACTGAGGCATAGCATATCCTGCCTGGATTACCTTCTTCATGTTTATTGCTGGATTGTCTGTAAGAACCAATCCGCTAGGTGCTGTGGATTCTTTCTCGATAGCCTCGAATTCTGCACCTGTCAGATCTACAGGCGAAACGCCTTTGGAGAGGCTTTCTGCCTTATGGTTGGTAGCCCACTGGGAGATTACAAATGATTCGCCCGGTTTTATCGGGTAGGTGTGTCCGTCACCCTGAATCTGCCATACGACTTTCACGAATACGTATTGGTCTGCATTTTCGATAGGCCATTCATAGATGATGGATTTGTCATAGGACGCAAAGATTGTCTCGGCGATGCAGAGGCTGTCAGCGTAAACTACTTCCGTGCTGTTGTTGTAGATTTCATAGAACTGGTCACGGAAATAGAAATCTTTCACTCCTGTATAATAAATCTCTTTGAATACGAGAGCGGCCTCCTTGACGGCATCCACTTTTACTGTCACTTCATCTCCGTCGGCAAGCAGACTCGCATTGCTTTCAGAACCGGCAATGGTATATGTGAATCCGCCTTCATTCTGGGTAGCGCTTACCGTCACTGTATAGACGCCAGGAACAATGCCGGTCGCAGTGGCGAGGCCGTTTTCCGTCTTGGCTTCGATTGCCGTTCCGGTTGCGAAGTTTGAAATGGTGACATCGTAACTCTCAGGGGACTTGACGCCTGCTGCCGCGATTTTAGTCTCATCGACCTTCACATTTATGCTGATCGTCTTGGTGCCGGTCTTCTGGCAACCTGCCGCCGCCAGGGCCGCAAGTACCATTAAGGTGATTACTGAATGTTTCATAATTCTAATATTTTAAGATAAATAACTACTTGATTGATACCTTGAACTCGAATCCGAAAAAGATCGGTATCCCGAGTTCGCTGCGTTCGCCGGTCTGTTTCGACTTGTAGAGCGGACGGCTGTTGAACAGGTTGTTCACATAGAACGACGCTGTGAAGATGTCTCCTATTTCCTTGCTGACATTGAGGTTGAAAAGCATTGTAGGGA
>ULTU01038628.1_pt1 | contig 30669 bp, 26 predicted proteins | sample 1957861 | NCBI WGS metagenome assembly ULTU01 (sample SAMEA4835742, study PRJEB28245) | human gut metagenome | biome: gut microbiome; material: fecal sample | place: Denmark | collected 2008
CCTGACTACCTTGAACTCCATTTCCCTGTATGCTGGAGATGTGAAGTTTGGAGTTATCTTGTTCACTGCAACTCTTGCCACGAGTCGTTTCACCTCAATAGTCACCACTTCCTCTGCACTGATCGGCTGGTCAGTCTTTTCTCCCGTCATGACGAAATTCTCAAGACTGTTGTCGGCCAGCAATGACTTTGCGGTGAGCAGGTCGGCCCTCGTGCTGTATGATTTCAGGTCTGGAGCATTCACGATGGCGACAATGTCCTTTTCCCCGGTCGTGCAGCTGATTTTGATGCCGCTCGAGGTTTCGCTGCTGGCATAGGCGTCCAGTTCGCCGTCCTTTCGGAATACGAATATCTGTACATTGTTCACTTTCTTTTCATTCTCAGCGACGATGCCGGCTTTGGTGAACTGTCCGCAGTCCACATTGACTGTCATTTCCGTCTTTTCGCCTGCATTCTCCGCTGCCGGCATTGCTTCTTTCTTGTTGCAGGATACAGCTCCTGCAGTTATGGCAATTGCCGCCATAACCATACTGATTGTCTGTTTTTTCATTTTTAATTGTCGATATTGTTTAAACCGTATTTTCTTATCAATGCTGAAATTTCCGGGTCCAGATTTCCTCTGTGTACATATGAAGGGTTCAGGCTGCAGGCTGTCTCATAATGCTCGGCAGCAAGTTTTGTCTTGCCTGTGCGGCTGTAGATGACGGCAAGCATATAGTGCACCCTGTCAGTCTTTTCAAGTTTCTCCAGAATGTCCAGTGCACTTGCGTTGTAATCCATGGCGCAGTAAGCAACAGCCAGATTGTAGTCTCCGTACGGCTTGAGAATCGAAATCGCCTTTTTGTAATCCCTGTATGTAATCGCTTGGACTCCAGACATATAGGCTGTATCAACAACCGTAGTGACTATCGTGTCCTGGACCATGCCCTTCCGGTGCAGGCTGAAATCGAATTTGACGGTCCGCAGTCTAGGATAGACATGCTCTCTCAGGTATTTGTAGAACACCATCTCTGACAACAGTCCTTCGCGCTTGTCCGGTACAGGTTCTTCCCGGATTCGCCTATAGTCCTCTTTCTGCTTTTCGGTCAATGTCGTGTCTGCCCCGATAAGTGCATCCAGCATAGTCCAGTTCTCCCCGGCGCTTACAGAAATGAATTTTACCGCAAGATCCCTCTTTTCCGTTCTGTAACTTGAGTCCAGGTTCAGTTCCGTTCCGAGTTCCCTTTTCAGTGAATCAGTGCATCTGCCCAGTTCCGTACTGAAGAACTTCGCTATCGAAGCGGCTCTCGCCTCTGACAGTTTCCTGTTGAACGATTCTTTGCCTTCAGGCGAACTTGAAGCCGTGACCACTATGGAATCCAGGACGAACTCCCGGTCGGAAACCAGATCGCAGATGTTCTTTCTGATTCTGCTCGTCTCTTCCCGATTGTGCCCCAAATTCATGTCAATGTCACTTTTTCCTGAATTGAAATCCACATAGCAGACAGTATTGGCGGAAACACGCCTCGAGATAACCTTCTTGAGGTATTTCTCGGACTGGTCTGCAAAAGAACTCAACGAACTTATATAGAACGTAAGAGGCTTGCTCTTGGGTATATTGTAAAGTGTCTGTCCTTCTTCAAGTATCTTTCCTGACATGGAAATTTCAGCCTTTTTAAGTCCCGGACAAGTGTTGATGGTCTGAGTGTAATCATAGATGAAGTCCCCGTCAGGTGTCACGACCACGGTGTCCAGTCTTATGCCTTCAGTCACGATGGGCGCTTTCACATATTTTCTGAACATCTTGTCCTTCCTGGATTTTCTGCGTTCATTTCTCTGCACCAGATGACGGTAGGTATAATGCTCTATTGCAGCCTGTTCCGTGACTCCGTACACAGAGGCGAATACTTCATCTGAAACATAACTCGAGTCGTTTCTGAACTTGTACAGGGCCGGGATGTTCCTTTTTATGAAAATCTCCAGCTGAGTCATGTTCAGGAACCTGTTTTCATCAGTGATGATGGACTCCAGGAACCTGCGGTACTGCTCATATCCTTTCATCTGCCGCTTCCGGTACTGAGCGCCGGTTATTATTACAGGCTCAAGCTTCGTGGTATCTCCCAGAATATACATGTCCGGGTAGAGTCTTACCTGCCATCTGCTGTCCTGCATGCTTCCCGGCACGGTCACCTGAAACATCAGATCCACTTTTCCGTGTCTTTCAGCAACATTTCTGAATCTTGCCGTGACCTTGGCCGCCCTGATGACGTCTGTGGCCACCATCTCTCCATTCTCATCCTTTACGGCATTCATTATCAGCACGCTTTCCGGGGCGCTCGTCTCCACCGTATCCTTTTCCTGCTCTTCTGTCTCCAATGGGATGTATTTTTCGTCTGGAATAGACAGCTCAGCCGAAACGGAATCTGATTTGAGACTGCTGATTTTCCGATGCGTACCGCATCCCGCCAGCAGGAGAGCCAATGTCGTCAGCAAGATCAGTCTTTTCATTATAGTCCGAATGATGGTTGAACGTTTTCGTCTGTCTCGATGATGGTCAGTCTGTTGGCAAGCACTTCATATACCTGCTTCTCCACGCCGTCCGAGTTCTCGAATTTCTGACATCTGAGTCTGCCGACAACGTGGACGAGAGAGCCTTTGTCGATTTTGTGGAAATCAGGCATCCCTTTACCGCTCCATGCTGTTACATTGTGCCAGGTAGTCTCGATGACAGGCTGGCCGTCTTTGCCTTTATATGCGTAATTGGTGGCCAATGAGAATCTGATGGATTCGGAGCCGCCGTATTCCTGGATCTTTACGTTCCCGACGTTTCCCCTCAGTTCGATTTTGTTAATTTGTTCCATAGTTTTAAATGTTTGGTTTACGTCGGTCCGGACGCGCGTTCCCGGACTGACCAGCGGCAAAGTAATAGCGAAAAAACCGACGGAAAAAGGAAATTTAAGAATCGTCGCTGAGATTTTTACGATTTTTAAATTCCTTAATTTCACTGCATTATGAAAAAATCATTTAAAACAAATTTTAAATTCCCGCAAATCAGCCGAAAACTTTAAGAAACGTGAAAATTTTCACCGGAAAGTCATGTTTTCCGATGCCATTTGAAACTGTAGTCTTATATTGTAAGCGGCTTTTTTAATGGTAAACGATTATGACAGACTACAAAATCATTGACCAATCCCTTAAAATCGACTCGTGTCTCGAATGTGGGACGATTTTCTATGGACGGACCAATAAAGTATTCTGCTGCGAGGCCTGCAAAAACAGATATCACAACAGAAAGTACCAGGAAATCCGCAATGTCAAGCTGCGGGTCAGGCATATTCTCGAGAAGAATTACACCATATTGTCAGGTCTTGTCTCGGACAAGATATCGTCCATCGGAAGGGATGAGCTGATGCTCAAGGGATTCAATCCCGAATATGTCACCGGCTGCATGAGGATGAACAAGAGGGAACTGTGCTACTGCTATGACATTGCTTTCGTGAGGACTCCCAGCCGGATATACAATCTTCGCAGAATTGCCGGAAAAGTGACCTGCGGATGAAATTCCTTGCTAACTTTGTGCTCCTATTTATTATATATGACATCTATGAGCAATCCGTTATTGGTGGAATCTCCATATCCGTATGGAGCACCGCAATTTGACAAGATAAAGACTGAACATTACCTTCCCGCGTTCAAGCAGGGCATCGTGGAAGCCAAGGCTGACATTGACAATATTGTGAATTGCCCTGATGCTCCGACATTTGCCAATACGATAGAGGCTTTGGAGTTCAGCGGCAGGACATTGGGCCGGGTGTCGGACATCTTTTTCAATATCCTTGAAGCTGATTCCGATGATGAGCTGCAGGCGGTAGCCGAGGAAGTGTCACCGATGCTGACAGAGTATTCAATGTATGTTTCGCTCAATGCGCCACTCTTCAGCCGTATCAGGCAGGTGTATGAGCAACGGGAGACATTGGCTCTGGAGCAGGACCAGAAAAGGCTGTTGGAGCAGACCTACAAGTCATTTTCCCGCCAGGGGGCCAATCTTTCCGATGAAGACAAGGCCATCTACGGAAAGTATATGGAAGAACTGTCGCTCCTGACATTGAAATTCGGCAAGAACGTGCTTGCCGCTACAAATGCCTATTCTCTGCATATTACTGATGAGAAAGACTTGGCCGGACTCCCTGATTATGTGAGAGATGCGGGAAAGACGACTGCGAAAGAGAAGAATCTGGAAGGATGGGTGTTTACGCTGGACAGACCGAGCTATGGGCCGTTCATGCAGTATTGTGATAATCCGGAACTGCGCAGACAGATGTATCTCGAATATAACAGAAGGGCTACTTCAGGTGAGAATGACAATTCGCAGACGGTCCGTCGAATTGCAGAACTGAGGCTGAAGATAGCCGGGATCCTGGGCTATGAAACCTGGGCAGACTATGTGCTGGAAGAGAATATGGCCAAGACGCGCAAGACTGTGAATGATTTTCTGGAAAGCCTGATGACCCCGTCATTGCCTTTTGCTGAGAAAGATGTGAAGAACGTGTATGAGTATGCGTTGAATCACGGTTTCAGGCAGATTGCCCAGGAGCATGGACAGCCGTCAGACAGGCTTATGCCTTGGGACTTCAGTTATTGGTCAGAAAAGTACAAGGAAGCTGAGTATTCGCTGAATGACGGGCAGCTGAAGCCGTATTTCAAGTTGGAAAACTGTATTGGAGCGGTGATGGGCCTGGCTGAGAAGCTTTACGGAATCTCTTTTGAAGAGCGTCACGACATCCCTGTCTATCATAAGGACGTGAAGGTGTATGATGTGAAGGATAAGGACGGCAGCCACCTGGCCCTGTTCTATGCTGATTTCTTCCCGCGTGAGAGCAAGAGGGGAGGAGCGTGGATGACAGAATTCCGTGGCCAGAGGATTGAGAACGGTGTGGAACAGCGTCCGTTGGTAAGCATTGTCACGAATTTCACCAAGCCTACGGAAAATGCTCCGTCGCTTCTTACCCATGACGAACTGAATACGTTCCTTCACGAGTTCGGCCATTCTCTGCACGGAATGTTTGCGGAGGGCCGTTATCCTTCTCTCTGCGGAACAAATGTGGCGCGGGATTTCGTGGAACTGCCATCCCAGATAATGGAAAACTGGGCGTTTGAACCGGCGTTTCTCGAAACTTTCGCCAAGGATTATCGTACCGGTGAGGTGATTCCGGGAGAGCTGCTTGAACGTATTGTCAATGCAAAGAATTATCTCTCAGGATATTATCAGGTGCGCCAGCTTGATTTCGGAATCCTTGACATGGCTTGGCATACGCTTGAGTCAATGCCTCAGGAAGGGACGATCGAATTTGAAACCTGCGTTCTGGAGCCTTACCGTGTGCTGCCTTATGTAAGCGGAACCGCCATTTCCACATCCTTCAGCCACATATTCTCAGGCGGATATTCTGCCGGATATTATTCATATAAGTGGGCTGAAGTGCTGGAGGCGGATGCGTTCTCTCTCTTCGAACAGAACGGTATCTTCGACAAGGCTACGGCAGAATCGTTCAGAAAAGAAATACTCTCCAAGGGAGACACGGAGGAGCCTGCTGTCCTTTACAGAAATTTCCGAGGAAGAGATCCGCAGCCACAGGCATTGATGAAAAAACTTGGACTCGAATAGAGCCCAAGTTCAATTCCTGAACGACAGAACTGGAGTCCTGTCAATGTATTAATGTCTTACTGTGCGTCCACCTGTTTCTTCGGGTCCTTGAACAGTATCATGAACAGCACGCCGACTACGAGAGCGTAAGCCGCGAAGATGTACCAGGCTGTGCTCCAAGACGGCTCGGCTGCGTTATAGACGAATTTGTTCACGATTTCCTGAGCTCCCAGAGTTCCGATTGTCGCGCCTATACCATTGGTCATCAACATGAAGAGTCCCTGTGCGCTGGAACGGATTTTCTCGTCAGTTTTCATGTTTACATAGAGTGAACCTGAAATGTTGAAGAAGTCGAATGCCACACCATATACGAGGCAGGACAATACGAACATCCACACGCCAGAGCCCGGATTACCGGCTCCGAACAGACCGAAGCGGAATACCCATGCGAACATTGCGATCAGCATCACCTTCTTGATTCCGAAGAACTTCATCGCGAAAGGAATGAGCAGGATGCACAATGTCTCAGACAGCTGGGACAGGGAAATCAATGCGTTTGCATTCTGGGCACCCCAGGCATTGGCATATTCCGGAATCTCCTTGAAGTGGGTGATGAACGGATTTGCAAAGCCGTTGGTGATCTGGAGAGATACTCCCAGGAGCATTGAGAATATGAAGAAAATCGCCATGTCCTTTTTCTTGAACAATGCGAAAGCCTTGAGTCCGAAAGCTTCTGCGACAGATTTGGATTCGCCTCCTTTAGCCACAGGACAGGCAGGAAGAGTGAATGCGTATGCTGCCAGTACCAGTCCGATGACGCCGGAGGTAAAGAACTGGTTATAAGACAATTGGAACTGTACTCCGTCGATTGACATGAAGTTTACGAAGAGCATGCTGCAGATGAAACCTACAGTACCGAAAACCCTGATAGGCGGAAAATCCTTCACGGTGTCCATGCCGAATTTCTCGAGTCCGGAGTAGGCTACGGAATTTGAGAGCGCGATGGTAGGCATGTAGAATGCCACGCTTATCGAGTAAAGGGAGAATAGAGTGGCGAAGTTCACGCTGTCACCTGCCACAAGTCCGTAGTAGCCGGCTGCTATCATTGCAAGTCCTGCTATGCCGTGACACAGTCCGAGAACCTTCTGCGCCTGGATGTATTTGTCGGCGATAATGCCTATGATGGCAGGCATGAAAATGGAAACAATGCCCTGCATCGCATAGAAAATGCCGATTTTCGCCCCCAATCCGATATTGACAAGATAACTTCCCATTGAAGTCAAGTATGCTCCCCAGATGGCATACTGAAGGAAATTCATAATTATCAGTCTGATGCTGATTCCGTTGTTTTTCATTGTAATTGAATTAGTGTTTTGAATATGCAAATGTACAAGTTTTTGTGGTAATTTTACTAACTTTGGAAGTTGGAACCAAAAAATGTCTGTCAATAGATGAAATTTGTCAAGATAGCAGCGGATTCGCAGTCATCGGCCAGATGCGGAATCATCACCACCGATCACGGCCAGATAGAGACACCTATATTCATGCCGGTAGGCACAGTAGGTTCAGTGAAGGGAGTTTACCACAGGGATTTGAAGGAAGATATCAAGGCTCAGATAATTCTTGGCAACACCTATCATCTGTACTTGCGCCCCGGACTTGATACATTGAAAGCAGCCGGAGGACTGCACAAATTCATTTCCTGGGACAAGCCGATATTGACGGACAGCGGAGGCTTCCAGGTATTCTCATTGACCGGAATCAGGAAACTGACGCCTGACGGCTGCACCTTCTCCTCACATATCGACGGCTCGAGACACACCTTTACGCCTGAGAATAATGTTGATACTCAGCGTATTATCGGTGCCGACATCATGATGGCACTGGACGAGTGCTGTCCGGGCGACGCTGACTACAATTATGCGAAGAAGTCATTGAAGATGACCCAGTCATGGCTGGAGCGTTACCTGAAGCGTTTTGATGAAACCGAGCCGCTTTACGGTTACAGCCAGACCGTATTCCCGATCGTGCAGGGCTGCGTATATCCGGATTTGAGAAAACGTGCCGTGGAACATGTCGTGGCCCAGAACAGGGAAGGCTATGCCATCGGCGGCCTTGCAGTAGGGGAGCCTACCGAGAAGATGTACGAGATGCTTGAACTTGTGTGTCCTCTGCTTCCGGACGACAGACCGCGTTACCTGATGGGCGTTGGAACACCTGCCAATCTGCTCGAAGGCATTGCCAGAGGCGTGGATATGTTCGACTGCGTAATGCCGACCAGAAACGGCCGCAACGGAATGCTGTTCACCTGGAACGGCATCATGAACATGCGCAACAAGAAGTGGGAGAATGATTTCTCGCTCATTGACCCGGAAGGCGCGTCTTTCGTGGACAGAACCTACACCAAGGCATATCTGAGGCATCTTTTCGTGGCAGGAGAAATGTTTGCGGCAATGATTGCGAGCGAGCACAACCTGGCATTCTACCTGGACCTCGTGAAGCAGGCGCGCGCCCATATCCTCGCAGGCGACTTCAAGGCATGGAAAGACGTTACGGTTAAAAGGATAATGACAAGACTTTAGTTGACTATGTTTCCAAAAAAACTGGATGTATATATCACGAAGAAGTTTATGCTGACCTTCTTCATCGCGATTCTCCTTATAATCGGAATAGTGATCATCTTCGACATAAGTGAGAAAATCGATGATTTCGTGGCCAAGCAGGCTCCTCTGAAGGAGATCATCTTCAGTTATTACGTGAATTTCGTCCCGTATTTCATGAACATGTTCAGCCCTCTGTTCGTGTTCATAACGGTCATATTCTTCACATCCAGAATGGCGGCCAACTCGGAAATCATCGCCATCCTCTCCTGCGGAATCAGTTTCCACCGGATGATGCTGCCGTATATTTTCTCCGCATCCGTCATCGCGCTGCTGTCGTTGGGCCTGAACCTTTTCGTCATACCTCGGGCCAATGCAGAGAGGCACGTCTTCGAGGCGGAATATACGAAGAAGAAAGCGCAGAAAATGGAGAGGAACATCCATTACCAGATAGCGCCGGGCCAGTTCGTATATGTGGAACAGTTCAGCAAATACAACAATACGGCGTACAAGTTCACACTCGAGACCATCGAGAACAACCAGCTGGTTTCCAAGGTCTCAGCGGAGCGTGCAGTGTGGGACGCCTCCATCGGCGGATGGACATTGAAAAAATACTTCATCCGCGAATACAATGAAGCCGGACTCGAAGACAATGTCAGATGCGGCGAACAGCTTGACACCGTCATCAGCCTCACTGTGGATGACTTTTTCCGCAAGAAGAACACCGTCGAGGACCTGCCGTTCGAGCAGTTGAACGAGCTGATCAGTGTCCAGAAACTACGTGGCGACCCGAATGTGAAATACTCATTGATAGAAAAGCATACACGTTTTTCACTTCCTTTCTCCGCATTCATATTGACCATTATGGGCGTGGCATTGTCCTCAAGAAAGAAGAGGGGAGGCATCGGGTGGAACCTTGCGATAGGCATCGCCCTGAGTTTCTCGTACATTCTGTTCATGAGGTTCAGCCAGATGTTCGTATATACGGGGCTTATGCCGCCGTGGCTTGCGATCTGGCTCCCGAACATGATATTCGCGGTGATTGCCGGCGTCCTGTACAGGATAGCGCCTAAATAATCAGAAAATGTTCTTGATAAATAGCATATAACCAATTCAATATCATTATCATGGCGGAACACACACTCTCCCCGATGAAGCGCACAATTGTGGGCGTCCAATTCATGTTTGTGGCATTCGGCTCCACAGTCCTTGTGCCGATCCTGTGTCATCTCGACCCTGCTATCGCATTGCTCGCGGCAGGTCTCGGCACACTCCTCTTTCACGCTGTAACAGGCGGAAAAGTACCTATCTATTTGGGCAGCAGCTTTGCATTCATTGCCCCGATTATCAAGGCGACAGAACTTTACGGCCTTCCTGGAATGTTCTGCGGACTTATGGCAGTCGGTGTCGTATATATGCTTATGAGCCTGCTGGTCAAGGCATTCGGTATCAGCTTCATCAAGAAACTCTTCCCGCCTATCGTGATCGGACCTGTAATCATTCTCATCGGTCTCTCGCTTGCCGGCTCAGGAGTCAATATGGCAAAGTCCAACTGGATATTGGCCCTCATATCATTGGCCGTGGCAGTAATAGCGTCTATCTGGGGTAAAGGTATCGTGAAACTTATTCCGGTAGTGTTCGGTGCAGTCGCCGGATATATCGTTTCCCTGATTTTCTATAGAAGTTCAATGGATTTCACCCCGGTAGCCGAGGCCTCCTGGTTCGCATTGCCGAAAATCGCGCACATGACATTCTCCTGGCAGGCAATCCTCTTTATGGCACCTGTTGCGATCGCACCTATCATCGAACACATCGGCGACATGTATGCCATCAGCTCCATTGCAGGAAAAGACTTCGTGAAAGATCCAGGTCTGCACAGGACATTGCTCGGAGACGGACTTTCATGCTGTCTTGCAGCGTTCCTCGGCGGCGCCCCTGTAACTACATATTCAGAAGTCACCGGCGCGGTTTCCCTTACGAAAGTCACTGACCCTTCGGTACTTAGAATTGCAGGTGTCTCGGCAGTCGTGCTTGCCCTCATCGGTAAAGTGGGCGCTGTAATCCAGACCATCCCGCAGGCCGTTCTCGGCGGCATCATGCTGCTCCTTTTCGGCAGCATCGCATCAGTCGGAGTAAGCAATATGATAGAATCCCGAATCAATATGGGCTCCACCCGAAACCTCATTATCGCATCATTGATATTGACCATAGGCATCGGCGGCGCTGTCATCGATTTCGGAACATTTTCATTGGCAGGAATCGGTCTTGCGTCCATCGTGGGCGTGATCCTGAACCTCGTGCTTCCTCACGACAAAAAAGAACCGGAATATCTCGAAAAATAATGAAAGTAAAGATCGTAAACAAATCCAAGAATCCTTCACCTGCATATGCCACACCGCTTTCAGCAGGAATGGACATCAGAGCTGACATCAATGAGCCTATAACATTGGAACCGCTCCACAGACAGCTCGTACCGACAGGCCTGTATATCGCTCTGCCTGAAGGGTTTGAATGTCAGGCAAGACCTCGCAGCGGACTGGCTGTGAAACATGGCATTACAGTCCTCAATACCCCTGGTACCATCGACGCGGACTATCGCGGAGAGCTGAAAATCCTCCTCGTGAACCTGTCTGACGAGCCGTTCGTAATCGAGCCAGGCGAGCGTATCGCACAGCTTGTCGTGGCTAAACACGAGCATGTGGACTGGGAAGAAGTGGAAGTTCTGGATGAGACGGAAAGAGGCGAAGGCGGTTTTGGAAGTACTGGTGTAAAGTAATGGATATCAAAGAATTATATTCAATATTCGTCAAATGCGGCTCGGTTGCGACAGACAGCCGGGCCATACGTGGCGGAGAACTTTTCTTCGCGTTGAAAGGCGAAAATTTCGACGGCAACGAATATGCGGTCAAGGCACTTGAGGCCGGAGCCGCTTATGCCGTGGTCAATGCAGATGCTCCAGTTGCAGGGAAGGCGGACTGCTACCCTTCAGAAAACGGAGGCAGCCGCATCATCAAGGCAGACGACACATTGGCACAGTTGCAGGCACTTGCCCGCTATCATCGTGAAAATGTTCTTGGCGAAGGCAACCATCTGACAGTCATAGGAATAACAGGGACGAACGGCAAGACCACCACTAAGGAACTGCTCAGGACCGTCCTCTCTGCTGGTCTCCGGACAGTCGCCACAGAAGGTAATCTTAACAATGACATAGGCGTCCCGCTTTCTTTGCTGAAAATCACGCCTGACACTCAGATTGCCATTATCGAAATGGGCGCAAGCCACCCGGACGACATCGCCAAACTCGTGAAGGTCAACGAACCCGACTACGGCATCATCACCAACGTAGGCAAGGCCCACCTGCTCGGCTTCGGCAGCTTCGAAGGCGTCAAGAAAGCCAAAGGCTGCCTCTATGATTATGTCAATGAATTCGGCAAGGCGGTTTTTGTCAATGAGGATGACGAAGTCCTCAGGTCAATGTGTGCTGAGCGTGAAGGGCTGTCGATTGTCCCTTATGGCCTGAACACTGACGGATGCACCATTCTCGAGACCACGCCCGAATCTCCGTTCCTGAGGATAAAACTGTCTGATGGCAAGGTTATAAATACTTCATTGATAGGTAATTATAATTCGGCCAATGTTCTGGCAGCCCTCTGTGTCGGCAAATTCTTCGGCATCAGCGAGGACAAGGCATTGGCGGCAATCGCATCATACCGTCCTTCAAACAGCCGCTCACAGATGGTCCGCACTGAGCGCAACTCCCTGATCGTCGATGCCTATAACGCCAACCCTTCCAGCATGCGCGCAGCATTGATGAACTTCTTCAGTATCAATGCCTCTCCTAAGGCCGTGCTGCTCGGAGATATGCGCGAACTTGGCGACGGCTCCGTGAATGAACATAAGGAGATTTTGAAACTCCTGTCTGGAGCCGGCATTGACCGTATATATCTTGTAGGGGAAGAATTCCGTAAAGCATTGGAAGACAGTGTAAAACCTGAGAATGTAAGTTGGTTCGCCACTTCAGCTGAGCTTGCTGATGAGCTCGCGCACAACCCGTTTTCAGGATATACCGCCCTCGTCAAGGGCTCGAGAGGAATCCAGATGGAAAAGACTATTCCTTCGTTGTAGTAGCGTCCTTTGTAGAAGTACCGATGGCTGCCGGCCGTTTTTTGTCAATGAATCTGGCGAAGAACCACCTGGCGGCCATTGCTATGATTGTACCATAGGAGCAGCCTATCACAGCGCCTACAATGATGTCTCCGAGATAATGCTTGCCCACGAATATCCTGCTGATGGACAGCAATGTAGCCCATATCAGTATCCCCGTTATGTAGGCCCTGTAGGTATGCGTCTTGTCGTAGCGGAACAGTATGGATGAGCACAGGGCGAAGCCGAATGCATTGGCAGCGTGAGCGGAGAAGAAACCGTAGAAGTTGCCTCTGGTTTCCAGTACGTGCAGCCCTCCGAAAATCATCCTTGAACTGTAGCACGGACGAAGTCTTGCCACGGAATATTTCAGGAGATTGGAAGTCTGGTCGCAGGCAAGAAGCGTAAGCCCCATGCATGCAATGGCGATAAGGCCCTTCTTCCACCCGAGCCTTTTCACGAAGAAAAATGCAATCAGGGCGTAAAGCGGAAACCAGACGGCCCTATCAGACATGAAGATCATGAACTGGTCAGAGGCGGGATGATGAAACTTGTTGATGAACAGCGTAAGAATCTGATCCCATCTGTGCAGTATGTCCCAGAATACCAATTCCATGCGTTATTCGTGCAATGCAGTCCAAAGTTCGTCCTTCAGCTCGTTCAGTCCGTCACCGGTAACAGAAGAGATGAAAACTGTCGGGATGTCTTTAGGCAATGTCCTCTTTATCTTCTTCTTGGTCTGCTCATCGATGATGTCGCACTTGGTGACAGCCAGAACCCTTTCTTTGTCAAGCAGTTCCGGATTGTACATCTTCAGCTCGTTCAGAAGAATCTTATAACCTTTTCCGATATGCTCCTCCTCGGCGGACACCATGAAAAGCAGCACGGAATTCCGCTCGATATGCCTGAGGAAACGCAGACCGATGCCCTTGCCCTCATGTGCGCCTTCGATAATGCCTGGAATATCAGCCATCACGAAAGACTTGTCATCGTGGTAGCGCACGATTCCGAGGTTCGGTTCCAATGTAGTGAACGCGTAGTTCGCGATTTTCGGCTTGGCGGATGTTATGGCCGAGAGCAATGTGGACTTTCCGGCATTTGGAAAGCCTACCAGTCCGACGTCAGCAAGTATCTTCAGCTCCAATATGAACCATCCTTCCTCGCCTTCCTCGCCCGGCTGGGCATAACGCGGAGTCTGCTGGGTCGCCGACTTGAAATTGTTGTTTCCAAGTCCGCCCCTGCCGCCTTTGCAGAGAATCTTCTCCTCTCCGGGCTCCATCATGTCGAAAAGCACCTCGCCGGTCTCGCCGTCTTTCACGACCGTGCCCACAGGAACGTCCAGGATGATGTCCTGCCCCTGCTTTCCCTTGCAAAGCGCAGCGCCGCCGTGTTCGCCGTTCTCAGCCTTCACGAACTTCTTGTATTTCAGATGAATCAATGTCCAGAACTGCGGATTTGCACGCAGTATTATGTGACCGCCCCTTCCGCCGTCCCCTCCGTCAGGTCCGCCTTTCGGAACATACTTGGCCCTGTGCAGATGCACCGAACCCGGTCCGCCATGCCCTGACGCACAAAAAATCTTCACATAATCTATAAAATTGCTGTCTGCCATAATAGCTTCTTTTTCAGAACTTTTTGTTTGAAAGCTCAATTTTCTCCACTTTTTACCCCGAAGGGCCTGATCCAGCAGGCTTTCAAGATGCAAAGTTAACGATTTCTTTTGATTTCCCTAAGCGGAAAAGCCCAGACATTTTGTCAATGGTCTGCCGGATTTCAGCGGGGTATTTCAGCGTAGCCTCGTTTGCTACAATGAATTCTTTTCCTCTCATTTCTTCTTGTCAAGTTCTTCTTCCAACAGCCGTATGCGGTTTTTGAGTTCTTCAATGGATGGCAACTGGTCCTGGATCTCTTTCACATGGATATTGTTGTAAGATGCGACGCCCATAGGTGTCTGGACTCCTTTGAACGCATACTGAACTTCCGTTTCGTCTTTGTTGCTGCAAATAAGCAGACCGATGGTCGGATTCTGAGACGGTGTTTTAATCAGGTCATCCACGGCGTTGACGTAGAAATTGAGCTTGCCGGCGAATTCCGGTTGGAAAGGCACCGCTTTGAGTTCAACCACGATGTAGCAGTTGAGCTGTATGTGAAAGAAAAGCATGTCCAGTTTCCTCGTCTTTCCTGCCACAATGATCTGCTTCTGCCGGCCCAGGTAAGCGAATCCTGTTCCGAGTTCCAGAAGGAAGTCGGTAAGATGTTTCTCTAACTCTGTCTCCAACTCTTCTTCCTCGTAGCCTTTTTTCAGGGATGCGAAACCGAAATCGTAGGTGTCTTTGGTAATGGCTTGAGCCAGTTCGCTTTGAGGGGAAGGAAGCTTATCACTGAAGTTGGTGATGGCTCCGCCGGACGTATGGAAATAATCTGCCTTTATGCAATTCATCAGGGTATTGCGGCTCCAGCCTTCTGTGGCGGCATGTACAATATAGAAGATGGCTTCTTCGATATTCTTACACTTGGAGACAATCTCTACGTGGTGGCGCCATGGAATCAATGCCAGCAATGCGGGAAAACGGATTCCGCCCATATCCGGATTATCTTCGTTTGCTATTTCTCCACCAAGCTGGTGGAGTTTCTTGGCGACTTGATAATCAGCAGATTGGATTTCTCCACCAAGTTGGTGGAGTTTTTGTTGTTATCCGTATAGAAACGATACCACTGCTTCATGTACCACAGATTCGTGGTGCTGAATCCCTTGGATTCCGGAAACGCAGCCTGAAGATCCAGGCTGACTTGCTCAACAATGCCGGAGCCCCATCTCTCTTCAGCCTTGCGCATCACAAGGTCGCGCCCAAGTTGCCAGTTGAAAAGCAACTGCTCGACATTGATCTTTACAGAGGCTCTAATCTGAGCATTGCGGTACCGGGCTTTGATTTCTCCGAGCCACTGCATGTACTCCTGGTCTATTTTCACGTCGTGAATCTTCACGACTTTCGGTGCATCATTTTTCATAGTGCGAATGCTACAAAATTTCCAACTTTATGACTCTACACACATTGCTGACAGGTGTCGGTTTTCGCTACAGCCACCTGCGTCAACCCCCATACGGAAACACAAATTTAACGATTTTTCTGATTTGCAGAAGAGCAGAAGTCATTGAAAAATCCGTCGTTTTGATTATTTTTGCAGCTCGTTTCCGCGCCTGGAATGGAGAATTGCGGAACGATAAGAATGGACTTTTAAATATCAAATGCTATGGGACTTATACCTATCTACACCTGGACCAAGGGAATACGGAATTTTGATCATAGAAGAAAAGCATTCAGAAACCAGCCGTGGGCACAGGGCGTCGTCCTGCTCGCCTGCGTAGTCGTGGCCATGCTGCTGGCGAACCTCCCGTTCACAAAAGGCTTCTATCACGACTTCCTGAACTCCAGCATAACCCTGTTCCTCAGCGCCCCGTCAGGCAACGGAGTCTATTTCCCGCACGGAATGACAGTCGAAAGTTTTGTCAATGACATACTTATGACAATCTTCTTCTTCACCGTCGGCCTGGAAATCCGCAGAGAAATGAAAGTCGGCGAACTTTCCACAGTGAAGAAAGCCCTCATGCCTGTAATCGCGGCATTCGGCGGAGTCGTAGCCCCAGCATTGATATTCACACTGGTAAACCACGGCACGGCAGCCGCCTCAGGCTGGGGAATTCCTACAGCCACCGACATCGCATTTGCAGTCGGCATCCTGTCCATACTCGGCGACAGAGTATCGGTATCATTGAAAGTATTCCTCACCGCATTGGCCATAGCCGATGACCTTATCGCTATACTGGTAGTGGCGTTATTCTACGGCGGCACCGTCCGACTGGACCTGCTCGCGATCGCAGTCGTCCTCATCTGCCTCGTCGTCCTCATGAACAAACTCGGCGAAAAACGCGTCTGGTTCTACCTCGTGCCTGCCATCATCATCTGGAGCCTCTTCTACTACGCCGGCATACATTCCACCATGTCCGGAGTCGTGATGGCCTTCCTGATACCTATGACACCGCGTTTCTCAGAAGCATACTTCCAGCGTAAACGCAAACAGTACGAAAGACGCATTGCCGAATACAGCGGCATAGAATCCACAGCTTCCGGCTTTCCTAACGGCCCTCAAAGACATTGTCTCAGAAGACTTTCCGTCATCTCACGCGACTCCATCAGCATGAGCAGCAGACTCGAACACCTGCTCTCGCCGTGGGTGAACTTCCTCATCATGCCGATATTCGCGCTGGCTAATGCCGGAGTCGAAATCCCTGACCTGTCTTATTTCAATGTCTTCAGTTTCGATGCCGCACTCGGCGGAGTAGGAATGGGAATTTTCCTCGGACTCCTTATCGGCAAACCGCTCGGAATCTCATTGGCAAGCTTCATCGCCATCAAACTCCGTATCGGAGAGATGCCTTCACGCGCGACTTGGAGAATGCTTATAGCCGTAGCCTGCCTCGGAGGAATCGGATTTACAATGTCCATTTTCGTGGACACCCTCTCATTCGGCAACCAGGCACCTGAGGTTACGTCAATGCTGCGTGATATGGGCAAGGTTGCAGTGCTGATGGGCTCGCTCTGTGCAGGACTCCTCGGCAGTCTGCTCATCAACATCGAGCACCGTCTCGAATCCAAGAAAGCCGCTTAAACTGCTATGGGACTGCGACTTAGAATCTGAGTTCCAGTCCCATGTTCACTACGAAACAATGCGGAGCCTTCACCTTCCCGGCCGGAGTGTCCGTATATCGGTGTGTCATGCGCCATACAGCATCCACCCTCACCAGACGAAAAATGTTAGTGAGTCCCACGCCCATTTCCACATAAGGCTTGTTCAGCATGTTCATGCCCGCAGGGAAAAGCATCGGCGCATTGACCGAATTCGGATTGCCGATAATTCCGTTGTTCTTCTGTGACAATGTGCCGTAGGCCGCCTTGAGCGTGAACACCTCGCGGATTTTCGTCTTTTTCAGAAGCGGAATCTTGCCGATGAAGAACCCGCCGAAATTATGCTCCCAGAACAATGTAGTCCATGTATCTGAAGCGAACTCATAGAACTCCATGCACGAGAACGAACTGTGGTCGAGAATATAAGTTCCGTTGCCTTCATGCAACTTCAGCATCGGATAAGGCACTGTGCCGACGATTTTTCCGGCAGTGAACTTGATCTTGGACATTCCCACCGGCGGAATCCTCAGCTTGTAATCTATGGACAGCTCACTCCTGAAATAACTGTATTCATTCTTTCCGATACCCTTCAGCGAGCCCATCAGGTCCAGCGTGAAGACAGGGTAGTCCGAATGCAGATACGACTTTTCGAACGTTCCTCTTGCCACAGTTTCGTCTTTGGAAAACCTGGCTACCAGTCTCAAGTCATTGGCCCCCACGGAATTCACTCTTACAGTATCTAAAGGCGAGCCGTCAGTGGCAGTAATCACCCTGTTCATCGGAACGAACATATTGGAGAATATCCTCTTGAATTCCAGAGACGTAGATGTATTCAGCCACGGACGGATTTCCCAGTCATAAGTAACGGAATACTCATTGACAAGACTCCTTTTCTCGCATCCTCTCTTGCGCAGAATCGATGACAAGATATTCATGTCATTGAACGCGTTCTTGCCCTTTCCGAGCTGCAGGATATCGTGCTTTCCGCTTATAGTCAGCTTCATGGTAGGCTGCTTGCTGAACATCCATTCCAGAGAACCACCGCCCTTGAACTCCTTGTCCTTGAAACCATAGCCCAGATAGCCCTCAATCCTGAATTTCTTGCTCAGCTCAGATGTTGTACGCGCCCCGAACGAAACCCTGTTGCCCTCAGTGTCATTGAAACTGTACAGCCGCGAATATGGTCCGAAAGCGACATATTTCGTCTCCAGGTACCCCGAAACCACAGTATTCACGATATTATATACGGTATTGTACAGCGGAACCCGTTTGATGGAGTCCACCATATTGTAGATATTCTGCTCCTTTTCCGATAACTTGTACGGCCTGGCCTCGCTCCACCACGCCTCATCCTTTTTCCCCGCATCCTTCATCACGTGCACGGAAGTCGCGTGGGCCTGCTGGACCAGCTTCCTTGCCGGCTCACCCAGCACCGGATTCATATAATCTATCTGACGGTTGCCCAGGAACGACACGAACTTCGAAGAATCACTCATCGTCACGGAAAAATCCACGTACAGCTTGTCCTGCTTGTAGAACCAGAGCGAATCCCCGACCAGCTGGTCAGTACGGTCTATCACCATGTCCCTGATCCAGTTCACATTCGCCCCTTTCATCATTTTCGCATGAATCTCCCTCAGCGCGAAAGTTTCCGAGTCAATGTTCATTTCCCCGTCGAAGACCGTCGAGGACACGCCCCTGCCGGGATGGAATCTGATTTTCCAAGTCTTTCTTCCGTCAATGTTGAGGCTGTCCACCAGATAATAATTATAGTAAACACTTCCGTTGGACGACAGCGGAGACGGAATCTGCACATTGAAGGCATTGATGAAATTGTTGTAGAAATTCGTCTTCAGGTGCATGCTGCCGGTAAACTGCGAAATGGCATTGTCCTCATTGATACCGGAAATCCTTGTCGCCTCTATGGCTTCCTTGCTGATATCCGGAGAAATGCTGTGGTATCTCTTGGCCCGCGTCTCCGAAATCATCACCGGCAGAAAAGGCTGGCCGGAAACCACAGACGTGTCCATGTAGTCGAAGATGAAGCCGAAGTTCTTGCGTATCATACGGTTGCGCAAGTTGCGGTCAGGATTTGTCAGGTCCAGTTCCATCTTGGTGTAGATGTCGCAGGCATAGGCATCACGGCGTTCCGGGTCATTGACCTTCTTGCGCTCATCGATCTGCTTCAGAATCCATTTCATATAGCGGTTGTCCGGCTTTACCACTGCCGCATTAAGCGAAGAAGTGACAGGATGGAGCCTGAAATCCACCTCGCTGAATGCCCTGCGGCTCACTCGTATCATCTGAGTCTCATATCCTAACAGCGCTGCGCAAAGCGTATTTGCCGTAGAATCACGTGTCTCCATCGAATAATACCCTTCCATATCGGTGGAAACGCCTATGGTAGTCCCATAGAAATACACGGCGGCGAAAGGTATCCCTTCACCGCTTTCCGAATCTGTCACCCTGCCTTTCACCTTGGTAGCCTGAGCTCCCGCCGAAACAGAGAAAAATGTGGTCAGTAAGGCCGTCAGAATAACATTTATGTATATTTTTTTCCTCATTTTCTTCACACAAAACTTTCAAATATATACAAACCTTACTAAAATACGAAACTTTCATTATCTTTGTGCGACCAAATTCGACATATATATGATTAATGTGGCTATTTTCGTGTCCGGAAGCGGAACGAACTGCGAATCCCTCATCCGTCATTTCAGCGGCTCTGATAAAGTCAAGATTTCTGTAGTCCTGAGCAACAAGGCCGACGCATATGCCCTTGTACGGGCGCAGAACCACGGGATACCCACAGTAGTCATGCCCAAGAAAGACTTCAACGACGAGTCCAAGCTGATGCCTCTGATGAAGGAATTCGGAATCGACTTCATCGTCCTCGCAGGATTTCTGCTCGTCGTACCAGATTTTCTTATCAATGCCTATGACCACAGGATGATAAATCTTCACCCTGCGCTCCTGCCCAAATTCGGCGGGATCGGTATGTATGGGCATCACGTTCACGAAGCCGTAAAGGCAGCCGGAGAAACCGAAACCGGAATGACCGTCCATTACGTAAGTAATACCGTGGACGGCGGTGAAATCATAGCCCAGCGCTCTACTCCGCTGACTCCTGACGATACCCCTGAAACAATAGCAGAAAAAGAACATTTGCTTGAGATGCGTTTCTTTTCAGAAATCGTGGAGTCCGTCATTTTAGGCCTCTAAACTGGTTCATTTGAGTTCATTTCCTGTCAAAAACTGTAAAAACGAAAAAAGTTACAACTTTTTTCGTTTTTGCTTTTTCGACCAATAGGATATAATTTTTACCTACGCCAAAAAATGGCTTATGTGCTGTATTTTGCGTGTGTCGCGTATATTCTACGCCAAAATATGGCGTATGTTGATTTTTGCCAAAAATTGTCTGGGGGGGTGGCTAAATAGCACTTTTTGTCAAATTTGCAGCCCTGTATTTAGAAAAAATATATTTGCAAATCTCGATTCTCAAAACTAATTTTGTTCCACTTTAATAAAACGAAAGCAAGTGAAATATCCTCGGGACCCGTTCCCGGCAGTGTAATATTTTAAGAACTGATATAAGTAGATGGCAAGGATTACAAAGCGGCTTCTGACAGTTGCTCTTCTGATTTCGGCCCTGTTTTCGGGTCAGGTCGGAGTTTCAGCTCAGGAAGCGACAACTCTTGATACCGCGCGTTCGGTTTCTGCACGATCTGTGGAGAGACGCTTTGCGATATATTATTGGCTGGACAGGGTCGATATCGATGAGCATTATCTTGACAACGAGTGGCAGATTGCGCAGATCCGCAAATACCTCCTTATTTCCCCTAAAATAGACAGCATCACCATTTCTTCCTATGCATCTCCTGAGGGTGTGTATGAGCGCAACGTATGGCTCGCCCGCAAGAGAGCAGAGGCTGCACGACGTTTCATCGTGAACAATATCCCTGAAGGCTCGTCTCTGAACGGGGACAAGATCGTCCTCAGGCCGCAGAATGAGAACTGGGACGGACTCAGAGCGGAAATCGAGGCCAACTACAAGCTTCAGAACAAGGACCGCGTCCTCCGCATCCTCGATTCCAAGGTGGGCAATGACACCAAGAAATGGCGTATCCAGCATCTGGACAACGGCTACACTTGGCATTATATAATAGTGAACCACATGCCTAAGCTCCGACTCGCTACCTGGATCTGCGTCTGGGTGGATCCGGAAGTTCCTGTGCTGGAAGCAGTCAGACCTGATGTCCCTCTGAAATCCGAGAGCAGCATGGCATTGATCCCTCAGTCCTATGTGCCTACAGAATTTACTCCGTCCGTGGCAGGCAAACCTGCTTACGAGCGCCAGATGATACTTGCCGGCAGAACCAACCTTCTCGTTCCGGGACTCAACTTCGGCATCGAGATTCCTATCGGAAGACATATTTCCATCGGAGCCGACTACTGGTACCCTTGGTGGCTTGCCAAGAACAACAAGTACTGCGGTGAGATGCTCGGCTGGTTTATCGACGGTAAGTATTGGTTTACAGGACGTAACGGCAAATATGAATGGACGCGTGCCGACAAGCTCAAAGGCCACGCGCTCGGAATCTATGCCGGCGGCGGCTACTATGACTACCAGAAGAAGATGAGCGGCTACCAGGGGGAATACATCGATTTCGGTGTGGACTACACCTTCGGCCTGCCTATCGGAAGACGTGACCACAAGTGGATGCGTATGGAATTCAATATCGGTGTCGGCTGTATGATGACACAGGCCCGTCACTACACCCCGACCCATGACTACTCGCAGCTCATCAAGGACCCTGGCATCAAGCAGAAGTACTACACCTTCTTCGGTCCTACCAGAGCCGGAATCTCGTTTGTCCTGCCGATCATCGTGAAACATAAAGTGAAAGGAGGCGAGCGATGAAAAAGATAATGATACTTGCACTCGCATTGACAGTGCTCTTCTCAGCCCCTTCCTGCAAGAGGCGTCCGCTCAGCGACGCTGACTATAATGTCAATGTCGTATTCAACATAGACCAGAACATCTTGAACGGTCCGGAAATGACGGAGCCGGAAATGATGAGAGTCGCGTTCTTCGACCATAACAACGGAAACCTCGTCGCCCAGGCATATCTCCCTCCTCAGGGAGGCCAGGTGTCAGTGCTGCCGGGAAGGTCCTATGACGTGTTGGCCTACAACTTCGGTACGCAGGTCACCTTCATCCAGAACGAAAACAACTTTGGCCGCATCAGCGCCACGACCAACCAGATTGCCGACTCGTTCAAGAGTAAGCTCAAGAGCCGCGGTACACGAAGCCCCGGCGACGAAACAGAAGAGACCATCGTTTACGACCCTGACCACCTCTTCGTAGGCCGTCTGATGAATGTGGACATGCCTGCACGTTCGGTGGAGTCTCCGGAAGTGACATTGACAATAGACTGTCAGACAGTCGTGCAGTCGTGGATACTTTGCGTGAACAAGATCAAGGGCGCCCAGTATGTGGGTTCCATCTCGGCCGTCATCACCGGCCTGTCGCAGTACCACAGGCTCGGCCCTGGAAACCGCTCCGAAGAAGTCGCGTCAGTGTTTTTCGATGTCCGGAACTTGGACAGAGACGGATTTCTCGATGCCAGGTTCAATACCTTCGGACGTTCTCCTAAGCGTGGCGAACGGCAGATCCTGTCCCTCGTCATCACCGACGTCGCAGGTAAAGGATATATTTTCAATGTGGACATCTCCGACCAGTTTATCGACAATCCGCGCCAGTATATCCTCGTGAACACTGACGATATCGAGATTCCGGAGCCTGAACACAAGGAAGGAGGCGGACTTGCGCCGTCCATGGATGAATGGAAAGACATCAATACGAACATAAACATTTAAATTTTCTTAATACTGTATTAAAAATGAAAAAAATTATTTCAATCGTGCTTGGAGTTGCCGCACTGGCAGCCTGCACCAAAACATCAGTAAGCTATGAGCAGCCTGGTGAAATCGCTCTTGCTCCTGTAACAAGAGCCAATATGACTAAAGCTGCCATTACTGGAACAACATTCCCTACCACCAACGATATGGGAGTTTATGCTTTCTATAACGCAGGCAAAGTTAAAGACACTCCGAAAGCTGATTTCCTTGCAGGTTCAGCTGCTTATCTGAAGGATGTGAAATTTGTCAACAGGGCAGGTTCCGGTAACTGGGGCGGTGATGGAAAAAGTTATTATTGGCCAAAGACCGGTTCACTTGTATTCGCAGCTTACTCGCCAAGCGTAGCAGAACTTTCTTATGATGAGCAGAAGGATGAGTTCTCTGCGACAAGCTATGTTCAGAGCGAAGATCTCTCTAGTACTGTGGACCTTCTCTGGAGTCCTATGACAGCTGAATCTCATGACAAGACTACTACAGCTGTTCCAATGGTATTCTATCACGCTATGTCTTGGGTTACTGTTCAGGCAGTAGCTGCAAATTCGGAATCTAATAGTCAGTTCAAAATCAAATCAGTTGAATTGAACGGTATCGTAAATAAAGGAGCATTCAAGACTGCCGGCACTACGATTACTTGGACCCCTTCTGAAACTGATAAAAAGCCACTCACAGTTTTCAGCGATAATAATTATAAAGTTGTTGAGCTGCCGACTGCTGAAAAACCTGTTCAGGCACTTGAGAATAATGCAAAAGGAACTGTAGTTATCCCTCAAACTCTTAGCAACGATGTTACTCTTACAGTAGTATTCTCTCAGTTGATGCCTACTGGCAAATGGTCTGCAGACCAGCCCCTTACTTTCACACTTAATAAATGTAAGGCAGGTGATCCTGCTGTTGCACTTAACGAGTGGGAAAATGGCAAGCACTATATCTACACACTGAATTTCAACATCAAGGGTGCTGACGGCGAAAATGAAATTCTCATCGCACCTAAACTCAAGGATTGGGAAGATGTTACTGCCAGCGGTATCAATGCTCAGTAAGCGTTTGCAGATAGTTTAATTTTAGTTATAGTATGAAAATCCTTTCCAAAATATTAGTACTGCTTCTGACAGCAGGCGTGTCATCAAGTTGCTTGTCACATCTCAAATATGACAAGACTACGGGTGAAATCAGATTGAGACCGGTTGTCGGCTTGGGTACCAGATCTGGAGAGGATTTCATTCCTTTTCCGGAAGACAGGGAGTTCCGCGTCACTGCGGTCTCCCGGGATTCCGGTGAAAAATATCTGGACGATGTCATTGTCAAGTCCCGTGGCGCCAGAGGCTGGTTCCCTGAGAACTCTCCACAGTGGCCATATGACCAGTCATTGACATTTGCAGGATATTATCCTACAGACCTTCAGGTAACCTGTGACCGTGAATGCAATCTCAAGATCGATTCATACACGGTGGAAGGCAAGGGCATAGACATCCTTTTGGCAGAAACCGACAGGGCCTATACCAAGAACGACAGTATCGTGGGATTTCCGTTCCGCCACGCATTGACCAAGATGGACTTTCGCGTGAAGCAGACATTGAACTTGGAAACCCGCGTCAAAATTCAGAAAATCGAGCTTTGCGGCATTTTCAGGCAGGGAAGCTACGATTCTTCGGCATCACCGGACTGGAGATCGTCAGGGCAGAAAAGCGACCTCACCATATTTGAGGCTGACGGAGAAGGTGTCGAAGTATATAAGATGTCTCCATCCTATTTGGGCGGCAGCTGGTTTGTCCTTCCACAGGACGGCGGCGCGTCCATCAGAGTTACGTTTGCTCTTTCTACAGCCGGGAGCGAATGGCTTGGCAACCAGACTGTTGAAACACCTGCAGTGCTTAAGGAGTGGTTGTCCGACAGGCACTACACATATACGCTCAATATCCAGGAATCTGGTCCGGAAGACACTACCGGAGACCCGTTCGTGCTGAAATATACTACGGGTATAAGCAGCTGGGACGAGCGACTTTCAGATTAATTGAAGATGATGAAAACTGATATCAAATATAGTTTGGCTTCTGTAGCGGCGCTGCTTGTCTCGCTTGGCTCCTGTACTACTGTCAGGGTCGAGCCTGATGAAGTGGTGAGTCGTGGTGATGAAATCCTGTTCATCGCCGGTTCCACTGAACCCGGTACGAGAGCGATGCTTGATGCCGGTTCGTTCAGACAGGTGGGCAATGCATTGAAAATCTTCGATATATATTCTCCTACCGCTACTTGGGCTACTGCCGAATTCTATATCCGCAATGCCAATGCCGTCTGCAATTCTGCTGCGGACGGCTCCACATGGCCTTTATATACGACGCCTGAGCTGAATTCCGCTATGGAACATTATTACTGGACCAAGATGGGCTCGCACAGGTTCTATGGCGTGGCCAACAAAATGGCGGGCAAGACTATTCCTGCAGACTGGAAATTCAATGCTGAACATAAGGTTTTTTCAGTCCCTGCAACTTTCAATACTTATAATACTGACAAAGAGCAGTTCGACCTGATCTATTCCAATATAGCAGAGCGCAATCTGAACACTGGCGCGGGCACTGGCCCTGTAGAGTTGCAGTTCCGCCATCTGTTCGCCGGATATGCGTTCACACTGAAAAATGACAGCCCTAATCCTCTCAAGATTACCTCTGTAAGGCTGAAGGTGGGCAATTCCTGTACCGCGACCATAAATTACGGCTTGGCTTGGGACCCTGCCAATGCCGGTAGTCCTGAGATTGAATATACCTCTATGGTAATGGATCCTGCGGAGGGTATTCCGGGTGCTGCCGTTGAAGGCGGCGCAGATGTTACCATCGCATCCGGTTCTACTGTGAACCTTATGATTCCTGGCAAGACATATACGGGCGCTACTTTCCCTGTGGAGGATTATCGTCTGATATGGCCGCAGCAGCTGGACATTACGAATGCGGCGAAGGGACCTGGTGAAGGCGGAGCCGAGGGCGAATCGCTGGGTGCCAAGGTGCTGGAGATTAAGTATGAGAAAGACGTGACGACTACGGCTATTGTGGACTATGATTATTATGTATATAGTTGGAATGGTGAATATGATGTGACTTTTGAAAAGGATTCTAATGGAGATTATGAGTCAAGGTATTCTGGTTATTATTACGAGTATGTTGGAAAGGGAAAAGGATCGTATAAAGTGAAGGACGCTACTTTTTCTAACAGTGGAAGATATACGAAAAAAACAACTCAGATAGAAGAATCTACCACAGTCCAAGTCACCAAGACCATCAACATAAATCTTGCGAACATCACCAAGGATAAACTTTGGGATGCCGGAAACAGATATCTCTACAACCTGGTTTACAGCAATGACGCCATCGGCGCTCAAGTGACCGTGATGAACTGGGAAGGCGACAAAGGCGGAGACGTGACATTTGAATAATGAAGGGAATTATGAAACACTATATCGTAAACATACTGGTCGCTGCGGCATTGACCTTATGCTCATTGGCCTCCTGCGTGAAAGAGAACATCAGCGCTCCGGACCACGGGGAAGGGACTGTGTATCTCTCGCTCAATGTCTTTTCCGGCGGCATGGATCAGGTCATCGTCAAGAGCCCGTGGGACCCGAACGATGACAATGAGCGTGCTGTGGAGAATCTCCGAATCTATATTTTCTCCAAGGCAACGGGCAATCTTGTGGGATACAAGTATTTCTCGAAAGACGACTTGACTTTTACTGATGACAGTTCCCAGCCAGGTTACGACCGCACGGCTACTGTCAGCAATATCCCTACCTCCACCGGAGAAGTATATATCTACGCCATTGCCAATGCAAGGACTTCGCAGTACAAGGTTACTGACGATGCCATCCTCGATATCGATGAGTCGAATCTTTCGCATCTTACCCGCGAAACCTTCCTGTCGGCTACCTGTACCCGTCAGCTCGGCTCCATAAACCCTGCCGACAACCGTTTCGTGATGAGCGGCTTTGCCAATAACGGCGCTCCCGTGACTATTGCGCGAAAAGATGGCACGACGCAGCAGGCTGAAATCACGTCTCCTACCGATGAGGATGCCAAGCGTGTGAAACTGTATAAAATCCTGTCCAAGAACAAGATAACCGTCAAGACTGAAGGCAATGTTACATTCAAGCCGGAGTATATGGAGATTCATAATGTGCCTCAGGTCTATGGCTTGATGCGCGGTAATAATGTAGCGCCTTCAGGTTTTGAGACGTTTGACCGAATCATCTGGTCAGAGAACAGCTATCAATGCTATCTTCCGGCCAATGTCCAGACTACGACTGAGACACCGGCTTCCTTCAAAGACCGGGAAAAGAATACTTACGATGATACCGGCAAGAAGACCTTTGTCAATGCACCTGCGAATGCCACCTATGTTGTCATTCACGGTAAATATCAGGGTGGCGATTATGCGGGTGATTTGAGTTATACCGTTCATTTGGGAGATTTTACGCATAACATGTCGGATTTCTCGGTCGCTGCAAACAGCAACTATGAATATACATTGACCATAAAGGGCGTGAATAACTTTATCGCTGAGTCCCAAAAGAATGGTGATGACCCTGGTTCTGAGGGTGTTGTCATCTTTAAAGGAACTGATATCTTGGAGGTTGACTGCCATTACGAGGCGAGGGTGATGAAGTTTTCCATGTCTGAACTGAATGATATTATCAATGTTGGTAAATACGGCTATATTCTGAAAATCCAGACAGCGTTCTGTGAGACGATATCGATGATTGTGGACGGAGAAGGCCGGATTTACGATGCTGCTGAATTCAAGACGCAGTCTAACCCTACTGTGCTCACTACGGTCGGAACTGACGGTATGCCTGTGGATGCATCCAGAATTCTGATAAGCGGAGATGTGGATTTCGACTGGGTGCGTTTTGTGAAGAATACTGGATATTATTCTTCCTATTATACTCCTTCGCAAAGACCTGGTTGTAAGGTTTCATCCTCCCATGCTATCTCGGACGTGTGCGCATATCCTGGCAGAGCTAATACTCAGACCATATTCCAATTCTTGCGGGATTTGTATAAGGCGGGTAAGGAACAGACTGCATCATATTTCAATGCTACAGGCTCGTCAGTCTATGTCACCTGCTTTGTGGATGAAAACTACTATCCGGACAAGAACTGGACCGAATATGTGAACAAATCTGAGCCGCGCCGAATGTATTTTGCCAATGAACTTTTCGTCAGTGCAGACGGTCAAAGTTCTTTCGCTCGAGCAAAATATGTGGTTTCTCAGAAATCCATCTGGACATTCTATGAATTGGACCCTGCAAAGAAACCGTTCGGTCTCGAGTTTGTTTCTGAAGAAAAGGCTCAGGGAAAGAATGTCGCGAATGGTACAAATTCTCAACAGGAGTACTGGAATGGAAGGGCTTCTGCGATTAAAAATAATTCAGGTAATAAGTTCTATGATGATATTACCAAGAGTGCCAAGGGAACACAGGACCTGTATCTCGATGCATTTCAGGCGTGTATGAGTCGTAACCGTGATGAAAATGGAAATGGGAGAATTGATACAGATGAAATAAAATGGTATTTGGCGGCTGTGGACCAATACAAAGGTATATGGGCAGGAGAAGAGGCGTTGAATACGGATATGAGATTGTTTAAAGCGAGTCAAAGTGAGTGGGATGCGTTGAATGACGCATTTACCAATAATGGCGGAGATGCTGGCTTGTCTCCGTGGCATTATTTCACTTGTTCTCCAGCGAATACTTTCTGGGCTGAGGAGGGGTGTGCTACAGGAGTAGATGGTAGTGCAACTATGGTTAGATGCATAAGAACATTGGAGTCTAAGGCGAATGGCTTGGGTGAGGCTGATAAGTATTATGAGTATGATCCTGCAACCGAAACTGTGACGATGCTTCTGAACAGTGACGCTCTTAGATCGGCGCAGTCAGGCGGTTTCCAAACTTATTTCGAAAGAGGTAAGGATAGTAATAAACTTTACAAGAAGTTTAAGATTGCAAGTGCAAATTTGTCAGGAACTTATAAAAGAAACCAGGTTATCAGTACTGCTAAAGGAAGTGGCTTTATCAATGCAAGTGATGATGTCTGTCAAAAGGCAGCTGAATATGGTGGCTCATGGAGAGTTCCAAACCAGAGAGAATTGTCCATAATGTCGGCAGTAAATAATGAGACGTTTAAAAACCTTTTCTCTTGTACCTCATTTACTGGGGTTCAGAGTGGATATTATAAAGGTGGAACTGGTAATGAGTATGGCTTCGTTCTGGCAGGTACTCAAATGACAGTTGCCGTAGGAGCAAATGAGGATAATTATGGCGTCCGCTGCGTAATGGACGTGGTCGATTAGGACCTCGCCCGTGCGCCGGATAACGGAAAGAACTTGAAAGATCGTTTACCAACGATTATTATATACTATTTTTGTGCAGAAGGAGCCCGTAGTGATACGCGCTCCTTCTTTTCTTTACTCATATAAACTCCTTCCGCCTAAAGCGTCCATCCCCATCAGCACTTCTCCAAGTCCTTCGCTCTTATCCCCTCAACCTCTCCACCGGAATGAGCGGAACAATTCTTCAGGCAGTGGTTGACTTCAATCATCAGTTTGTCCGTGAAAAGGGGTATCTCACGGACAAGTTGCTCAAAATCAATAACTTGTCCGTGAAAAGGTGGGGTTTTACGGACAAGTTGCTCGGCGTGAATCAGTCTTTTCCCGTCATTCCGCCTTGGCGATGTCTCTCCTAATCAGAAGACAGGCTGGAGAAAGGACATTGACATGGTCGAAGCCTTCGAGTTCAAAGAGCGACGCCTCGTGACCGAAATGCTTCAATATCGCCAGCAGGTGAGCGTTTTCCTCATATCTGGCCAGCATCTCGAGATTACGGTCACCGGTAATCAGCATCAGCGGCGCACCCTCCTTCCTGACATGAAAAGACGGCGCCATATCATCGATAAACGGAAGGTCCACATCCAGGCCGCGCTCCTTCTTGATAGTGAAATGAGTCATCGTCTGTCCGCCCACAGGATAAGCCTTCGCGATTCTGTCCGCGTCAATGCCGTATTCCGCAAGCCATCTCTTGTCCAGCGTCAGCATCAATGTCAGCCAGCCGCCGGCCGAATGACCGCCGATGAAAATCTTTGTCGGACTCCCGCCGTACTGTGCAATGTTATTGAAAACCCAGCTGACTGCAAGAGCCGCATCTTCGAGATATCCCGGACATTTCACCTTCGGATAAAGACGGTAATTCACATCGACGACAGCGAATCCCTGATTACGGAACTCTTCCCGCAGCCCCTTGCTTCCGCCCTCCAGACCGCCGCCATGGAACCAGACCAACGTCTTGAATTCCTTCACGTCCTCGGGATAATAAATGTCCAGCCTGCATCTCTCCTTACGATACGCATCCTGCTCATTGACAGCAGTATAGGAAATGTCCTTCAGATGACGGTAATGCTCTTTTCCTGCCACCGGATTTTCTGCTACAGGATTCCCAACCACTGGATCCTCAATCACCGGATTCCCGGCAATCGAGTTCAATGCCAATGCCACATACAGCACCACGGCCGCAACTGTTCTTTTCATGATTCTTTGGATTTATACAGCAAATCTACGGAAATTCCGTCAGATTTGTCCGGGTTAAAACGTTTTCTTACGGACAAACTGTGAAATATTTCCACTTGTATTATACTGAAAAAGGTTGACTCATAAAAACGAGT
>ULTU01082547.1_pt1 | contig 30468 bp, 25 predicted proteins | sample 1957861 | NCBI WGS metagenome assembly ULTU01 (sample SAMEA4835742, study PRJEB28245) | human gut metagenome | biome: gut microbiome; material: fecal sample | place: Denmark | collected 2008
ATGTCAGAGTATCATATGTTTTCTAACCGTGATACTATCTGTAATTCGATACGTATTTAAAATACATTATTCCTGAAAGAAGGCTCTACCTTCTGGAACTTCAGGAACAAAGATTTCGATGATATTGTCTTTGTCCATATTTAACAACTCCTTTCTGGAATTTAAATTTCACGATTTCCGTGCTCTGTTCATATTGATAATATACATATGCGAATATAAAATAATAGATTATGGTGGGGCTTTCGCCCCACCAATCATATCTATTTAGTTTGTGTTCTGTTGCTGCTGTTGAGGTCTCTGTGCGCGAGCATCATCTTTCTGCTTAGTCTCTTCAAGAATACCATTATTCAGTTTAATCACTTCATTGTTATCATGTACCAATGCCTTGATGAATTTCTGAATAGAATTCTTGATGATTGTCATGGATTTGATTGCTTGATTGTATTGTTCAATTCTACCTGCATTCGCTGGGTCATCATGTGCAGATTGCAATTCACCCATAAACTTCTCAGTCTTATCCAGATACGCTTGCGTTGCATCTGAGATTGTCTTGATCTTGTAGAATATGTTATTGCTTTCTCCAGTTGCAAGATTTGCCGGAGTTCCAGTATAACCGAAGAACAGTTCTGCTAGTTTTCCTTGGTTATCTTGTGTAACGATAACCTTCGTCTTCGTCAGTACTACTCCTCGCAACATATCCAGACCCTTATCGAAGTTTCCGAATGTAATCGGATTTACACCATTAGGAAGGATATTAGAAGAGTGCCATGAACCACGCATGTTGACATTATTTGCGATGATACCGGTTAACCGATCACACATGTCAATGTACTGTAATGCGGAATTCATGTAAGTGCAGTTCTTATCATTATAGAAATACAGATATACACCCTTTGCGAAGATACCGGAAATTCCATTTGCCTTGATGAATTGATGAATTCTCTTCATACGTGTTGTAATCCGGCGAATAGTCATCTTCAGATTCTGACCAAGCTTCCTGATGAACTGGATCAATGTCGTGAATGCTTTTACCAACAGCTTGATTGGTCCACCGGACTTCTTCTGAACATTATTTGCTGTTGCTGCGGATGATGCTCCTGGAGCAACATTGTCAATTGCTTCCTGGAATACGTAAGCTTCAACAAATGTTTCAATGGAATGCTCCATTGACGGGAGTTTTGCAATATCGATATTCTGGAGAAGTTCTTCTGCTGCAACAAACTGTGATACCGCATATTCCAGCACCTCGGCATCCTGCTGTTCTTCAGACAGATCATCGCCTTCATCATCACCGTCTTGAGCCATGCTACGTTTATCAAATGCTGTAGAAAGTGCGGTATCTTCATCCATTCCCATTTCAAGAAGTTCCTTATACTCCTCTTTTACTTTAGGATCCTTGGGTTCGTACTTCTCTCCGGTGATAACACACTTTGCGTAGATGAGTTGCTCTGCATGGAATCTTTCTTCTGCACCGATATCCGCATACAGTCTACGGAGAACTTCGATATTGGTATTCTTACCAGCTTCGAAGTAATCATTCATTGCATCGTTTTCTGCAGCAATGAGCTTGTTTAATATCTCGACTTCTTTTTCGTTATATTCATTATGAACATCTGACGAGTCTTTTCCGAATGATGTGATATCAAACTCTTCGAGTTCTTCTTTCTCATCATCTTCTTTTTCGTCATCCTTTTCATATTCCTCATCATCGTCATCTTCTTTTGCTGACTCTAACAGGAATTTGAAATCTTCAATGGATCTTTCACCCATGTGATAACCTTCTTTCTTTGGTTGTGACTTCCCATTTAAATCCGGAAGTCTTTCAAACGCAGCCTCAGTCACAACTTGACCAGGGAATAGGCTACTGATGATATTGATCAGTTTATTGAATGCATTCGATAACGGAACATTATTCCCGTAACGTTCAACATCAGAACCGTTCTTGGCGGTGATCTTTACCCCAGTACCCGTACCTTCAACCTTTACTATAGTATCCGGAATTTCAGAGTTCTTGATGTCAAACATCTCAGATGATGCCATTGGTTTCTTCACATGAGATACTGTAAACTTTTCTCCAAGGTAATCTGCGATTCTGGATCTCAGATTACCAAACCCGGCAGCAAAGAAACCTTCTGTGACAACATCAGATGAAGTTTCTTTTATCGGAGCAAAAGCATTAATATACTCATCAAATGAATGTGCAATCACATCTGATGAAGTCTCTATCTCTGCTTCACGTGTAGGCGGGCATCCGACATGATATGTATTATCACGGGGGTCGAAATAGATTCCATCAACATCTCCAGACATATAACCAATCCAAATTAATCCTTTCTGCAGTTCTTGTGATTCAGGGCCAAAATCGTAATCATCTGCAGTATAATGCATTTCATCAATACTACATAACCGCCGAACAGTTGAAATCCAGTAGTCTTGATCGTCAGATTGGTCAGACAGTTTTTCATGAATTGGTTTCACATAATATGGAACCTTTGATTCATTAATGTCTTTGATCAGAGCTTGATACTTCTCGGAATTAATACCGTCCAAGAATTCTTGTGGAAGTTTGGATGTATCAATATTTGACATTGCTGGTGCCTCCTCAAGGAATACTGATAATTTATCGAATGCATTATAGCCATATTCTTCAATGAATTCAGAATCTATATCGAAATCATTGAATTCTTCAAGAGCATAAGACTCATTAATATTCTCACCAGTTGTATTGTTCAGCCAAGGCTTATCCTTCATTATTTGTTTAATGAATTTCCCCCTCAATTCTGTTGATATGATTGCTTTTGTCATTGTTGCCAATAATATTGGTTTTGAGGTTGCGAACTTATTGCCTAAATTCATTAATTTAAGCTGTTTTATAGCATCTTCACTGAGTGTGTCAGAATCGGTAGCATTTAGTACATCCAATTCCTTTTTGGCTGAGTATATCATCATATCAAGGCCAGTCAGGAGGTTTTCGTATTGATCATGAATGTTTGTTTCATAAGTACCACCGAATGGCGTATTGGCAGCATATGTTTCCGCCTGTTGCTCTGATAGCTCAACCACTTTTTCACAATTCTTTTTGACATATTCGTATTTTTTGATAAGTCCTTCCACAGCCTTGATATGTGATTTAACCGAATAATCACCCTTTTTAAATAATTTTAATTGAGGATTAGAATCTTCTAGAACATCATTAATTTGTGTTTTCAAGTTTTTCAAAGACAAACCATATTCACCAGCATCTCTTAATGCCTTCATATATGACTTTCTACCATGTTTAACAGCCGCATGGAAATCTGCAAGCAATTCATGTTCAAGTTTATCATGATCATTTAACAGTTTCCCATGCTTCTTGATAAACTTTCTGGCATATTCTAATACACACTCGTCATCCCGAGCCGTAACATGCCCAACTTTGTCTCCAGTTCTTTGTTTTTGATAATTGACTTGATTAACATGCTCTGCTTCATGATCGATTATCGGCATAAGCTTACTTGGGTCTTTCTCCAAATATGCCGGGGGTATTCTGATATATGGGTCACCATGTTTATCTATTCCGACATATACTTGCCTTTTCATAGTAAAACCCGTAGAAAATTCAGAAGCATTCACATCAAAATTAGTAATAACGGCTTTAACTGTCATCGGTTGACCATCAGGTCCATCAACAACGACTGTTCGTTTTTTAGGGTCATATTTTAATAACCTTAAATTTTCTTTTCTGTTTTTCTCAGCTGTTTCTGGAGAAACCGCCTCCATATAAGGATCTGTAGATGCTTCACATTCGTTCACATATTTATTCAGTGAATCCCAACCACTCGTATCCATACCGAGTTTCTTAGCTTTCACCAGAATTCGTTGAGCCAGCTGTTCCTTGTACTCGTCATCAGCATGTGGGAACATGCGTACTGCTGCTTCAACATGTGCTTTATCATTCAATGGGAAAGCACGTTTCTCCGGAATACCGAACTCTGATGATGGAAGTTCGTTCCGTTTTTCAGTGTTTAGTTTAGCTTCTTGGAATATGTCCTCGTCATATTCATCAAATACAGAAGACTCTCCAAACAGATCTTCATCTTCAAAATACATTTATAATTCTCCTTTCATGGTTTGTGTTTATTTTCAGCAACACCTGAAATGATTGGTTGACCCTTGGTGAAATAACGTGTACATTCGTTCATATTACTGCCATATTCGGGATGACCGGAATATTCCCAAACATAATATTTGATTTTGTCATGTTTCTTATTATCACTCAAATCAAACATTTTGTCCATAATCATATCGACAGCTTCTTGGACATTCTTGATCTTATGAACACCCGCTATCTGTGAAAATGCAGATTCAGGATATAACAGACCACCTTTACCATCATCAACAGTTATGAATGTATGCGTTGTGCGGGATTCGGTTTCTGTGTATATGTAATACTTTTTACAGTCATAACCATACGTATTCATATATCTTTCTTCCCATTCGACATAATCCCAACAGATTCCACCCTTATATTTTTCGAATTCATCCGGTGATAGGAGTTTATAATTCTTGGTGTAATATTCATCATCTTGAACATTCTGTATTTTTCCATTTACAGGAATTCCATAATTGAAACCGTTCAATTCATCTAACATAACCGAACATACCAACTCAGGAGAATAGTCATATGGAACATCCTTTAGCACTTGCGGTTTAACCACCCAATGCCATTTGAAATCATAATAATTGCGAGACCAACGTTTTCCATTCAGCATCGGAACGGTTGATTTCCTGGAAGATTTTTGAACCTGATCGACTCTTATCACACCATACATCTTTAACCGAACCGGTTCGGTTATCCATATCTCTCCTGTGAGATTTGCATCAAAAACTTTCTTTTCTTTGATTAAATCTTTATTGGTGATATGCTTATATTCATTCAATGGTTTCTCAGGAATATAAACATACATTTTGTCAAATTTATCCGGTTTAAACCTTTTAAGTTTAACAGAAATGGCATTCAATGCACCCTCTATCGATGGGCTGAAACATACTCTTGGGTTTGAAACATCTTCAAAATTTGGATAATTTGGATCATATCCACCCAAGTACTCCGGGACTCTGGGTTTGAATACCTGTCCATCCAAATATCCTCTGTCTGAGACATGGAATACAAGCTTTCTTGAACGTGGATTTACGCCATTTCTGATATCGTTCATCATGCCTTCTTGTGCAAACATGACATTTCGATTACTTGTTGAACATTCAGAAAACACTGAGCTTTCGCCAAAACGATCGATATTACGATTAATAACTCTTCGTTCAAGCGAAATATCTTCATTAAATCGATCAAACATTATAATTCTCCTTTCATTGCTTCTTCTAGACTTGAAATAATTGAATATGCAAAAGCTTCTGTTACCATTTCATCGATATCTTCGTTTGAATATTTAGAACAATCCACAGTCTCAGATATGACACTGCGGATTTGTTTTAAATATTCATCTCGCTCATGAGATATTTGATTAAGGCAATTTGTGGCACTATGGTAAATACATAAGTCCAACATATCATATGATTCCGAGATAGCATGATTATCCCGTATTGACTTTCGTTTCCAATATTCATCATCGATCTTTTTCATTTCTTTCAGAAACATAATACGCATCTTCAGATCTTGATTATATTGATTCCGCAAAGTAAGATATGTTGTTTCATACGTTTTATCCCGAACTGCTTTAATGAATGATTCGTCGGATTCCAACTGATTTTCCATGATCTCAATCAGATGTTTCATCTGTTCGGCATAATGCGCGTTAGCTCCGGGGTTTCGTATGAAATCAACCTCGGATTTATATTGATTTAACATTTCCTGGTAATTAGATTTCAATGTCCGCATTACAGTTTTATCTTGAATCAATCGTTCCGCTTCTTGTTTTGACTTGTTTTTGAATTCTTTCATATAATGCTTTGCTTGTGGTGAGATACCGATATTATATTTGTCCGTCCGCAGATCTTCAAGCATCTTAATTATTTTATTGAATCCCAGTTCGCGAGCACTATTTAAATCAGCAAGATATTCATCAGGGTCTAATGTGTGTTTACCTGTTATGTCTTTGCGATGACGATTAATGAATGCTTTAACCAAAGATTCATCATATTTATCTCGATCTTCCGTGAATGCATACTGATACGTGTTACTCGGCGTAATTGTTCGTTTTCGCCTATTGTTCAACAAGATATGATTCTTTTTGTAATTAATATCAACATGTGTTGGTTCATTATTTGGGAACTTTAGTTTTATATCAACGGAATTACCAAAACGATCAGTGACAGAGCCGTTACCTGTGTCATCAGCTTTAGCAAGTTTACGCAGTTTTGTTTTCATTCGACGAGTCTTTGTTTTACTTGATGCTTCTTGTATAATATCAAATGAATCCTGGATATACTCACACAAGTCATCCCGAGTAAACATTATCATTCTCCTTTCGTACAAATGTCCTTAAGATTCTGTCCCATCGTTTCGCATGAACATTGTAATATTCACACAGAATAAAAATTATAAGTGGGGGCTTATGCCCCCACTTCATGACCCCTAGCATAGAAAAATTGTAATAAAATGATGGGGCATAATGCCCCATCATTGTTTAATCTTTTAATCGCGGGGTGCACGGATCAAATCGTTAAAATCGCGAACGCCTTTGCGATAACCATGTATATCGACATTGTCGAACATTTCACCCCGTTTGTCCGGTACCGGAACAACACGTGCCCAATTGCGAAGACTACTCAGTTTATCCAATGATTCCGTTGTGATACCAGCTTTACCTGCAGCAAAATATGCAGCTGCATATACTTCGTCCAGCGCATCACTACAGTTCTTCACAATATACGCAAAACGTTTGTTTGCTTGATCAACTAGTGTTTGGACTCGGTTTACACATGCTGTTATGGTATTTGCATCTTCAGTCTTCAAATATGTTGCGGCTTGAAGCTCTCTACGGTCATATGGATCATGCGCCGATCCGGATTTAAATGTTGGGAGATGATCTACTACTGACTTGATTCTTTTTGCAGAGGTTTCAAGAATCTTCTCAGTTTGACCGATCCATTGACTTGCATATCTGAAAGCTTGGAGGACTTCCGATAGCTTACATTCCCGAACATCACCTTTTGTGTTGATCTTCCAATTCTTATTGAAGTTCTTGTTTAGTTCAGACATCCATTGATCGGCTTCTTTGATCTTGTTTTTGATCAAAACAATTTTACCAGGAAGATCGCGCGTGCGCACGTTATATACCAGATCAGATGTGTTGCTTTTTTGATCGTAATCTGGTTTACCTTTACTATTCAGCCGAGTTACGGAAAATGCATCAACGATTATCTCGAGAGCACTTTCAATTGGTAGCATGAGCTCAGCATAATCAAGTGTTTTCGTGTTCATCTTTTCCAGCATATTGAAAGTTTCCCATGCGAAGTTAAAGCAAATATCACCGTTTGCATATCGGAACGAATAGTTGTATTCATCGTATGGCAATGCCATGGTCTTTTGCTTTGCGACTGTGCGTTTCCGCAAGTCACGAACAGCTTTGTCGTCCAGTTGTTTACCCCCGTCTTTCATGACGAACTTGCTGGTATCTGGACTTTCCGCGGATTTCTTGTTCTTAGCAGCATCTTCATCTATGCCCTTTTCAACAGCTTCAATTCCGGAACCGATGATTTTACCATCTTTATCAACCCAATGAACATCGTTAGTGTCGATTACTAGATGATTGCCCTTATCATCACCCTTTTCAACAGCTTCCACTATCTCCTCAGCAGATTTCTCAATTGCATCGATCTTCTTGTCCATCTGCTTTTTGTTCGTTCTTAGATTACGAACGAACGCCATGATCAATCTCGGAATGAATTTCAGAATACGAATTACGATATTCTCGGATTTATCACCCTTAGCTTCTTTCAGGGCTTTGGAACCAGCATCTTTAACACGATCCCACTTCTCGCCTTCTTGATATACTTCGCAACTTTCCTGGAAGATTTCGAAAGATGACATGTCAGTTGTATCGGAAGCATTCTCCAGAATCATGCATGATTTTGAATAGCTGTTTAGTAATGCATTACACACTTCCATTTCGGCAATGGCTTGTTGCATCTCAATCTGATCAATAAGATCAAGCAACTCATTCTGCATGTTATTTATCATCCTTTCATAATTATTTTTATAAATAATTAAAATACGAGGGGGGGGTGACCCCCCCCCATAAATTGAATACTCGGAGATTAGAAGAATCTGCCGGGCTTCGGAGAGGTAGCAGGACCGCTGTTTCTATAGCCAAGAGCCAGATCAGAATCCTCGATGTCCATATCGAACATGCCACTCTTCAGGCTGTTGTTGCCGCCACCAACGATGGCTTCAGGATTGAAAGAGTTGAATTTAGCCTGGAACAGGTCAGAGTATGAAGAAGAAGCAGCATCGTAGTTCTCCTGAGTGAACTGACCGTCCATCTCGAAATCAAGATCAAACATGTTAAAGTCTCCTTTACATAATGATTATTTACCATACATTTCACGTAGCATATCATTGATATACAGCTGATTGATCACAATGATCAATCGATACGTGTGTGTATAGTTGACGTTTGTGAATACCAGCATTCGACGTTTCCAATCGACGTAGTACCCATCTTCGATTAAGCATCGATTATCTCGAAGCTTAACATTTATGAACAACTCCGGATCGAGCTTGTGCTCCAAATGATAATCAATCAACATATTGAGAGTCTTACCAAATGATTCGCCAATAGAAACTTCCGTTTCTCCCCAATCCATCTTGCAAATTGGTCGTGCATGGATTTTCCATCCATATAACAATGGGAAATCCTTTTCATTGAATGTATCCGAGAAGATCGGTATGATCACACTACTCTCTGAAGCAGGTAGATATCTTACCGGTCCCGGATTCGGAACGGACAAATCAAACAAACCAATTGTATTAAATTCACATCGCATTGTAAATGTGATTGGACAATCGGATTCCACTTGGTTCGTCTTTGTTACATTCGAATATGAAAAGTCACCAATATTGCAGAGTAATGTTGTCACATAATACGTGTAGAATGCATCCCGATGTCTACCGGAAGAAAACCGGTATGACACAGGGAATACAGAATTCATATTCAGATAATCTACAAAACGAGAAACGTCACCATTTTCATCCTTCACAGGAATTCCGGCATAACGCGCAGTCTCGTTCAAGAATCCATCCGGTATCGCAAGTTCAAGCGCGGTGTCAATATCAAAGAAACCGCCGTCTGTTGGAATCTTATTGATGAAATAAGAAGCCCAACGGATTTGTTCAGCAACACTGTGGAATGCCAGAACAAAATCGAAGTACATTACTACACGATTGATTTTCCCACGCCATTCGATACCCTTCCGTTTGTCGAAGAATAACTTCTCCATCTCGGAGCGATTCTGGAATCGATTTGAAGTAGAAGACCAAGTCGTTGTAGCAAATGACCCAGCAGCTAATCTATTGTCCAATCCGGAAAGGGAAACGCGTGGACTTACAATACACATAGGATATGGTTGTGTTCGAATCTGCTTTGGTGTATGTCGTAATTGGCGATGTGCGAGTTTTGTAGAAGGCATCGCAGTGGCAAACGTATTAGAAGGAAATTGATCGACGATAAACTGCAGTGCAATTGCAGAAACATTCCCGATCGCGTGCATAATGTCGGAGCCACTTTCACAAGCCAATGATATGTTATACCCATGCGGTGATTCTTCTGGAGATACTCCATACCGATATGTCATCGCAGGATTTCGTATTTCGTGACTTGTGATTCCCTCGTTGAAATTGTTTATGTTGGATTTATTCCGTTCATCATATAGATGCTGTGTGTTTTCACTCATTGTTTTGCACCCTCGATATCAATACCGATAGAACACGAGAAAATGTTTTGATGTTATAGTACCGGATGAACTTGAAGTCGAACCGTGAGATTGTAGGACATCTGTTCAGTATCATCAGCGGTCTCCACATATTTGTGGTATCATAACGCTCATACGCACACAGTTTTGGATTGCGAAGATATTTTTTGTCGAACTCTTCGATCGTATACATGTTTGGATAGGATTCTATAATTTGATAGAATCTGAGTGGTAAATAATTTATTACAGCTTCCCACTGTGATGCGTTCACATCATCTTTCTGACTATTGGAATCTTCGTCGTTCTGTTGTTGTAAGATAACAGACGAGGAGATGTTCTCCAATGTGAACAAATCCGAGTTAATGTAGTCGATCAACGAGGGTACAAGTGTTTTCACATCAGACGTCATCATCGGAGATCACCTCACTTATTCGAATATGAAGTTTTAAAATCAGACTCTGACGTACATGTTCAATATGTCATTGTCATCACACACCAACGTGCTTGTTGTCTCACTCTCGTTATAGATGAAACCATCATCATTGGTGATCCGGATTTTCACTTGAAATCTCTCGGACAAATTTAACATACGAGATGTGAAATTAATGGATGAGAAAATTGGCGATGTGACCGAAACCACATCGCCATCATATATCTTTCCTATCGTGTGAATAATGCACGTTGATGTGTGAGGAACAACATAGTTGTTTGGTCGATAGGATAGTAGCATTTTAGCTTAGTCCTTCTTCTTGGATTCCTTGTAGGTCGTGCGGATGACCTTGTCAAAAATGTCAATGACACCTGTATTCAGCTCACCCACTGCAGCACCTACGGTCTTAACCATTTTTGTTGCTGCGTCAACAATCCTCTTCTTTGATTCTTTTGCTGAATCAGAGTTTGCGTCACCGGAGATCGCAACAAAGTCACTATTCTTCAGCGCATCGAGTTTCTTACCAAGCACCTGAACCTTCTTGGAAACTTCAAATGCTTCCATATTAGCCAAAACATCACGAAGTTTATCTTTTCCAATACGGACCTTATCCGCAATGTCATGCTTGTCATTCATGTAAGTCATAGAGCTTTCGATAGCCTTCGTAATGCGATTATAAGCTTCAGGGTTTGTGTCCTTGGATTCAAGAAGAGATACAGCGTTCTCGGCAGCCTTTAGAATATCAGCGTATTTCTCACAAACGTATTTTGTTGAAAGCGGGAAATCAAACGCTGCATCATCAGGACACTTGTCGAGATAGTACAGACACTTTTTGGGTGACTTCTTTGCAAAAGTCATCGCAATCGCTTTAAACAGGGATTTGAGCCAATCCAGAAGCTTTTGCCACCATTTCTTCTTGATGTTTTCCGCCTTAGGATCTGTAATATTCTCGTATGTCTGCGACGGCACAAACTTACCGCCAACTTCGGGTAGCATAGAATCGCTGGGATCTTCAGATTCCATAAATATGCCAAACTCAGAAACGTCGCATGATGCATATTCCATAATTAACTCACGTTTCATATAGCAATCCATGAGTGCACAAGCGACTTCCATTTCAGCATATGCCTGCTGAAGTTCGATATCCATAACAGAAGCAGAAGAAATATCCTGCTCGAGGATGTAATCACTCATCTTCATATGTTTATTCATCCCTTTCTGTTTTAATTACTTATTATTTCCAGTCATCTTTGAGGAAAGTGCATATACGGAATCCGTAAATGCCTTAGTGGTGTTGTCGGTAATAGCAGTCAGGTTAGCGGATGCTTCCTTAATACCCTCAACGATGCCCTCAAGTGCACGAGTAACGAAATGACCATTGCAGTCTTCCTTATCACACAGAGTATTTACCATTGTCAGAGCGTTCTTCTTTGCACCACCAGCGGTTGCATCAACAACAGCCTTAGAAACGTTCATTACGTCGTAGATAGCCTCAGCCAGAGCCTCGATATCAGAAGCAGAAACAGAATCAGTGTAGTGCTGATCCTTGTTAACGGTCTTATCGAAGTTAGCCTGCTTAGCACCAGCACATACGTTCTTCTTAACATCCTTGAAGGTTTTTACTTCCTTGCGGGATCTGTAATCACCAACGGACATGCTGATACCGAAAGCGGACAGGAAGTTTGCCATGCAAGAGCCGTAGCACTCAGCAATAGCCTCAGCATACTTGCCCTTGAGGAATCTCTTGTCAGGCAGAGACAGCTTCTTCTCAGAACCTAGAACAGCCTTGCTCAGAGCAGGAACAAAAGAACCCTTGAAATCACCATCGGTGGGAACACCCAGTTTCTTGCCGATAGCAATCAGAGCCTTCATATCCTTCTCAGCAGCAGCCTTCAGCTTCTTAGCAGTATTGGATACCAGGTCATACAGCGCGGTTGTGGACTGCTTAACAGCCTCGCAAGCAACACATGTAGCACCAGCCTGATCAGTAGGCAGACCAGCCTCAGCAGCCTCCTGTACTACAAGAAACTCACCTTCAGGCAGTTCTGAAATTTTACGAGCAGTATCGAAGATAGCTGCAGAAACGTTGATTTTACCAACGGACTCCTGGATGTAAGCATCATGCATGGATGCATCGCCAGTAGCCATATCAAGCATCAGATCAGAAAACTTCATACGAATTTATCCTTTCAAACTTTTATTTTTACAATAATAAAGGTAAGAGCCCCCTAATACCAATAGTACTGCAAATTTACAATTGAGTTAGTCGATGTGTCGGAATGATATATTATATGTGCATACGTTTCTCCCGACATTCGGCAATTAATTGATTCGCCTGATTCTTGTACCGATTAACCAGTTCCGTCTTTAAAGATCGCTTTTGAACACCTGTCTGCACGAGTCGTTTGTAATCAGGATCTCCAGATTGCTTTGCCAATAATAGAGATACGACGGATACAGCGATGTTGTTCATGGTGTCTTCTGTAAGGTCAACACCATTCTTCACAGGAAGACCATTCTCCTTTGCAAGTTTTTGAAGTTGCTGATTCTCTTCCAACTTAGATAGCAACTCTTGCACTTTAGAAAAAATAACCTCATTGTCCATTGTTATCACCACCTTTATGCGTTGTTAATAAAACGTGAACCCCGATAGTATATCAAGTATTCACGTTTTATCCAACGCAGATTCGTGTCCATTCAAAATGGAGCTCGATCATCATCTTCCATGTCGACAATGGAAGTGTCTGCAAATAGTTTATGATAGTCTCTGTTTTTGATGTCTTGGGCAATCTCATTTAAGATATACAAAACCTCACGGTCTTTTGCAGGATTACTCAGAGTAACTTTATTCGAATATACTTCAACGAAACTCTTTAGCTGACTTCCCACATATTGTAATTCTGCTTCCTGGATCTTGTTTATCTTTTCTGATTTTTCATCCGTATATATTAGCATGATATGAACTCCTTTCCAACTTTCAACATTTCAATACTTGCTTAGGTATCATAACATTCTAATTATATATGTATGGGGGTTTGAAATATGTTTAATTTGAAAGACAACAAGGAAGCCATTGTCAAATTAATCGATTCTCGGGAAAATGATGAATTTGTCATTCCGGTGTATGTTCGGATTTACAACTATCGATATTTTCTGCATGAGCTGGATCAGATCAAAGAATACAATCCAACATCATTCAAGATTGGGTTTGGCTCGTCATCTTCATTATTCGTGAAGAATTCCTTCCCGAATCAATTGATTCTGAATTATGAAGAACCTGTGGCTTTTACCGAATGTGATGAGAATACCGGTGTTGCAACACGATATGTTCTGTTTGAAGCAAACGATACTGTCCCGGATGATTCTGAAATCAATAAGCAGATAATTTTCTATGCTGAAAGGATTCGGGAGTACTTGGAAGAAATGGCCAAGAAACGTAGAGAAGAACTACTGAAAGAGCAAATGGAAAATGAATAAAATTCCTATTATTTTTTCAAATGGGATATATATAATTTAATTGGTATGAGTGATGAGAGTGTAATATTATTATATATAATATAGAGAAGAGAGTGGAAAGATGGTGAAATTATGCAGAAATAAACAAATGGGTTAGTTACTTCGCGGGTCAAATCCTAGGAGGTTAAATGGAGGAATAGAAAGTATATGGACGAGCAGGAAAAGGTAATGAAGTTCAAAGAGGAATTATTGAACACCGGATTATTCAAACGAACATCTTCGTCATCCGGACAATACGTTTGTCAAGAATGTCCGTTTTGCGGAGATCGGAAAAAACACATGTATGTGTTAATTGATTTGAATTCTACAGCTCCGGTATATTTCCATTGTTTTAAATGTTTGAAATCAGGTGTAATCAATCGGGAATTCTTGGAGTATTTCGGTATCGATAATCTGGCAATCCCGAGAAGTTCATTTCGAAAGAAGATTGAATTATCTCGTGCAACAACGGATGTCCGACTGGATTCTTTTTTAAATGAAGAAGATGATATATCCGGAGTTTGTAATTATATCCATGACCGAGTTGGACAGTATCCTTCATTGGAAGAATTACAAAAATTCCAGTATATTGGGAAACCGGTTGCATATTATAATGATTACATCCGTCAAGAAGGTCAACAGTATGCCAATCCAAACAAATTTAAGAATCGTTATTGGTTTCGATTGACAAATGGCAGTATGATTGGACGTTATCTGAATGATGAAACAAATTCCAGATGGTTGAAATTCATGGTCAAGTATACGAATGCATCCGGATTATATGTAATCAAACAACCATTCGATTCTCATAAGACGGTAAATGTATATGTGGCTGAGGGCATAATGGATACAATCGGTTTGTATTACAATTATCCATGTGATAATAGTTTATACATCGCAGTGTTAGGTCGGGATTATGGTTTGGCTTTACGATATCTGATATCGGTTGGTATATTCGGGAAATCCGTGAATGTAAAAATATTTAAAGATTCTGATGTTAAATATGTGAAGCTCGACCCTGTGTATGTATCATTATTCGGGAAGATCCATGTTTATCGGAATATGGCTGCGAAAGATTACGGGGTAAAACCCGATCTTTTGGATATTCAAAAATGTATCAATGAATAAGAAAGGAATTGAAAATGGACAGACTGGAAAAGAACTTGTATTATCTGAACATAGCAAAACAGGTCGCGACAAGAGGAACTTGTTTGCGTAGAAACTATGGTTCTGTCATTGTCAAGAATGACAGAATCGTTTCTACCGGTTATACCGGAGCACCCAGAGGTCGTAAGAACTGTTGTGATCTTGGCTTCTGTAAACGACAGGAACAGAACATCCCGCGTGGAGAAAGATACGAACTGTGTATTTCCGGAGATACAAAGATTCTCATGGAAGGACGAAAGGTCATGAAAATTGATGAGCTGTACGACCTGAATATGGAGATGCTCCCGGATGGTGTGTGGATCTATTCCAATTCCGGTAAAGAAGTCAAACCAGAAGCTTCATCTAAGCCCATTTATATGGGTCGGAAACAATGCATTCGCATTGTGTTCTCAAATGGAAAACACATCGATTGTACGCCAGATCATAAATTCTTGACGGTTTGTCACACGTATGTTCGAGCGGTTGATCTGTGTGTGAATGATGTTCTGCTGGGTTGGGAGTTTTCCGAAATCAAACAGAATTCTTCCATACCGAAACCGTATGCGGAAAAAGAATACGCCAAAACGCCAGTATTCAAATTACACAAAATCTCGGCTATTCATGGTCTGGATGCGTTAGCACATGTATATGATATCTCAGTACCGAATACGGAGAACTTTGCCATTGCGTTGACAAATCATTCCGGTATATTCGCACATAATTGTCGGTCGGTACATTCCGAGGAGAATGCCATTATTCATGCTGCACGAGAAGATATGTTGGGCGCGACATTGTATCTTTGTGGTATCGAAAATGATGGGTCGATTGTCAAGGATGCATGTTCTTGTGCAATGTGTAAACGCGTCATTATCAATGCAGGGATTGAGAAAGTAATTGTTATGGATCATGACAATACATACCGCGTTATCCCCGTTTCCGATTGGATTGAAAACGATGATTCATTAACCGGGTCTCGTGGGTATTAAGTCAATCCGATAACGCATGTGGAGGTATGCTTATGATGAAACGTGACTATCTTAAGTTCATTGGTACACTTGCCTTTGGTATAACTACTGGAGTGATTATCGAAAAGCTGATAAAGTCCAAAGATACATCAGATACAGATGATATTCTGATTGTCGATAAGTCCGATGTTTTGGTATGTCCAAATGATGAAGGAGAACCTGACATTCTTTAATATAAATAAGATGATAACATTGGGGCCTTGCGCCCCAATGTTTTCTTATTTGAATACAGATATAATCACCAAGAAATTTAAATTCCAGAAAGGAGTTGTCAAACATGAACAACGATAATATTATCGAAGTTTACGTCCCCGAGATACCGAAGGGACAGTCCATCTTTCAAGAATAATTGAAAGATACTTACCGAATTACCGATAGAATCACGGTTAGAAAATATATGATTCTCTGATAATGAAGTCACATTTCATTATCAGCATATGAATATCCGCCGTGTAGGAATACTCTTGGTGGTTATATCTGTATTCATTTGTAAAAGGAAATGAAAGAATAATATGAGTGGGGATTTACCCCACTCATATTTTTTTTGTTAAATAACATCCCAAGATCCGGTTATAGAATTATAGATGCGAAGTTGAACACCTTCATCCGTAGAATCAATCAGTATAGCTTTTTGATTTACCGGATAACCATTCTCATTCTGGACTGTCGGATTTACCACTCCAGAATTCCGTATGGACTGTAACTCAGTTGGAGTATACGTAATCCCTGTAGAAAGATTCGTCAGTTTATATGAATCCACACGTGGGAATACAAGCCGCCAGTTTCCTTGTGGGAGTTTGGCTTTGTTCAATGAAGAAACATTCTGTCCGGGTGATACCAAAGATGTGAGTTCTTGTTGTTGATAAATCGGATCGTTTTCATCAACATCACTGTTTCCTGCAGTAATGGAATTCGTGATGATGCCATATTGCATAATACCGTTTTCTACCAAACGAATCTTCTCTGCACCTTTCGGTGTACGGATATCGATGCTATCCCAAGAAACATCCGTCTTTTCAATGTTCAAGTCCAAAGTATCCGAGTTCAACCGATATGCTTCATGCTTCGTGTAATATGGGTCATACATCCAAACCATAACACCGAAGTTCTTAACGTCCCAAACAATTGTGGTTGATGGGTTTGTGTGTACAAATTTCTTGTAACGCAAATCATTCTTCGGTAACATTGTAATCATATCTGTAGACATCAGGTTGTTGAATCCATGTGTGATAATCCCATATGTGAATCCAAGATTGGAAATGTCATTTGGATCATCCCATTTCCAGAACACATAAGAATCAAATCGCATGGTACTCTGTTTCTTCAGTACAGAAATTACACCGTCAACATTCTTTTTTGCCATGATGGGTGTTCCACTCGGTGTTCTGGAATTTACATGGTGAATCCCATCACAATAGAATTTATTCAAGTCCACACGGTTCATATCCAAAGATTCTGAAAAGTTTGTGGATTTGATCGGTTGTAAAGGGGATTTCACCTGATCGATGATGTTGATAAATGTCGGGGTTGCCATGGTTTCGATTGTAACCGGATCTGTAGAATCAAGCTGTTGTGTGATTGGTAATGACCGGTAAGATGGGACAATCGAATTGATATAAGAATCCCGTAAGGTGATACCACCATTGGCATTCGGTACGGCTGTGTCATATTCGGAGATCTTAACTGTTCGAACCCATTTACCCTGTGATGAGGATTCGACGGCATATTGATACAACCATAGACCATCTGCTTCGGTTACGAACGCATACAGGTCATCAAACACATCACCGTAGTATGTTTTGATTTCTTCGTAATTCGTGATACGGAAGGAGAATCGTAAATGAGATCCTGTTTCCTCAGAACCTTCTCTTGGTAATGGAGATGTGCCATATGCAACTGTAATGTCGTCAAATGCCATATCGAAATTCGACAGATTGATTGGTGTTTCATCCGTTGGAATAACAGTTAAGTTTGTTACTCCACCATCCGCGTCAACTTCCGTCACCAGATAATGGAATGCGAATCCGCCAACATATACAACACCAAGATCATTTACTTGATATCCAGAACCTTTTTCTGTGATTGTGGATAATGTGACTTTTGTTGGGTCTACAACAGGATTGACATTCATCATCATACGGAATGCGTTATGGTCATACAGATCAACTGCTTCCAATCCAATGAATGGATTACTGAATACATATTCATTGGATTCCCCGTAACGACCGTCGATGATCCGTGTGCCATACTTATCTTCATGAATTGGACGAACCCATCTGTCATGAATGGTGTTGTACAACCTTTCTTTGTCCACGGTTCTGTATGATGCTTCTGATCTGACATACTGTTTGTCTACTACAGACACCGGAGCAACACCTGAGATTCCGGATAGTTGTGCAACTGATACTGGGATATCGCAAATTCTTGCAATTGTTCTTGCAGGTTTCGGGTTTTCTGCACTTGCATTATTTGTATACTCCGCTTTGTCATTTGACAGAACGTATATTCTTCCGCGTTCATCATTCGAGAATTCTTCATGATCAGAATCCATCATCTTACCGGGATCGAATATTAATGCAGCAACCTGCCGACTGTCTGGCGTATCTTCCGTATATGTCGGAGTATTGTGTATCGCGTAGATTGCGCCATGCTGCGGTACACCATTTTCCGGTGTTAAATTCAACCATTCTGGAATACCATCCCATTTATTCAGATCATACGGATATCGACTCTCAATATCAGAATACTGATTGGATGCAGACATATGAATTCCGGAATACCCAACATCAGTTGTTGTCTTCTCAAAAGGAACGGATTGATCCAGTTTCACTTGAATGAATCCAATCAATGGAGATGATGAAGATATTGTATTCCCATCAAACGTAGACATCGGAATTTTGTACGTATTCTCATCCACGTATGTCCACGCGGAATTCGTCAACATGTTCAACACATTATTCTGTGAAGAATCCCATGTGATTGGAAGAATATATTCTTGTGCAGTTTGCGTGTTGACAAACTTGATTGTGTTCCCATCCAATGGGATGGAAAAGTCTGATGTTGTATTGGAGAATGCCCTACCTGAAATCGGTGATACTTGAATCTCGTAGTTTAATGTGGAAGAACCATCCGGCGTTCCAGCCAGATTTCCGGATATTCCTGTATACAGTATCGGATCATATTTCGAACCATTCCCGGGATTTGATACGAATATGATTTTCTCACCGGTTGGTGTTTCATTGTTTGTAATCGTAATGGAAGGACCGAGATTCGATTGATCACATGTAAACCAATACAATGGATATCCGATAAAGCCGTTTGTATTAACGGCTTCTGTCAGATATGTCGTATCCGAAACATGTGTGAGATTTAACGGTTGCATCGTTTCGGTCAATGGATAATACCATGTAACGCCTGTGGTGTCGGATGTAAATTCCAATGACTTTTCGATGGTGTAATCACCATTCTCATCAATCATCAGAATCGTTGGTTTTGTCTTGGTATAAATCCATTCTCCGGCATACACATCCGAAGAGTTTACTGAACCTCCAAACGGAAGAATGCATTTCTTACAATTCGTCAGCTTCAGTTTATAATTCTTATACTGCACCTCGTTCCCAACTGTCAATGGAAATTCGATGGATGTGATTCTTGCAAATAACAATCCATTTACCTCAGCAGAATGCGCGAAAGCAGAATTATAAATCGAAAGGATATTGTCCACGCCAGGAACTGCATATTTGATTTGTTGAATGATATCGTTCTTGATACCAAGTTTCTCCGTCTGGAGTATCACCTCAGAACCGAGATTGTCGATATATCCTTGAAACATATCACCGGTTGCTTTATCTTGGATTTGTTTCTGACGGTCTGTTTTCATCAGCCAGTGTTTTCTATCCTGCTCCAATATCAGAGCCAGGATATTATAACCCATAAACCAATAAATCTTGTCTGGAATCATGATAATCACCTCTGTGTTTGAATTTGTACCCAAGTATCATCCTGATGTACATACAACTTATTCGACATGATCAATATCGCATAATCCGAAATATCGAAATTCTCGGAATCATATAACCGGAAATGATCCAGGGAAGGAAGTTCTTCTTTCAGTCTGACAAATACAACAGGCCTTGTTTGACTATTACTGCCGCTAACATTTAATGTCGGCTTGAATACTTTCGTTGTCAGACTTTCAAACTTTCCATTCGGTTGATCTCCGACTGGTTCATTCTTCGTATAATCATATACAACAGAACCCTTGTTTCGGAATAGTTGATACTTATCTTTCTCATACAGACGTTGTTCTGTTTTATATGTCATGAGATAGTCCTTCAACATTGTTGCGGAATAAGCATACGGTGTTCCCTCGTAATCTAAGATTGATGCATTTGGATCAATCTCCCGAACAGTTTCAACCAAAGAATCACGACCCAAACTTTCCAAATACAATTGATATTCTTTTGATGTATTTGTCATACCACAATCGTTGAATCGGTATATGTCATTCTTGGCTTCGCCTTGTTCATTGATAATCCGATATGCTTCTTCATCAAGAAGATCCAAGAAAGATAGTTGATGTTGAGATTCAAGTTTTGTAACATCTTTCATCACAGGTGTTGTGGTATACATCATATCTCGATTCGGGAGATACAAATAAGGTATTGGTTGATTATCTCCAGATATCTCATAACGGATTTGATTTGTCATATTGAAATCCCGGACAAGATTCAATGCATGAAATCTTGGTAATACAGAATACTCCGGAATCCATTTGGTATTCTGCTGGATCTCACTCGGATATTCATATTTTGTCACACGAACACCGGATGAATTGTATGGGAGATAATTCCATGTAATAGAATCCTGTCGATTGTATGGGTTGTTCACTGTGTAACCTTCATTGGAAATCCACGAACCATTCGGGAACTCAACCAGTTCCATACTGAATGAATCGGTCTTTGAAAATGCATATGGCATGGTTCTGTCTTTTTCCAAGGTATGATACAGATAAACATCCCGTGTTGAACGTTTCTCCTGTGGGATTGGGTTCTGCAGGTCACATTCATGATATGAAATTCTTTCTCCGGTTAGTTGATAAGAACCCCATGACTTTGTCGCTGCATCATAATGATCCCGTATATACACATTCCCAAATTTATCAAGCTGATAGAAACGAAGAGCATTTAATAACCCAGACTGGATCGGATGTAAGGATTCCCACACACCATCTTTCAACTTCAGCAATAGTTTTAATCCATACCCAGAACCGAGCACGGTTGTTGTCGGTAATGTCGTACCATACTGATCGAGTAGAGACGGATGCACAATACATTCATCATCCAAAGAAAATGATACAGATGTAACAGCACCCATATCAGCAGAATCAACTGTTCCATTCAATGACAATCCACCGATGATTGTTTTGAATTGATCTCCTTCTGCATAACCAGAACCAGAATCCAAGATATCAAACTCATACATGGCTGTCTGTTGATATAAATTCAATGTAGGATTCAAATTCAACGTACGGTAATACTGTTGATTCATGTATTCTTCGCTGAATACGGAACTTGGTGTGATATCATATGGAAGTATACTCATGGGAAGATTCATCGTTGATGTTTCTCCACGATACCAGACTTCTGTATCCATATTACGTTTCATCACATGATCAACTTTTCGATTCCAAATATTCTCTAGATCAACCCGTGTGAGATTTGCTTCTTGTTTGACATACTTATCATCGATGATAACAGTCGGTGCTTTTCCTTTGATATTGATCAGATGCACAAATGATGTTGGGATATCACAAATCCGTGCTAAAGTTCTATTCGGTTTCGGATATTTTGTTATCTGATTATTCTCATAAGAAATTGGATCGTTCGAGATACAATAAGCACGACCATAGTCACTGTCTGGGTCTAATGAGAAAACACCCAAAGAGAACGTACGGGATCCATGATATACAAACTTCGGAGCATTCACATATTTCAATATTCCACTATTTCCGAATAGATTACCATCAACATATGTGATTTCGGATAATGCATTATGCACAGAATTCTCTTCATCTGGTATCGTGACATATGTTCCGGTTGTGTCATCATATCGAATAACGACTTTCATATCCGGTGTAACAACATCCAACGCATTCTTCGGTATTGCGGAATCCAGAATGATTGCGGCTGTTTGTTTGTCCGTAGGAGTCTGTGCGCTATCATTCAATTTATCACGAATCGCATACATCGCAACACGCGGACAGGATAATGACCGATCAAGCATGGATTTTAAATGTCTGGGGATACCATCGAATTCCGATAAACCATGAATCAACCCGCTGTCATTCGGTATGCTGTTATCCGAATATGTTGAACCTGCGTTGACATGAACACCGGAAACTGCATTCCCGCACAATTTCTCATAGGATGTCAAATATGCATCATCAAATTTCACATCGAATGCCGCTTTGTAACCGTCCTTTGGATTTGCAGTCGTATTGTCTGAGAAAGTTTGTAAAGAAAGATAAGCTTGACATTTGTTCTGATAAGTAGTCCCGTCATAATCAGCGTCTCCTTCTTTTGGTGTTCTGAATTTCCATGGTGCTGATCTGGATAATAGTGTACTTGCATACTGCGTATTCACCACATAAACATCGGATGAAACAACCGGTTCTGATGTAATGTCTTTCTTATACACATATTGAATCCGGCCAATATCAATACGGAAATTACCTTCCGGATTGTATGCATTCGTAAATGCTTCATTCTCGATTGGATATGCGATAATGAACCAGGAACCTTCTTCTTCCGGAGTCTGTACTGGAACATTATCAATCCCATATATCATCGGATATAACCGTGTTACACCATGTCCATCTGTTCCGGTTGTTAATAATGGCTTTCCGTTCTGATCAACGAATGTATCATAATTCAGATTCTCGTACTTCTGTAATTCCGGTACGCAAATCCAGATAAATGGTAAATTCGCTTCTGCATTTGATAATAGATTTGTCCGTAACTCATGTGTTGTTTCATCATAGAGGTAGACAAATGTCTCCGTGGATCTCCCAAGATAGAAATAATACGTCGTATCATCAGATTGGGTTTTCAACGTCAATTCTACTTCTGTATCCGTATCAGTTGTATTATCGTGAATAACCAATATCGGGGCTGTTTTTGTTTGAATGAATTCATCACGTTTAACGGTTGGATCACTCCAACTTTCTGAACGAAGTATATGTCGAACGGAACAGTCTGTGAATTTTAAATAGTATACCTTATTATCCAATAACGCATCTTTCTTGAGTATTGCACAAATCATATTCTGTTGGTCGTATGTCTCAATCATACATGAATACGATAAATCGAAATATGGAGAAAGACTGTTTTGCACAAACAGATTCATCATCGGTGGTTTATCCATTAACATCTTTCTGGATTCAAATAGAATCTCAGAACCGAAGTTTTCAATTGTACCAACATATTGTGCACCATTCATGTCAGTTCTTCCATAATTCTTTTTTGTATGGGAATCATAAAGACTCTTCAACGTTTGAAGAATCTTTCTGAAGATGTCAGGTGATACAAATGGTGTGGACTCACCATGCTTTTCGTTCATAAATATCACTCCCTTAAATTATTTTATGAATGGATAACCATATAATTTCTTTGAGCGGGAAGATGAACTTCTTTTTACTCGTAAGAATCTGGAAATGGAGGAATGTTGACATGCTTAATTACTTGATCAGACACATGCGAAATCCCTTGGATGACATTAAAGTTGATCTCGGTGTTGACAAGCCATTGTGGCAATATGTCAAAATGGCCGTACAGGACATTGAGGTTTTGAATCTTTTGTCATTGAATCCCACACATGAACCTGGAGAGTATCCGTTCATTCATGTACTGAACTGGGATTGGAATCCCCATCCACTTGCCGAGGAAATTCAGTATCGTAGAAGAGAGACAAAAGAAAAATTATCAACCAAAATGATCGGCAACAACCGTATCGGCGTTTTGAAATTCGATATCTATTATGGTGCGATGGATAAGAATAAGAACCTGAAAACGGGTGTTATGCCGAATAAGATTTACATCCCGATTGAGGATGATAGAGGCAGATACCTGATTGACAATGTTCTGTATCAGGAGTATCAGCTTGTGGATAAGCTGTTATATCCATCCGGAAGAAACTCCATCACATTGAAGAGTCTGCTCCCGATCGTCATATCCTACGAAGACGCATCCGAGACTTCCATGTCTGGGTATGTTGTAAACTCCAAAGTTGGTATGGTTAAGATTTTCACAACGATGGAGCCGATCCTGTCGTGCTTTATGCACGTTGCAGCACCGTTGTGTTACCTCGAGGTTTTCCCGATATTACAGTTCACAGACCGAATTTCAGATGATAAAGACGCATACGAATACTTCCAACCGTTACCTGATATCGATATCTATATTAAAGGATATCGGAAAGGTCTGGAGCAGTTTGAATATGTTCGGTCGATTCTGGTAATGGCAATGTCATTGATCCGGAAGCATAAACCGGAAACAATCGATGAACTTCGGGATCCTAAGTGGTGGGTATACCAGTTATCCTATTATGATAATCTGGTTGAACATCGTGGTGCTTGTCATGAGATGCATGTGGCAAGAATGCTGGATACTATCTCCGCACAGGTACTCCCAATTCCGGAAATCGATAAACGAAACATGATTGCGTTACTTCGGTATGTACTTCAGACAGAATTTGACAACGTGAATATATTCTCCTTTGAGAATAAACGCCTGCGTTTGAACGAAGTAATCTCGACGATTGTAACAGCGGCGGTATCGGATAAACTGAAGAGTATGTTCCGTTATGGCCGTTTGATCAAGATGAAGGATATGGAATCTCAACTGAAATTCCGTCCCGATATCATTCTGAAGAAGATGCATTCCCTCGGTACTGTACATACAACCGATTTTGCAAATGATCTTGATTATCCACAACAACTCAAATTCACCCGTAAAGGTCAACTGGTGGCCTAACGTCTCATATATGCGGGAACGCCGGAAACCGAATAAACTTCCGGGTCTGTCTAATATAGATGGATGGATAAAGCTTTCACTACGAAATTATGTCAGTGATGATATAATGGCAAGGAGTAATGTCCGAGGTATCGTAAAAAGGTGAAAGATATATTCTCAATCCGCAGGCAAGATGCTATTATTCGACAAAATACCAATTAAATTAAAGGAGGTGAAAATATGGAGATGAAGCCAATAATTGTGTGTGGTGAAAAACTCAGATATATGGCTTGTGATGATGGTCGGATATTTAGTTTAATAAACCAAAGGTTCCTAAAACCGTTCAAGAACAAGTGTGGTTATATGCTTATTGACCTAAAAACATCACACGGTTCTATATGCAAGCAAGTTCATCGATTAATCGCAGAAGCGTTTATACCAAATCCTTCTGGCTTTGAGACCGTCAATCATAAAAATGGCATAAAAAGTGATAATCGTGTTGATAATCTCGAGTGGTTATCTAGGAAAGATAACATAAAACACGCCTGGAAAACCGGTTTAGCTAAGCCGAGATTTGGTATTAAAAATCCAGCCAATGTATATACCGAAGAGCAAATAAGAGCCGTCTGTGTGTTACTAGAACAGGATTGCTTCGGTAATAAAGAAATTGCCAAAATGTGTGATGTCAATGTTACATTGATAAGAGACATCAAGTTTCGAAATAAATGGCTTAACATATCAAAAGAATATAAAATTCCACGAGTACCAAAGAAATTTTATGATCTGGAATATAAAGTCATTGATCTAATCAAAGCAGGTCTTGATGATGAGGAAATTTTGGCAAAGGTTGGTTTACCGGATAAAAGAAATAACCGGTCTTTTATAAAACAATGTCGAAATATTAATAGTATCAGCCTCAACGACTATCGAAACTAACTCAAACATATTAACCAATCGGGAGATTGCTTGTTTGGAATAAGGATGGAATACCATCCGAAAGGAGTAGAGTAGCGCCAAGCGGTTCAGGTATGAAGTAATCATTCAGTAATTCCTGATTAAAGCGAAACGAGACGTAAACGATTGTCGGGATGACAAGCGTTTCAAGATATAGTCTGGACATCTATCGAAAAGGTAGAGAAGTTCATCAGAGAACTGCGTATGTGTTGCGAACATACGTGAACATTTCGCCTAACAGTTTGGGAAGAATGGATAAACATAAGATCGGTTTTGCACACAGACAGATGCATCCATCCATGATGGGTATTATTGATCTATTGGAATCTACAAAGGATGTGGGTCAGAGCGGCATGATTTCACCGTGGGCTGACCTCACAACAATGTCCGAAACCAATATCAACAAATACCCGAACATCAAGTTTGATCTGTTTAAATTCATTCAGAAAGAATTCCCGAATCCTGCTTTGACATTTGACTGCGATAACATCGTGGATTACAATCGGATTCTGGATAAACTTGTGATGTCTGCTTACATCAATCTGGATTATAAGATCCCGGAATCCAAGAAGGGAGCAGACACAGATGAAGATTGATTCTGTTCTCTATCGTGGTTTGATCAATAAGGATCTGAGAGTCACATACATGTATTCTTATGATACAGAAGGCATGTATCAAACAATCAAACAGAAGATGAGTGGGAGATACTCATTATTTCAATCCTTCTCAATCGATATTAGTGAAGGATATGAAAAAGCACATGTCTTCATCCCGAGCAATCGGTATTATCAATTCACGCAGCTTCTTGGCAGTGCGGTGAAGAAAATATCTGAAAACTTGTTGGATTTGTTTCCGAATATTGGTCAACCTGAATTCGATATTGATTCTCGTACCTTAGAGAGATTTCAAACAGAACAAGCGTTGACTACTGGTGGAATGACCATGATGCCTGCTGTATATGTGGATGCAACAAATGCCGCATTCGCAGGAATACGTATATCGTCATGTGTTGGAAATACATCGATCGTGATTCCATTTGAAGATGCAATCCCAATGTCAAAGATGTTTGAAACATTTGATCCACATATGTTTGGATTATCTATGTTAAAAATCTTCGGAAAGATGTAATATTATAAGTGTGGACGGGGAATTCCCCGTCCATCTTTTTTTTAAAATCTGAAAGTTCCAATCTTTCGGTTGACATAGGATGTGAAATCATTCATTACCGCATCACCGAGAGAATTGAATGTATTGGAAGCTGCAGCGGCAGCCAAAGAAAGCCGAGTTACAAGTCTAGCAGATCCATTCACACGATACTTATCAACCCCAGCACATTGTGCGATATAATCGAACATCGTATGGTTATTCAAGAAAGTAGATACTCTGTTCATCGGGGATGTCATCATGACATGTTGTAGATCTTTTACTGCAATCGTGACATCTATTGCTAACGGATATCCATTCACGGAAACATCTTTCTTGTCTGGGTTTTTCGTAACCTGAACGGATGTAACCATACCCAGTCTCGTTCCCCAATAACCTGGAATATTACATTGAACGAGCGGCGGGAATGTATATGCGGAAGATGCATTCTTAGACATCGTTGGTAGTGTCATTCCCATAATGAAAAACAATGGAACAAGAATCTCGGTAAGATATGCATATGGATCTCCAGAAGATGCACGTAATTTTACCGTCATATTCACTTCAGATGTTGCTGAACTTGACTTGTATATTTCTGGATAAATCGTATGATCTCCGACATATGACCGTGTCATGGATCCAGCAATCGCTGCGGTAAACCGACCAACACCACCCGTCAAGTTTGATAATACTTTTTCGGCTTTAGCTGTAACATCACCAGCTAATGCAACAACTGCATCATCAACTGAGTTTGCAGATGAATTTGTGATAAACGCAATCTCAGAACCTATGCCATTACCTTTATTGATGACGGATGAATAGATCTGCGATTCTCCTGTCTCATTTCGATAAGTTTCCTGGATGGACGTTGGATCTATCATAAACGACACATACTGAGAATTATCTCCATTTTGTACATCTATGATGTTGCGATCTCCAAGTCCAGATGTTGGTGTAATGAATCGATAATTACTCCAAACATCGTTATTGTCCTTCACATTTACATTCATTCCGATTGGATAATAGAAGTCTCCAATTCTGACACATGCTTTCTGTAATCCAAGCATGATTACCGCAGTATTGATCATCATCTTTACGTTTTGCATATAAGAATTCCAATCAGCTTCAAATGTGTAAAACGGTTGATTTACTGATAATGAAGTTAACAATGATGCTTGTAACGTTCCTGCTGCTTGTCCGAATGAAGCAGCCAGATCGGAAATAATACTGGACGCTCCACTCAGACTATTGATGTCTAATACGGATGTATCTTCATCAAGATCGGATAATCCTGCAGCACCAGCTGTTGTGAGTGTAATCCCTGAAGATGATGTGTCGTTCATTGCACGTTTATACGTTTCCATATTTGCAGATTGTAGAACGCGTTGTGATGTGGATTGTGTTGCAACAGAATTCCCGTTCTGATCAAACACATTATATTTTTTCAACGCATAACCGTATTGAGCTGCTGTACGGATGATATCTCCAATTGAACTCATACCACCCGTAAACAGAGCTTTACCAACAACAAAGTTTACCACTTGTGCACCTTGTAATACTTTGGTCAGATAGTAATCTCCTACAGGTCCAGGTATATTGTCTTTTGATATATCCGAACTCATCAAACGCATATCATTCAGATGTGTTAATTGTGGAGGAGCACCAAACAATCTAGGGGAATAAGAATTTAATATCGGAGATGCCTGATTCGGCATGTCACTTGTATCTTCAATTTGACCACCGATACTCGGTAGATAAAAAGTTCCCATATGATCATTCCTTTCTCTCGTAATAGTTAATGAAAGGTCAGACCATGCTATTTTTAACAGGAGTAAAATTCCTATTATTTTTTCAAATGGGATATATATAATTTAATTGGTATGAGTGATGAGAGTGTAATATTATTATATATAATATAGAGAAAAGGATAAAAATGAACAAAAAAGAAATAATATTACAACAAAATATCCAGTTACTTCGCCGCGGTTTGCGAAGGGTTTACGGATTATTTTTTTTTATCGTGAAAGGATGAGTAAAATGAAAATCTTAGAAGTAGTAAATGTCCATACGGATTCTGAGTCACAAATCATCGATTCTCTGTTGAAACAGGGATTCGTGAATGAAGCTCTTTTCGCAGAGAGTTATTTCAAAATCAAAATCAAACTCGACAAGAAGGAAGATGATTGTGTAAATCAGTTATACCGGATGCTGTGGGAAACGTTATGTTTGCATCAAAGTTCCCGGTCTTTCTTCAGCAGTTATGGGGACGAAGGTACATTCTTTAATATGTATCTGTCACTTGTCGATGCAATCGGGTTTATTCGATTTGCAACTCCTCCGATACTTCAGAATCGTATTAAGGATTCTATTACATCGAAATCCCAAATATGTGACGTTCTTCAGGCGATGCTGATTGATTCCAATAATGAATATTACGGATACTTTTCACAATTCACAAACATGATGCCGTTTGACACGGTATGGCAACAGAATGATGAAAAAGTTGATCTCATGTATAATCGTATTCCAAACAACCCGAGTATTGCTTTGGAAGCGTATGATGTTCCGTTTAAATCAATTTATACAAATAACTTTGAAAATAGTCAGCTTCCATCACATATCCAATGTTCAATCAATATCCCAAATAAGAGCATGCTGTTTGATATCGCATATAAGCTTTTCGTACGCTATGTCGGATTTAAATTGAATATTGTCAATATCAAGAAACGTGATGATGATTCAATCGTCATATCCTTCTATATGCAAATTAATTGCAGCAAAGGAATCCCCACAAGAATCCACGAACTGATCGAGTCTTCTTATGATACTTTAATGAAATAAATATATGAATAGCCCGGGAAACCGGGCTATATCTTTATTTTTTGTATGCTGTAAGGGCGATTTCCTATTATTCTCATTTTCTATATATATATTATTAATATGAATAAAGAGGGAGATAAACAATCCCTCCATTCATAATTACGCTGAAGGAAAACAGCGCATCAAACCCTAGTAGAGGAGATAGTTATGAGAAGATTTAGAGAAGTTCGTGAAGTTCGTGAAGTAGAAACTGAATTCGAAAATATTAACGAAGTAATCGACGACGAGATTGTGTTGGAAGATTGCACAATCAAATTCGTAACAAACCTGGACACGCCTATTGTGTTCCTCCAGCAAATGGCCGAATTGTGGAAAATCTACAAAAACGAAGAATATTGCGGGATGGGCATACTCGATTTCCTCGCAGAAATTTTCATAACAAACCCAAAACTTTGCCGGGATACTGCCGGAGAAACTATAGAGGAATTCAACAAGGCAGTCAGATTTGAATACCGTTAACGGTATTTAAGAAAAA
>ULTU01043514.1_pt1 | contig 30421 bp, 29 predicted proteins | sample 1957861 | NCBI WGS metagenome assembly ULTU01 (sample SAMEA4835742, study PRJEB28245) | human gut metagenome | biome: gut microbiome; material: fecal sample | place: Denmark | collected 2008
TCCTCTATTTTTTCTTCATTTATAAGAACTTGATTTTTTTTATTTATAAAATCTTTTCCAACGTTAAGACTTTCATCAGTTCTTTTTGTTTCTTCATCCTTTATATGTTTTATATTAAGTCCAAAACTTGAAATCGTATTTAACATTTCCTCTATAAAGCCGTTGTAATACACTTCTTCAACTTTTTTTATAGAGTACACACCTATTCCAAGAACTGTGGTTGAAATTAAAATAAAAAATATTAAAATTAATTTTAATTGTAAACTCTTAAGAAACATCTTTTACTCCTTTTATAACTTACACTAAGAATATAAATTATATATCTTTATTTTTTCATTTATTTTACTTTATAATACAAGGTTTAACTTTTTAACTACACAAAAAAGGGCAGAACCTACGTCTGCCCTTTTAATTTCTAACTTAATTTGCGTTAAAGTAATACCCAATACCCCTTTTTGTTGCTAAAAATTCTGGTTCACTAGGATTCTCTTCTATTTTTTCTCTTATTCTTCTTATCGTGACATCAACCGTTCTAACATCTCCAAAATAATCATAACCCCAAACTTTTTCTAGAAGTTCCTCTCGCGAGAAAACTTGTCCTTGTTGTGTTGCTAAAAACTTTAATAGTTCAAATTCTCTTAACGTAAGTTCTGCACTCTTTCCACTAACTTTTGCTTCATATTTATAATTATCCAAAGTTAAAGGTCCAAATGTTAAAGTTTGTTGATCTGCATCATTTAATTTTATGCTTGTTTCAATCCCATCCCATTTTCTTAAATTTGCTTTAACCCTTGCTAAAACTTCTCTAACACTAAATGGTTTTGTGATATAGTCATCAGCACCTAATTCTAAGCCTATTACTTTATCGACAATATCTTCTTTTGCGGTAACCATAATTATTGGTATGTTAGAAGTTTGTCTTATTGTTTTACAAACTGAAAAGCCATCCATCTTTGGAAGCATAACATCAAGTAAAACCAAGTCTGGTTTTTCCGATTTTGTTTTTTCAACCGCTTCTTCTCCGTCATAAGCTTGAACTGTTTCATAGCCCTCTCTTTTTAAATTATGATTTAATATATCTACAATATTTTTTTCGTCATCGACGATTAATATTTTCTTGCTCATAATCTTCACCTTTCTTTACGGATACACCATTTTTACTACCTTTATTATCTATTATTAGAGCTAAATTGTCAATGTATAATATTTGATTTTTTTATAAAAAATGTTAGAAAAAGATACAAAAAGAGCTTTGATAAAAACATTTTTAAATGCTTTTATTAAAGCTCTTAAATTTTATATATCTAAAAATTCTACTGGGTTATATATAACTCCATCAATTCTTATTTCTAAGTGTACATGAGGTCCTGTTGATCTTCCTGTGCTTCCTACATATCCGATAACGTCTCCTTTTTCAACATTATCACCAACATTTGCAACTATTTTACTACAATGTCCATAATATGTTTCATATCCAGCAGCATGTTGAACAATTATAAGGTTTCCATATCCACCCATCCAGCCAGAATGTGTAACAACTCCAGCCTCTGATGCATGTATTGGGGTTCCTGTAGGAGCTGCTATATCTAAACCTTTATGATTTCCTAAACTTCTAAGTCCATATCTAGATGTTACAATTCCGTTATCAAGTGGATTTCTAAAGTTTAGTTCTGCATTCGATTCTCTTAAAGCAAGTAATATCTCTTTTGCAACCACTTTTGTTGAAGCAGCATATGCAGTAGCTTTCTTGATTACTTTTTCGTTTTCTTTTTCTATTTCATCAACGATATCATTAACAGCAACTTCGACATCATCTATTAAATCATAAGCTCTAACAAATTTTTCTGATATTTCAATTTTTTTCTTTTCAGTATAATTCTTTTGCTCTTCATTTATCTTATCAGAAATTTGTTGTGCTTCTTCGATTGTTTCAACAACAAATTCTTCTTCGTTACCTACGTTTATACCATACACTCTATAATAAACTTCGCAAGTATCAATGATTTTTGATGTAACCTCATCATCATTGATTTGAACGTCTTTTTTTACAAGTGCAAATTCGTATTCTGGTTTATCCTTTAAAATTACATAGCCGACATTTTCAGCATCACCATTTTGTATAAAGTTGTCAATTCTTTTTTGTATTAGACTTTTGTTTGATACATATCCTAAACTTTCTCCGTTTAATTTTACTTCATAAGTTGGATTGTATGAAACAAACAAAATAGCAAGTAGTAAAGTACAACCAATCAACATAGCCAATATTAACTTACTTAAAGTGCTTAAAACAAGTTTTGTTCTTCCTGATATTTTCAGCAAAATTCAATCCCTCCATCTTTTTTCCTAAGCAACATTATTTTACTATACTAATTAATTTGTCGCAACATTTTTTAGCCGTTTTTTTACTTTTCTGGGATATTTTTTCAAAAACATCATTATCTTTTCTCTGTATAGCTAACTAAATTAACTATTTTCTTCATTTTAAATTAGATTTAAGCCATAATAAAAAGGAAAAGCTAGATATTTAAAGCTTTTCCCTAATTATTTTAATTTAAATTTATTTTACAAATGCGTCTTGATAGAATTTAGCAATTTTTCTAGTGTAGTAATGCTGTTATATAAATTAGCAACATAATTTGACCACATCACAACAATATACTTTATAATATTATTTTTAATTCTTCAAAAACAACAAGTAATTCTTTGGCAATTACCACATTTATTTCTATATTGCTTTCTAGACATGATTTTAATAAGGCTTCAAACTGATTAATTGGACTATAAGCATATGAAAATTGATTTTTTATTTCTTCATCAGTCAAACTCATGTTTTTCAAATTGGGCATCTTATCTGTTTTTACGATATAATACACCACATTTGAAATTCTATTTTTGTCCGTTCCCCTATAATTTTTAGTGTAGTGTTTTATCTCAAAAAAAGGTGAAGATATATTTTTAGATTGCAATATTATACCTGTTTCCTCGTGAACCTCTCTTTTAATCGTATCTTCTAGTGTTTCACCATTTTCAACATGACCGCCTATCAATTGAATACCACCACCTGAATTAGCAAAAAGTATTTCCTTTTTACTATTTATTATAAAAGCTTTCACTCTTGTTACTATCTCGTCAATTTCGTTATCTTCTATATTATCTTCGTTATATATCTTTTTCTTCATATGCCTTGATTTTTTCCTTTCATTTAATAATCTTTCACCTTTAAAAAATGCGTGAAAAAATTCACGCATTTTAATTATGAAGTCCTTTATTTATTTTACAAATGCGTCTTGATAGAATTTAGCAATTTTCTTGGCATCGTATAATGTTGTATCATTTATGTCTATTCCATCTACCATGTAAATGTTTAAATTATCTATTTCTAGTAGGTAATCATTTTTTACTCTTTCTATATCGAAAACATTAGATAGTTTTCTTGAAGAAGTAAAATCTAAGTAGTAAAAATCACCCGTTTTGCCTGCTAATTGAGTAGCATATGCACTAACATCTATTTTTGGTGCTTCATATTCCCCTAAAATTTTTATACTGTTTTCTAAAATTTCGATTTTGTTTCTTACTTCTGCCTCTTTGATTGCACTTTCAATTTCTTTTATCTCGTTATATGTTGCAGCAATTTTTGCCTCTTTTGTTGTATTAACTCCATAAAAAACACTTGCAGATAAAATAAGCATCATTACTATTATAGTAATAACAATCTGTAATATAGTTACACCCTCGTTTCCTTTCAAATTAAGCACCTCCTATATTCTATTTGATTCAACTAATGCTCTAACACTATCATAAGTTCTTACAGAAGTTCCCATAAGTTCAACTGGTTTTGAAAGTGTTATTTCGCCTGTTTCAAAATTTATCAAATAGCTTCTTCTTATTGTATCTACTTCATATTTTGCTGCTAAATCTCCACTAGCTCCAGCTTCTTTTGTAGATTTTATTTCATACCATCCATTTCCAACATCTTCATTATAATAACTTTTTAGCCATTCGTCATCATACTCACCTACAAACTTTTGTGTCATTATTCCACTAACAGCCGTCTTAAGTGCAGTCATCTCTTCATATAACTCTGTAGCCTCAGATTTATTTATCGAATCTATTCCTTTAAAAACTGTAAATGAAACTAAAAGTATCATTATTATCATAACAATTACAAGTTCTACAAGCGAGATTCCTTTATTGCTTTTCATTTGTATACCACGCTCCTTATATTTTATATAGTAGCATAATGAAACTAAGCAAGCAAGAAATTTAAAGTAATTTATACAGCAATTCGCGGGTTGAATATTTCGTCAAATGCCAAATTACTTTTTCAAGCTCTAATATTTGTTCTACTATACTTCAATAAATTGAATACTCTCAAAGAAACTTAAAATATTATTTATTACGTCATCTATCGGCAAATCCAACCAATTATTTTTGACCGTATTTAAATTTTTTAAATAGTTCTTGTTATGTAGTATTCTATTTAATCTTTTATATACGTCAGTTATATTATTTTCACTCATTCCACCATCTTCAAATATTAATGTGTTAAAACACTTTTGCAATCTGTCTCTATCCAGACTTTCATTATTAATCAAATAATAGAAGTCAAAAATATCTTTATATCTTGTTGAAACAAATCCAAATTTTAATAATGATTTCAACTTTTCGGTAAATATTTGCTCCTTTGAATTTATCAATAGTGTAACATTTTCATTAATATTATTTAAGTCAAAACAATATTCTTCTTGTTCAATATCCAGATTTTTATGCACTCCTATATCTAATTTTGTTTCAATTTCGTAACCACTTTTATCTTTAAGTGAAATGAAAACTCTTTTTCCATTGTAATCTTGATGGCTTAATTCCTCTATTTTTCCCACAATTTTTATGCTTATATCTGTTTTAGGATAATTTAATTTTTCTATAAAATTTTTTATAGATTTATCATCCAACGAATATCTAATAAAATCCAAGTCCAAATCTCTAGTTGCACGTCTACTATTTTTCGATATATTGTGCATAACTACACCGCCTTTTATCGTGATGTTTCTATTTAAAGAACTTCGTGATATTTTAATTAAAATTACATCTTGGCACACCTTTGCCGAAGCATCTAAGGGTTCATATCCATCATTAATATAACTTTGTCTCATTTCTCTTAAATCCATTAAAACACCTCTTTTTGTAAAATTTCATATATGTGTTCTTCGTAAGGAAATTTTTCTATATACTCCTCAAGTTTGCTCATATTTAAACCATCTACACTTTTTCTGTAATTAGAAATTAGTTCCTTATAATAATCAAATGCCATCTGTTTTTTATTTCTTATTAGTTCTATTAACATTCTTTCTTTATTATAGATATTGATATTCACTCCTTCAACAACCATCTGCGTTTTTCCAATTTCAAATAACTTTTCTGAAGTAAATACTTGTATGATTTTATCATCTTTTATCCTTAAGGCATTTCTTTTCGTTGCTAAAGTAATTTTACTAGGAATAACATCTGTTAAATTATGAAAATAAAAAGCACTATCCATTGTAAAAATAGCATTTACGTATTTTTTAGAAATGATTTCTAAAAAATTTATCTCTGGTGTATCAGAATATATATTTTTTTCTATTTTATATATCTTTTTATCCTCTATAGCTTTGCCTATTTGATAATCTGATTTGTATTTTTCTTTCATTTCTTTATGATTATATATCATTTTTATCACCCATATAAATTTTAAACTAAAAACTCACACTTGTCAAATCATTGTGAGCTTTTAGTTTAACTTTTAATATAAAAATTGAACTCCACAACACTGTTATTTAATAAATCTGTTGTAAAGGAAACAGATAGAATTACATTAAAAAGCTAACTTTATGCCTCGCAAAACAAACTGCAAAAACACAAAGTCAGCTCATATTCGTTCGTCATTTATTAATTTTTAGTGCAAAAATCACATCTGCAAAACATTTATAACTTACAAAATTTCAAGCTTTGCAAATTTTGCCATGAGACGTTTACTTCCAACTTTATCAAAGTTTATGTCTAATTTTAAATCGTCTTCTTCTGGCTCTGCGTTTGTGATAACTCCTTCTCCGAATTTTTTATGCATAACTTTTACGCCAACACCAAATGCATTTAAATCAACTGTATCATCGCCAACTGCTTTCTTTAAAAAGCTATCTGCTGTTCTGTAACTAAATGCTGCAACTGGCTCTTTTATATCAAATGTAGAATATCTGTCGCCTCTTCCGTCAAAATCAAAATATTCTTCTTCCTTTTTCTTTATAGTTCCATCAACTAAGTTTTCTGGAATTTCGCTTAAAAACCTTGATGGTTTATTATAAGATGTACTACCAAAAACAGTTCTGCATTTTGCACAAGTTAAAAATAAATGTGCCTCTGCTCTAGTTACACCAACATAGAAAAGTCTACGTTCTTCTTCCTCTTCGTCCATCTCGCCAATACTTTTATAACTTGGAAATAGTCCATCTTCAAGTCCAACCAAAAATACAGTTGGGAACTCAAGACCTTTTGCTGTATGTAATGTCATAAGTAAAACAGAATCTTGTGCTTCATCTACATTATCTAAATCTGTAACTAATGCAATGTTTTCTAGGAAAGATGCTAATGTTGCATCTGCTTCTTGATTTTCAAACTCAATAACTACGTTTAAAAACTCACCGATGTTTTCTATTCTGCTATTTGCTTCATCTGTCTTTTCATCTTCTAAAGCTTTCAAATATCCTGATTCTTTTAAAATATTATCCGTCAATTTTTCGATGCTAGATATATCACTTTTCATTTTTAATATAAAATCTGCAAAAGCTTTAAGCTCATTTCTAGCTCTTGTAAGTCCGTATTGGTCAATGTTTTTAACGACTTCAAACATCGGCATATTTAATTCATTTGCAATTTGCTCAATCGTATCTATTGTAGTTTTTCCGATGCCTCTTTTGGGTTCATTTATTATTCTTTTTAAACTTACGTTATCGTTTGTATTTTGAACCAATCTTAAATAAGCAAGTACATCTTTAATTTCTTTTCTCTCATAGAATTTTTGTCCTCCAACAACTCTATAAGGAATTCCTTCACGCATTAAAACATCCTCGAAAGCTCTTGATTGAGCATTCGTTCTATACAAGATAGCAAAATCTGAATATTTATAGTATTCTTCTATTTTTAAAGAATTAATTTTAGATATAACAAAATTTGCCTCATCATATTCATCTTTTGCTACAAAAATTTGTGGCTTATTTCCTTCATCATTTTCAGTCCATAGCTTTTTCTTTACATTTCCTGTGTTATTCTTTATAACCTCATTTGCAACATTTAATATGCTTCCTGTAGAACGATAATTTTGCTCTAACTTAATAACCTTTGTTTCCTTAAAATTTTTTTCAAAATTTAAAATATTTTTTATGTCTGCTCCTCTGAACTTATAAATACTTTGCTGATCGTCTCCAACAACAAATACATTATGATGTTTCGCTGAAAGTAGCATTATTAACTTATCTTGAGCTTTGTTTGTATCTTGATACTCATCTACCAAAACATACTTAAACTTATCTTGATACTTTTCCAAAACATCTTCGTTTTCCTCAAACACTCTTATTGTATTATTTATAATATCATCAAAATCAAGTGCGTTATCTTTAAAAAGCTTAGATTGATATAAACTATAAACCTTTGCAACTATGCTCATTCTAGCATTTGAAGCATACATATTAGCATATCTATCTGTAGTAATCATCTCATTCTTCGCCTTACTTATCTCATAAGCAAGATACTTATCACTATAAACTTTATCATCTAATTTAAGTTCTTTTATACACTCTTTAATAACACTCTTTGCATCACTCATGTCAAAAATTACAAAATCACTACCATAGCCAATCTTTGTAATTTCTCTTCTTAAAATTCTTACACACATCGAGTGAAAAGTTCCAACCCAAATATCATTTGCCTTTTCTATACCAACAATATTTTCAATCCTGCTTTTCATTTCCTTCGCAGCTTTATTTGTAAAAGTAATTGCAATAATATTCCAAGGAGCAACATCCTTTTCTGAAATCAAATACGCAATCCTATGAGTTAAAACCCTCGTCTTACCACTTCCCGCACCAGCAATAACCAAAAGCGGTCCATCCACATGCATAACAGCTTCCTTTTGTTCTTTATTTAAACCTTTTAATATCTCTTCAGTGTTCATCATTTCTTCCTTTCGACAAAAAATTAACAAGTATTAGTATAATACAATTAACCCCTTTAAGCAAACAATATTTAGATTTAGCATATTTTACTTACTTATGTTGCTATAAATACTAGTTTATCGGTCTATTATTGAATTATCAAAATTAAAAATTTTTTGCAGGCTATTTAGATGTTTTTCTAAATAGTTGTTGACTTTATATTCTTGCGATGCTACAATGTATTTAGATAATCATCTAAATAGTTTTTGAAGGAGTGATGTAGATGTCTTTATCAGATACATTTAAGGCAATTTCAGATCCAGTAAGAAGAGAAATCCTAGAAATGCTTCGTAACGAACGCAAATCTGCTGGAGAAATTGCTCAAAAATTTAACTTAACAAATGCTACCGTTTCGTATCATTTAGCACAACTGAAAAAAGCAGATTTAGTTACAGAAACAAGAGAAAAAAATTTTATTTTTTACGAACTAAATGTTTCCGTCTTTGAAGACGTTTTAGTTTGGATATATAAGTTAGGAGGAAAAGAAAATGAAAAAAATTAATTTCAAAATATTAATAATAACATTCATAGCATGTCTATTACCTATCATTTCTGGCATATTATACTATGACATGTTACCAGAGCAAATAGCAGTACATTTCGACATAAACAACACACCCGATAGATATGCTTCAAAAGAATTTGCTCTATTTGGAATACCAATATTTCTTGGAATATTACAAGTAATTTCATGTATTATATCCGACCTACGTAGCGATGGTAAAACCAATATAAAATTTATAGAAATAGTAAAATGGTGTATCCCACTAATCAACTTCTTAGTATACTTTATCATAATCCAAATAGGACTTGGAAATACAATAGACATTAGAAGAACCACACTTGTATTTATAGGCATACTATTCATAATACTAGGAAACTATATTCCAAAAATAAATTTCACTTCTTCAAAAGCCATAATGCATCCAGCACCAAAGAATGAAGAAACATATAGAAAATTTTCAAGAATCCTAGGATACTCATTTGTTTTCGGAGGTTTTCTAATGGCATTAAGTACAATATTCAGTCCCATAATATCAGCAATACTGATAATCTCAATAGTATTAGCAGTCATCGTAGAAATGCTTTATTACTTAAAACAAAACAAATAACCATAACCATCTCTTTAAAATGCAAGACAAGAAAGGTTTTTAGATAAAAAACACACAAATCCAAAACAAGTATAAAAGTATATTAATTTTTTGATGCAACGGTTTGGTGTGGCGAGGGCATCAAAAAATTAATATACTTTTATACTACCACTTACTAAAATTTTTTATCTAAAAACCTTTCTTGTCTTGCATTTTAAAGCTCCCAGTAGAGAGCCATCAAGCCAAAAAGTTACAAAACAGTTTCAACCCAATGTTCCCTCCCATCATTAACTAACTTTATCTCATTCGTCCTTATAAACTCATTATCCAAGCAAACCGAACAAATCCCATTAGCCTTCAAATTCGGATTTTTAACTTCAATATTATACGTAGTATCCTTGTAAATATAACGCACACTAAACCCTTGCCAAGTATGCGGTATACAAGGATTTATCTTTAAAACATCCTTACTCCTGCTAATCCCTAAAACATACTCAAGTCCAGCAATATAAAGCCAAGAACTAGAACCAGTATACCATGTCCAGCCACCTCTCCCAACCATTCCAGGCGAAGCATACACATCCGCTGCAACAACATACGGTTCAACCTTATACCTTAAAACACTTTCTTTCGTCCTAGCATGTTCAACCGGATTAATCATCCTAAAATATTCTCCAGCCCTATCACCATTTCGTAAAATAACATTCGCTATAATACTCCAAATTGCCCCATGAGTATATTGCCCACCATTTTCTCTAACACCAGGTATATACTCTTTAATATATCCGGGATTTAAATTCGTTTTATCAAAAGGTGGTGTCAAAAGCTTTATAATCATATTTTCTTTATCAACCAAATAACTATCTAAACTATCCATCGCTAAAATACATTTATCAATTTCACCAGCACCAGAAATTACAGACCAACTTTGCGATATACCATCTATCTTGCACTCATCGTTACTTGCTGAACCAATTGGAGTTTCATCTTCAAAATATGCTCTCCTATACCATTTGCCATCCCAACCTCTTTCATTTAAACTTTTTCGTATAGTCTCTAAAATCTTCTCATACTTTTCTATATTTTCGTAATCTTCTTTTATCTCGCATACCTTTTTAAATCTATTTAAAACATCATAAATAAAAAATCCAAGCCATATACTATTGCCTTTAATTTTGTTCATCCCATCGTTCCAATCTCCACCATTCATTAAAGGAAGACCTTTATCCGAAAGTTTTACCCCATACTTTATCGCTTGTTTAGCATGATTATATAAAGTATCTTCAAACTTTGTTGTTTCAACATCTGTATATCTTTCGGCTTCATTCTCTTTTAGGGGTTCGCATTTCACATACGGAACTTTTTCATCAAGTATCGAGACATCCCCAGTATACTCAATATACTTACTAAGCACAAAAGGAAGCCAAAGTAAATCATCTGAATACCTAGTTCTAGTACCGCTATTTTTTTCTGGATGCCAAAAATGCAGTACATCTCCTTCTTCAAATTGATGTGCAGCATGATATAAAATCTGATTCCTAGTTATATTCTCATCAAACCACAAAAACATCATAGAATCTTGCAACTGGTCCCTAAAACCAAATGCCCCACCTGCTTGATAAAAAGAAGTTCTCGCCCACAATCTACACGCAAGTGTTTGATACAAAAGCCAACCATTCATCATAATATTCATAGATTCTACAGGTGTATACACTTTAACATTTTTCATTTTGTCATTCCAGAACTTTTCTATTTCTTTCATATCATTTTCTGTATCTTGTAACTCACCATTTTCAGCTTGTACTTCGATTTGTATTTCAAATTTATATGCCTCTTTCAATTCTATATTTACATTTACTTTTTTATCATCAAAACAAAAACTAGATATAGGCTTAGAAAATTTTAAAAGCACATCATCATCTGAATAAAGCTCTCTATATTTATTTTTTAAAATTACTTTATCTTCTTCTTTTTCAATGACAATATGCTTTTTAGTAAATTCTCTTGAGACTCCCAAAACAGGCTCCATCAGATATTCAAAAGTACCATTTAGTTCTTCGTTACTTTCTATCATTACTTTATATACTTTTTTGTTTTTATTAATTGGAACATAAATAAGCGTACCTATTTTTATATCTTCATCTTGATAAATAAATTTTGCATAACCAAAACCATAGATAATTTCAAACTTTTCTAAACTTTCATACGGCAAAATATCTATTTCTCTATTTTGCGTTTTTAGTATTAACTTTTCAGATGGCATATCTTTTAAAGGATCGTTTGACCAAGTCGTAATTTTATTTACCTGACTATTTTTATACCATATATACCCACCACCATTTGCAGTAACCATCGTTCCAAAATCCTTGTTAGCAATAACGTGCGACCAAGGAAGTGGTGTTGTTTTTTCATTTGTCTTAATTATATATTCTTTGCCATCTTCGCTAAATCCACCGAACTCATTAAAATATAATAATTTATTATTCGTCATATAATTGCTCCTTTAAAAAACCATCTCGTGCGTTTAGTATAATATCACTATGAGAAAAAATTAAATTTTCCTCATCTACACTTACATCATTTTTCTTCACAATAAAAATTCCTCCGTTTTGATGTAAAAGATAATTCAAATTTTTTGCACTTATTATCTCATATAGTCTATCTTGCACATATTGTTCATACTTGCTATCCTCTTCATTAAAAATAACCAAATCTACTTTTAGTCCCTTTTTATAAAAATATTCCACCGCTAAAATTAAATCATTTATAACATATACATCATTAACTCTATTTATTCGAACTAGTATAATTGGCAAATCACCAGAAATTCCAAACCTCCACAAATTATTTTGTTTTAATATATTTTGATTAATTTTATCTTTGTACTTTTCTCTTGTTTTATTATTATCAATCATTGAAAATAACTTGTTATAAACAATAATATCTTTTCCTTTGTATCCCAAAAACCTATTTTCTACTAAACTCTTAGAATAAGCCAATTCAAAAATTCTTTTATATGAATCTACTGCATTATATTTTTCATACATATTTATAATGTTGTCATATTTTTTTGAAACACCATAAAAACATGAAATTATTTGTGACTCATTTGGCTCTAATTTTAAATTACCTCGAAAAGAAATAATTGTGTTTGTAGTCATATTTGTTTCGTTTGAAAAAGCTACATCTTGTTTAGAAATTATAGGATTTTTCATATCTCTTAATCTTCCAATTACTTTAGATTTATCTAATTCAATTTCTAAATTATCTAATTTATCAAAAATTAAAAAATTAATATAATAAAGGCTCTCGTTGTGTGAACGTTTATTTAGTAAAACTCCAGTTTTATATTTCGATGCTCTGAAAAATAAATTATTGTATGCTGGATGAACAATGTCATTATTTTTATACGTTAAAACTGGTTCAACATAAGTTATTAAATCTAGGTTAAGCGACTTGCTAGAATTATTTTTTATAGTTATAACTCTTACTTCTATATTCTCTTCAGAAGAAACAGCAATTTTTGTTGTAACATCTATATCCCCACTCTTTCTATAAAAAGAACTATCTGATGGAGAAAACTTTATTTCATATTCATCCGATTCATTATACATTGGATATGGTGTATTTGTAATCATTTCTTGCGTTTCAAGATTTTTTATATACATACACATACTCTGTTTAATTGAATCTTTATATCTTGTTACAAGGATATTATCAAAATTAGAATATCCTTCGCCAAAATCATTTATCACTAGTGTATATTTCCCATTTGATTGAATATTGACATTACCTGCTGGATTATTAATGATACTTTCAACGTGCTCTTCATAACTTTTATACTTCATGATTTTTACTTTTTCTTTTTTCTTCTTTGTAAAAATAATCTTAGCAGGAACCCTCTCTTGCAATAATAAATCAGCACATTTTATTTCAGTATTTTCTCCAAATCGTTTTTGTAAAATTTCATCATTTAAATAGTTATTTATCGAAAGAAGTATTAATGCTTCGTGGTGTGCCATATATGTTTTTACTATAGCTCCTTTATTTTCGTACATCCTACTTGGTGTGAAATCTATTGAATCATAGAAGCCATATTTATCAAAAGTTCCTAATTTTTTTAATTCTTCTGCATTTTTTAATACTTCTTTTGGAGATTTTGAAAGTGCTAAAAAAGAACTATATGGTGCGACTACAATTTCATCTTTTAATCCTCTTTTTAGCCCTAGCCATGGGATTCCAAAAGCTTTATATTGATAATTCAAATTTAAATCTTGTAAGTTAAAAGCCGATTCAGAAATTCCCCAAGGTATTCCAAGTTTTTTTGCATATCTTCTTTGACTATATATACAAAAATCGTAAGTCTCATCAAGTATTGTGTACTTATATGATTTCATTACTATAAGTGGCATAAAATATTCAAACATCGTTCCAGACCACGAAACAAGACCTTTATACCTATCAACCGTAGTTAGAGATCTACTCATACTAAACCAATGCTTATATGGAACATCTCTTTTGGCAATTGCGACAAAACTTGCAAGTCGTGCTTCAGAAGCAAGTAAATCATAATAAGAATCTACAAGTTTATTTTCTCTTATATCAAAACCTATTGAAAATAAATTCTTTTCAAAATCATAGAGCTTTGAAAAGTCAGTATCTTTTATAAGTTCTTCTACTTTTTGACGATATTCTTCTTCATTATTATTAGCTAAAAACTGCATTACAACATATAAATATCCAACAAAATTTCCACTATCAACAGTCGATATAAACCTTGGATAAAGTGGCTCTAATTTCTCAATATTATACCAGTTGTATAAATGACCATTCCATTTTTCTAATTTAAAAATTGTATCTAGTATTTTTTTTAGTTTAAAAATACATTCTTCGTTATTTATAAATTTAAGATCACTAGCAGAAATAATGCTAAGCAAAGCTAGTCCTATGTTTGTTGAAGATGTTGTAGTTACTATATCTTTCTTTCTTCCAACTTGATAGTTGTCCGGTGGAAGATAATTATTTTTTTCATTCATGTAATCGTCAAAATATTTCCAAGTTTTTAGAGCAATATCTTTTAAATAATCCTCATCTTTTGGAGTAGTTTTTTCTTTATCATAATTTATCGGTCTGCTTATAAAAAAGCTGACTATAGGTGTAAATGACCAAAGTACAAACAAAAATAAGCTAACATACATATTTGAAAATTTAAAAAATATGCTATCTAAAACAAGTAAAATTCCTACCACAAAACACGACGACATAGAAAATATATAATCTTTTAACTTCTTTCCTAATATTCTTTCACCATCTGCTGCAGTCACCCAATCTAGCATATGTGTTTTTGATATAAGAAGTCTATATAACGTTATTCCTATTGCTTTTATCATTAGCACTGCTTTGTACGGTAAAAACAAAAGATTAAAAAAGCATCTTATAAAACTGCCCGATGCTCCGTCGAAAATTGGCAAATAGTTCTTTGATTTTTTTCCACTTCTATGGCAAAATAAAACATTTAATAAGTCCAATATGAATGGAAAAAATATTACAAACAAGGCTGGAATATATCCATTAACAAAAAATAATGCAAGTAAGAAAATATCCAAGAGGCTTCTTCTTAAATTATCAAATATCTTATACTTAGATAAAGAATTTAACGGGCCTTTAAAAAGCCAACTAATTATTTGCCAGTCTCCCCTTGTCCATCTACTAAGCCTTAGCATATAAGAATTTACTCTAGACGGGAATCCATCTATTACTTCAATATCGCTAGCAAGACCACATCTTAAATAGCTTCCCTCAAGTAAGTCATGACTTAATACTGTGTTTTCAGGGATTTCATCTTTTAATAACTTATTAAAAATTTCTACATTAAAAATACCTTTTCCGGTAAAAATTGCTTCATCAAACAAATCTTGATAAACATTAGATTCTGCTGTGCTATAAGGATCTATTCCACCACTGCCAGCAAACATTTTTGAAAAATCAGAAAGTACTGAACTCTCCATTGAAATACCAACTTTTGGTTGTATTAAGGCATGACCTTTTACTACCGTTTTTCCAGAAATTATTGGTTTGTTAATAGGATGTTCCATTACACCTATTAACTTTTTGGCAGTATCCATTGGCAAAATGGTATCGCAGTCTAATGTAATTATATATTTAATTTGTGGAATCTCATTTATTGTATTTACTAAGAATGTTCCCTTAGCTTTTGTAAGTAAAAATTGAACAAATTCAGTTATCATTCCTCTTTTTCTTTCATAACCTAAAAACTTACCCTGACTTTTATTAAACACTCTTTTTCTATACAAAAAGAAAAATCTTTCTTCTCCATATTTTTCATTTAATTTCTGAACTTCTAAAGTTCCTGTATTTTTAACTGTTTCATCAAAATCCATATGCTCTGTGCTTTCTTCTGATGCATCACCAAGCAAAGCAAAATACAAATTAGGTAATTTATTACCTAAATAAAAAACTTCGAGATTTTGTATTATCTCTTTCACTTTCTCTGAATTATTAAGCAAAGTTGGTACTATAACAAATGTATTTGCATCTTCAGGAATATTTTCTAATCGTGGCAGTATAGTAGGTTTTTGAGTTTTTGTAACAAATTTATTTGCAAGCAATACAAACACTTCTGAAAATGGTATTAGTGCAATCCAAAAGTTCAAGTTCATAGTTAGTATGCTAACTATGATTGCTGGAACATATATAAATAAAAGATATATAAATAATTTGTCCTTATTACTTAGTACACATTTCTTTCTACCGCTAATTTTTTCATAAAATTCATTTTCCTTTTCTCCAACTAAATATTCACCTATATGTTCATTATTTTCATTTGAAAAATCTATAAGTTTTTCTGCAACATAACTTTCTGATAACTTTAACTTTTGAGCTAGTTTTTGAATTTTGCTTCTATATAAATTTTTGGTATCAAAATCAGATTTTTCATACCATATATCTTTATTTAAAATTTCTTCAATCCCGTTTATTTCTTCAAATATCTGCACAAAATTATATCTTAATATGTTTTTTATACTTGTTATACTATTACTCATACTAACTCTTCTAAGAGCCATATCATAATGTTCAACTTTTATAACTTCATCTAAAGTTGTTCCTGCTTTTTTTACTTCTTCAGATAAAATATTAATATATTTTTTTGTATTCTTTCCTTCTTTCTTTAATAAATATACCAAAAATTCTACATAAGCTGTTATCTCACCATTTAAATTAATATTTTTATATTTATAAAAACTTTGTTCTCTTTGAGATTTATTTTTTATAATTCTTTCTATCAAACTTGCTACTTTAAATTTTTGATATTGAGAAGCTATTATTCTATCTGCAACAATTCGTATATACTTAATCAAAGCAACTTTTAAAGCCACAGGAAGCATCCATATCTCTTCCATAGAAAGCTTTCTTTTGCTACTATATGCACGGATAAATCTTTTTATAAAATCATTAGTTATATTTCCATCATTAACTTCTACCATTGCATCTGCAATCAAAAAAATTCTAGCTTTTCCTTTTACAGCTGGCAATTTTAAAAATTGTTTCAAAGATATTTCATCACTAATAACACTAACTTGTTCTTCGATAATATAAAAATTATCCAAAAGCCATTCTCCACTTGGTGGTATAGGTATATCTAAAGATATACTTTCAGTCAAAACATCATAAGCTTTACGTATAATTTCAAAATCTTTTTTCAGTTCAATAATAGGATAAAATCTCTTAGAAGTTTTTCCTTGAATACCATGTTCTAAAGCTAATCTTTTTGCATAGTTTTCCATTTTAAATCTTCCTTTACAAATTTTATAATGCAAGTAAAAAATCTCTTACATAACAAAAGTATTTTTTGCAAAGTAAAGAAAAATATACCTAAAATAAAATTAGCTTATTTATAAAATTCATCAACACCCTTGCAAATTCCGTGAAACAAGTTTATCTTGATACTCATCATTTTGTAAAAGTATTGCTTCTTCTTTATTAGATATAAAACCACATTCAACAATAACAACAGGTATATTGGTTTTATCAACAATTTTAATTCCAGATATTTTTAAAGCTTGCCTACTATTTTCTCTATTGACGAATTCTCCTATACTCTTTTGAATGTTATCCGCTAATCTCTTTCCTTCTTCCGAATTTTCGTTAAAAAAGGTCTGCCATCCCCAATACTTTGGTGAATCATATTTATTTAAATGGATGGAAATGCACAAGTCTGCACCACTTTCGTTTATTATTTCGACCCTATTATTTAAATCAGAACGTTTCATTTCTGTTATTGACCTCTGATCATCTGCATCAGCAATATTATCTGCATCTTCACGCGTCATTATTACATCAAATCCATTATCTATTAGCGCACTTTCCAATTTTTTAGCAATTACTAAATTAAGATCTGATTCTGTAATTCCATTTGCACTAGCTCCACCATCAGGTGCACCATGCCCCGCATCAACTACAATAATATTACTTTTTACATTAGCCAAAACCTCTACCTTCTGTGGAGATACAAGTGCTATTGCAATTGCAGCACCTAATACCAAAGTAATAAAAACAAATAACAAATTTTTCAGTTTAAATATGTACATAAAATTCACCTCTTTATATAAATATGCAAAAAAATAGTAGCTAATTAATAAAATCAGCTACTATTTTTATTTATACGCTTTTAGTTTTTCTCTTATCTTCTAAGAACGTGCTACCCTCTATAGCCTTTGCTTTTTTCTTAACACTTGCACCATCTTCACCAATCTCAAGAGGAGTAACATATTTTTTATATTTGTTGCTAATCATTGCTACTGTGATTGTCATAATTGCAAATTTTTCAAGTTTTCCTTTTCTGTTTAAAACTTTTATATAACCTTTCTTTGCATCTTCTTCTGTATAAAATTGTCCGATTCTTTCATCAAATAATTTAGTTATATTTCTACCAATCTTCCTAGCATTTTCCAAATTAACAATAGCTACAAAATCATCTCCACCAACATGACCAACAAAATCTCCTTTTGTCCCATATTTTTGCACTGTTTCTTGTATAAGATCACTCGTAAACTTTATAACTTCATCACCATTCATAAATCCATATTTATCGTTGTATGCTTTAAAATTATCCAAATCGACATATAAAACAGCATATTGTGTTCTAGAAGAAATTCTTCTTTTCAATTCATTCTCTATTTGTACATTACCAGGAAGTCCAGTAAGTGCACTTATACATCTATTTGCACTAATTAAGCTACTTATATTTCTTATTGTATAATAAAAGTATCCTTCATTTAGTGGCTTAGATATAACGTACTCAACTTTACATTTAAGCATATCAAGTTTAAACTCTTCTTCTCTAGTTGAAGCAGTTATAATTATTGGCGTTATATTATTATCTTTATTCTTTCTAATATACTCACAAATTCCTCTTACATCTGTTTGCAAATTATCTGCATTTATTATTATCAAGTCTGGAATAGATTGCAAACCAGATTTTAAAGTTGCAACATCTGATGAACAATGTACAAAAACAAATCCTTTGTCCTTAGAAAAAAGTCTAAGGGTCAAATCAATTGTTTCTGTTGTATCATCTACTATTAAAACATATTTATTATTTATCATAAAACCGCCTCCACTAGCGTATTTGCAATATCTGCATATTGCTGAATAGACAAATTTTCTGCTCTTAACTTACTATCAATACCAAGTTTGTTTAAAGCAGCCATTATTTCTTCTTTTGATTTTCCTGAGCAAGTAAGAGAATTATTTATAGTCTTTCTTCTTTGGGTAAAAGCTCCTTTTACTAATCTGAAAAACAACTTTTCATCTTTAAGAGAAACTGGTGGCTTCTCTCTCATATTTAGCCTAATAACACAAGAATCAACCTCTGGTGCAGGAAGAAAATTTTCTTTCGGAACATCTATAATTATTTGTGGCTCTGAATAATATTGTACACTTACTGTTATTGCACCATATTCTTTATCTTTATGCGTTGCACAAATACGTTCACCAACTTCCTTTTGCACCATTACAGTTATTGATTTAATTTTTAGTTTATCTTCTAAAAGTTTCATTATAATTGGAGTTGTAATGTAATAAGGTAAATTTGCAACAACCTTTACACTATCATATCCTTTTATTAGTTCTTCCAAATCTATCTTTAAAACATCCCCATAAATAACTTCAAAGTTATCAAATATACCAAAACGCGATTTTAAAATATCAATCATATTTGGATCTAGCTCTATTGCAATAACCTTTTTAGCATTATTTATTAATTCCTTAGTCAAACTTCCAAGTCCAGGGCCAATCTCTATTACAACGTCCTCCTTAGTAACATTTGCTTTTTTTACTATATCATAAATAATACTTTCATTAATCAAAAAGTTTTGCCCTAATTTTTTATTTGCTCTAAGTCCATATTTATTTAAAATTGCAATCGTTTCTTCACGTAAATCCATAAAACACCTCATTTACATTATAGCTTTATACCATTTAGAAATCAAGAATATTTATAACCATAAAAAAATGTTTGATAAAAATACCAAACATTTTCTAATCTTATTTATCTAATATATATAAGTTAACTGTCTTTACACCCCAAGATAAAGCTTGCTCGTGTGTATCCATATATAAGTCTATCTTCATATTCTTTATAGCACTACCTGTATCTGCAGCTACTGCATATCCATAGTTTCCTGCTCCATATAAGCCTTCAACATATACATTTGTACCCAATGGAACTACACTAGTATCAACCGCGATAACTTTCATACCAGTACCTGGTACAATTCTAAGGCCAGATGCAGTATAACCATATCTAGGATTATCTGGAGATTTTCCACAACATTTTTTACATAAGCAATAAGCTGTGGCTTTTACCTGCATAACACTTTTGTATTCTGTAGGTGGTGTACTTGTATCTCTTATATACGAACCTCTTGATGCTACTTTTACTACTTCTTTTTCTTCTACTTTTGATGTTTCAACATTTTCAGTTTCTTGAGCTTTTGCTATCTCTACATCTTTTTCTTCGTTTTTATCTTCTGTGTCATCTTTTTCAAATTCTTCTACAACCTCGCCAGAGTTTTCATCTTTTACGATAAAAAATTCTTCATTTGCTGTGTATTCTGTTCGAATATTAATTGTTTCTCCGCTTTCAAAAATTTCTGTTTCAGCACTTGCAAGTTTAAGATTTTCTTTTTTGATATTTAATATTCCCATTGTAACTGCTAATATTACAAGTGAAAATATTATAATCATTTTCTTTTGTAGAACAATTTCTTGTTCTGTTTTCATTTTATTTTTCCTTACTCCTTCCATTATTGTCTATAAAGACGAGCTTTTATATTTTACTATCTATTTTATAGCTTGTCAAATTTTTTATTCATAATTTGCACAAAAATCCAGTATTTCCAAAAAAAACAAAGCATATTAAAGCAATCGTGAGCAAAGAATACTATCGAAACAAAAAATTATTTTTTTGACAAAATTTTATCTTTTATGGAGGTTTTTAATATGTTATATAAACAAAAAATTTTAGCCTTCACCATGCTATTTGTGATACTTGCATCTAACAGTTTTGTAGTTTTAGGTGTATCTACATTAAATAGTGGTGAAAATTCAGGCGATGGCTCTACTGTTCTTCCACCAGTTGGTCCAACAATTTCTGGCGAATCATCAGGCGAAAATGTTTTAAAAAGTGCTGCAAAAAGCTCTTCAATTTCAACAAAGAAAAATACTTCAATAACATCTACTATGCGTGCTGAATTAGCATCTGGTGAAACAAATATTAAATATGTTATTGAGACTCAACCAACTCACGGAACTTTACTATATCAGGATAATACTGTTGCTACATTCACTTATACGCCTGATAAAGATTATACTGGAACAGACACATTTTCATTTAAATTAACAAATGGTACTTTATTTTCAAATACAGCTATGGTAACTATTACAATTGCTCAAGACTCTACACCAGTTATTCCTTTTCATTATATTGATATGCAAGATCACTGGGCAAATTACTCTGCATCACATCTTGCAGCACGTGGTCTTATAGTTGGTGAAGAGATTGGTAATCGCTATTACTTTAAGCCAAATACTTTAACAACTAGAGGCGATATGATGTTATATTTACTTGCAATAACAGAAAGCAATGAAGATGCTTCTTTAGAAATACCAAAAATAACATTTGCTGACGAAACTTTATATCCAACTTGGCTTTTAGAAGCTGCTAAATTAGCTTATGCAAAAGGTATTATAAAAGGTTCTGCACAAGGAAATAAATTATATCTAAATTTATATGATAACCTTACACGTGTACAAGCATGTACTATGGTAAATAACGTTTTAAAAGGTAAGTCTACAACTGAAAATTTAACTTATACAGATAAAGATCAAATTCCAAGTTGGGGACTAGAAGCTGTAAAATCATTAACTGCATATAAAATAGTTCAAGGTGATGGAAGTCATTTTAGACCAAATTCAAACATTACAAAAGCTGAAACAATTGAGATATGCTATAAATTATTAAAACAACTAGAGTTAGATAATTGGAAAAATGGTAGCGGAGATATGAAATAGTTATTGACATTTTATGTAAATTTGTGATATACTCTCCTCGATTTATAGCTAATAAATCGGGGATACATACCAAACATTCTGGCGTGATGTTTGCAACCCCTTGCTTACTCAAGACTATTGTCTGTTAAGCAAAAAGTCCAGCGCTACGCAACTTTCTTAACTAAGGAGGTTTATCAATGAAACGTAAACTCAAGGACTTCTCGGAGAAACACAATCACTTCTTCCGGGTACTGGATACTCTTCTGAGTGTACTTCTGCTTGCTGGCACTGTATACTACGTAATTCAAATATATAAATTCGGAAGTTCAACACCCGTCTTCGTACCGACGATATTCTTCGGTTTGTGCGTTTTTCTTTTCTGTAAATCGAAAGAAAGACGTATCTATGAAGACGACGATGCTTTACTTGCTGAAGCGCCACTTCTCGCAACACCAGATGATGACAAAAATACTCGCAAAAAATAAAACATAATAAAGAACCCTTTAGAATGAAATAAATCATATCTAAAGGGTTCTTTTAATCATGAGAAATTTATTCCCATAAATCATTCATTTTCTTTTCAATTCTCGAGGCAATTGAATCTTTCTCAAAATCGTCTTTTACCCATTTATTATCTTCAAAGTAAATAATATCACCTTCACTTAACAAAAACGGTATTTCGTCGATTTTAATGCTAATCATAGTATTATTTTCATCGTCAGACTCGCAAACAGCAAATCCTTCTTCTATTCTATCAACGATAAATCTCATTACTACCACCTCATCAATCAATTTCCATCCAAGCAAATATCAAGTTCGCTTACATCGTATTTATTTCCATCACTTTTTATATAAATAGTTCCTTGCTTATCAGTTCTATAAATCTCTGTACCAGCGCTCTCAATCCTTTGGACAGCTTCTTCATGTGGATGTCCATAGTCATTATCTCTACCACACGAAATAACAGCAACTTCCGGCATAGTCTCTGTCAAGAATTCTTTATAACTACTATATCTAGAGCCATGATGTGCAACTTTTAAAACATCAATATCTTCCCAATTAACAGCCTCTTCAATTTCTTTACCAATATCACCAGTAAATAGATATGACGTTTTTCCAAAAGTCAATAAAACAACTATAGATGAATCATTTGTATCTTTTGCATTAGAATCTGCCGACAAGATTTCACAAGTAGCTTCTCCAACATTAAATTTATCACCAACATTTGGAGTGCTAACTTTTAAATTCTTACTTGATATTGCATCTAGCACATCTTCAAAAGTCTTAGTATTAGCGGATCTTTTAGGCATATAAATTTTACCAATATCAAATTCTTCTATAACGTCATCTAAACCACCAATATGATCTTCATGTGGATGAGTTCCAATAAGATAGTCAATCTTTTGAATGCCAAGGCTTTTAAGTTCTTTTACAATCAATTTACCATCAGCATTATTACCAGCATCTATAAGCATGCACTCATTTTCATTCTTGGCAAAAATACAATCAGCTTGTCCAACATCAAAATAATATATCTCTAAGTCACTTGAGACATTGGTATTACTAGTTGTATTGATAACCTCACTAGTAGCATAATTATTATTCGCAATATCTATATTATCGCTTTCGCCACCAGTTAAGACGTAATAAACTGCTAAACAAGCAAACAGTATGACTGTAAGTACCGGAGAATACTTTCCTTTCGATTTAGTTCTTCTTGCCATTGGTCTTTTCCTCCTATATTAGATTTTTTATTGCTTCATATAGCTTATGTAGTGGTAATCCAACTACCGTAAAATAGTCTCCTTCAATCTTATCAATAAAAACTCCAAATTTACCTTGTATTGCATAACCTCCTGCCTTATCGTATGCCTCATTTGTGGCAATCCAATTTTCTAATTCGCTATCTGTGACCTCACTAATATACACCGATGTTATGGAAACGTCAAGTATTTCGTTAACCTTTCCATCCTTTTCATACATTACAGATAACCCAGTCATGACTTCATGCTTATCATTTTCAAGTTCTTTTAACATTGCAATCGCTTCATCATGATTCTTAGGCTTTCCATATATTTTATTGTTTTTCACAACAATTGTATCACTACCTATTACAATTCTATCTTCACTTGTCTCTTCAAAAACAGTTTTAGCTTTTATATGAGCAAGCCTCTTAACTTGCTCTTCTACAGTTAAACATTCTTCTAATTTTTCATCTGCATTACTAACAATTACTTCAAAATTGTTAGTAATCATCGATAAAATCTCTTTTCTTCGTGGAGATTTAGACGCTAAAATTATCCTCATAATTATCACCTACATCATAAAATTTTATACTACACGAGAAATTATAACATTCCACTTTCACACATACAAGTAAAAAAACACTACCTCGCTTTAAGGCAGTGTTTTTGTATATTTTAACAGTAAAATTTAACCTCTTCTACACAATTAAATTTTTTCCAAAAATCTATTATAAAAAAATAATTTGATGTTATAGCTTCAAAAAGAATATTTAAATCTTTAGCAGGTATTTTACTATCATTGTTAGCTAAAATACATCCTCCACTTTTTGTTAGCCATATTTTTGTGGAATTGGGTGTTGGTTTTCCTTTTGATATATGAATGTGTATCGGTTCGTCATTTTCGTTAGACCAAAAATAAATTTTATATCCAAAAATTTCAAATATACTAGGCAATTTCAATTCCCCCTTCTTTCGCCCATTTGTAAAAGAATGGGGCACCACTTTCGACTATTTTTTTAAACATAGCAATCTCTTCTTCTGAATAATTTCCTTCTTTATACACTATATCATAACTTGGTAATTCAAATCTAACACTGTCAAAACCTTCTTCTGTTGGTCTTTCAAAATGAATATATATAGTTTCAATTTCATTATTTTTTTTTATATCTGAAAATGAAACTTCCGTTCCATCAGAATATTTACAGAATTGATAAATCATATTCTCACACTCCTTGTTATCATTATATATTAATATTTTTCACATGTCTACAACAAAAAACACTACCTTAAGCCAGGTAGTGTTTATGGCGGAGACAGAGGGATTCGAACCCTCGCGGCCCTTGCGAACCCTAACAGTTTAGCAAACTGTCCCCTTCGACCGGCTTGGGTATGTCTCCATAAAATTGAAGCGGACTAAATGTCCGCCTATTTAATTGGCGGAGAGGGTGGGATTCGAACCCACGGTACGCTCGCACGTACGCCAATTTTCAAGACTGGTGCCTTAAACCAACTCGACCACCTCTCCATCAGGTTACCTAATTAATATAGCATGAAGCTTATTTAAAGTCAAGCATAAATTTTAGTTTTTTACCAAATTCATTTGTCCATCAAAATATAGGACATAATCTGCTTTATCCTGATTTGAATTAATGTATATAGTAGGTGCACTAGTACTCTTTCTCATAACTTGAATCTTACCAACAGTTGCCCAATCACTTTCTATAGTGCTCTCAACAAATATTGATAAGTTTTTATATTTAAATAAATCATTTGCATCATAATTTATAGATATAGATTTTCCATCAATAAAGGCTTCTGCTGGAACATTTTCTATTATCTGTTTTGTCACCTTTTCATCTATTAAATTTACTTTTCTATAATTATTAACTCCATCAATATTCGAAATTATAAAAAAGAAAGAGATAAAAGCAAGAATCGATGTTTTAATTATATTTTTTGTATTATCATTTTTTATAAGTGATAAAACTAAATCTAAAATCATTTCTGCTATAACTGCTATTCCAAAAGTACAGAAATATAAATTTCTGACTGCTATAAATTTCGTATCTAAGACAATAAATGGTAGAAATGGAATAACAATCCATATCATAGCAAAAATTATTTTTCTTGTAGTGTTACTCTTTTCGCCAAGATTTGCCTTCTTTTTATAAACGTAAATCATGAATGCAACAAATAAAATTGCCACAAAAACAGTAACAAAACTACTAAGCACAGCCTCTTTTCCAAATCCAAGCGAGTAAATAAAATTACTATACGCATTAATATAATTCGTAAAAATCATTTTTACGCAGTTAACTGTAGTCTCAAGCACACCTGAAATATTTAATGCTCCACGTGCTTGCATTTCACCATGCATCATAAAATATACATACCAAATACCAATCCATACTGTAGAAGTAATCGGTATCCATATATATTTGTATTTCTTAAGACATATCATTACAAAAATAAATAAAAATAAATTCAAAGCAATAACTTGTTCATAAAAGCCAACACACATTAAATTAAGAAATACAGCTGAGTAGAAAAACATCAACTTTTTACTATCTTTTTTTTCATCAAAACTTTTTAATAATAAATATATTGATGAAAGACATAAAAATAAGCTAAATACAATTCTAGTCGAAGCTGATATCCAATAAATCGATTCAACTAAAATCGGGCAAAGTGCAAAGATGCAAAGACAAAACGCACTTAAATAAATTCCCATCTTTTCACAAATTTTATAAATCAAGTACAAATTTAAAACATGCAAAATAATAATAGTCACAAGAAGAGCATACATATTATCCCAAAACCATGAGAACACATAAGCATCAAAAATAAATGCAAGTGGTCTAACATTATAAGATCTATATCTCGAAATTACATCACCTTGTATATCATCATTACGCAAATGATAAATACCGCATTTGATTATTATCATCCATAGTCTCAAAATATTTTAATCCAAAGAAGCTAAATTGAAAGATAATAATCGCTGCAAGCAGTATAAAAAAGCTCTTATTTATTTTCAACTTTACTTTCCTCCTTAAAAACAAAAAGTTTGCTAATAACATAGTTAGCAATAACAACAAAAACAGAAATAATAATTTTAACTATGTAACTATTTATAGAGGTGAAAGTTGTCAAAGCCCAAAAACTTACAATATTGAAAATAGTCGAAGACATTCTGCTTATAAAAAATTTCATAAACTCTTTTAGCATATCCTTCTCTTTACTTTTAAAAACATATTGTCTATTAGTAAAATAAGCAAAAACTATCGATGCAAAAATACCTATCATATTTGCAAAATTTTCGTTTAAACTTGGTAAACAATTAATAAGCAAATAATATACGCCAAAATCTACTAACGTCGTTAAAACACCAAAAATAATGTATAACGCATAGTGTTTCATCTTTTCCTTATCTTTAAACATATCCAGCAATTTGTTCATAACTAATCCTTTCTGCATAACTCACTAATGATATATTGTGGTCTTCCTTTAGATTCTTCGTAAATTTTTCCAACATAAATTCCTAAAATAGCAAGACAAAACATTACAAGTGATCCTATAATAAGTTGTAATAATATCATTGTAGTAAAACCTTCTAGAGCAAGTCCCATAATCTTTCTAACAATAGTTTGAATTGCCAAAACTAGTGCAACTATAAAAAATATAGCACCTATTATTGCTGTCAAATAAAGAATAGATGATGAAAATGAAGTAACTGCATTTAATGCTAATCTAGATAAAGATTTAAATTTAAATTTACTTTTTCCTATCTCTCTCATATCAAAATCTATTTCTTCTACATACTTATCAAATCCAACCCAATCAACAATTCCTCTAAAGAAAAGTTGGCCTTCTTTAAACTTACAAATATTATCTACAACAGCTCTATCTAAAAGTTTATAGTCTGTAGAATTTGCCATATCTAGTCCTGATAATTTTTTTAAAGAACCATAAAAAATATTTGCACAAGTTCTATAAATAAAAGACTCTTTATTTCTCTTTTTTCTCTTATACTCTACAACTTTGTAGCCTTCCTGCCATTTCTTTATCATATTAGGAATATATCTTGGAGGATGCTGCAAATCAGAATCCATCGTTATAACAGCATCACCCTTTGAAACATTAAGACCTGCCATTAAAGCAGCTTCTTTTCCAAAATTCCTACTAAATCTAACACCTACAATATTCTTATTTTTTTCAGACATTTCCTTAATAATACTCCAAGTGCTATCTTTTGAGCCATCATCAACAATTATCAATTCGTAGTCACAAGGAATATTTTTAATTATTGTATCAACATTTACTTTGATACCTTTTTCTTCATTTAAAACTGGAATTACAACCGAAATCATACACATATAAAATAGTATTAAACTATTTTCCTCCTTCCATTACAAATCTAAAACCACATGTACTTTTCATATTTATATATTAAAATTTAAAAAGCAATTATAGCCACTATGTAGTGCAATCTCTAAAGCTTCCTCTTCTTCTTTAACAAGAGTATACTTAGATTTTCCATTTACTACAGGTTTTGCATAAGTTGTCGTAGTATTATCTCTCGAATAAACACCATTTATTACAAAGCCCGAATTTTCAAAATCTAAAAGAGCAAGTGCAAATGAAAGTGAGCCACCTGTCTCTGAAAATGCATTATATCTAACAATTCCAATCTTTTGAAAGCACTTCTCTACATTCTTTTGAAGACTATCCGTCTTACTTTTTAGTCTTTCAATTTCCTTAGAAGCATCTTCAACTTCCATAACATAGTTTTTTAACATATCATTAAAGTTATTGCCTTTACCTAAAACTTCCATTAGTTTCTTATAATTGTTTTTTAATCTTCTTAGACTTATCAAATTTATTATTGCCAAAATTATTAAAACAAGAACTAATACCATAATAATAAGATTAAATTCTTGAGTTTTCATAAATTCTAGTATCGCGTTCAATTAAATCCCTCCTAACATCACACATCCACCTTATAACTGTATTACTAAAAACACTAGGAAAGAAAAGTTTAAATATTATTTTTCTAAAATTTCTAGAATTCTTTCAAGTTCTTCACTAGAAAAATATTCAATAATAATCTTACCTTTGCTCTTTGTTAAAGGTTTAAAAGATACCTTCGTTCCAAGTGCTCTTTTTAACCTATTTTCAATATCTTTATAAATAATTTCGAGCTTACTAACTTCTTGTTTTTTTCCACTTTTCTTAGTAGTTTCCGCTTTTTCCATTCTTGTTCTTTCTTCTGCTTCTCTTACATTCAAATCAAGATTAATAATATCCATCGCAAGTTTATATTGCTTTTGAGGACTCTCAATAGAAGCAAGAGTTCTTGCATGACCTTCAGAAATTTTTCCATCAGCAACTAGCTCTTGTACTCTTTCATCAAGATTTAAAATTCTTAATGTGTTTGCAATTGCACTTCTGCTCTTACCAAGAGTTTTAGCGATTTCTTCTTGTGTTAAAGAATGTTCTTCCATTAGTTCCTTAATTGCCTTTGCTGTCTCCAAAGCATTCAAATCTTGTCTTTGCAAGTTTTCAATTAATGCAACTTCTCTTATTTTTCTTTCATCATAATCTCTAACTATTGCTGGAATCGTTTTTAGTCCTGCCTTTTTAGAAGCTCTCCATCTTCTCTCACCAGCAATGATTTGATAATAATCACCTTTTTTAGTAACTATAATAGGTTGGAGAACACCATGAACCTTAATAGATTCAGCTAGATCATCAATTTTATCATCATCAAAACTTTTTCTTGGCTGATTAATATTGGGTTCAACACTATTAATCTTCATTTCAATTACATTTTCACTTGCATCATTAATTTCATTCTTATCCCCCAAAGTATTTACATTAACATTTGGTGGAAATAAAGCATCTAAGCCTTTTCCTAAACTCATCTTTGCCATTTTTATCACCCTTTACTAAATATTTTTTCAAAACTAGACCTTAATTTTATTAGCTCTTATAACTTCCTTTGCAAGCTCACTATAAGCCACAGCACCTTTAGAATTTTTGTCATACAAAGCTATTGGAAGGCCAAAACTAGGTGCTTCGCTAAGCTTTACATTTCTAGGAATAATACTCTTATATACTTTATCTCTAAAGTATTTCTTTACTTCGTCAATAACCTGTGAAGAAAGGTTTGTTCTTGCATCATACATCGTAAGTACAACGCCCTCAACATCAAGTTTCTTATTTAAATGCCTTTGAACTAAATCAATAGTACTCATAAGTTGTCCCAAACCCTCAAGTGCATAATACTCACATTGAATAGGAACAAGTACTGAATTTGCTGCAGTTAAAGCATTTAAAGTGACCATACCTAAAGATGGTGGGCAATCAATAATCACGTAGTCATACATATCACATTTACCTTCTAAAGCTTCTTTAAGTCTATGTTCTCTTGAAATAAGAGAAACCAATTCCACCTCTGCACCAGCTAAATTAATATTAGACGCACAAACATCCAAATTTTCAACAGCACTTTTTTGAATAACATTTTCTAAATCTTCATTATTAATAATCAAGTCGTAAGTAGACTTCTCAACGTCTTTTTTCGCACCAACACCACTTGTAGCATTACCTTGTGGGTCTGCATCTATAAGTAAAACTCTTTTCTTTGAAAGTGCTAAGCAAGCACTTAAATTAACAGAAGTAGTAGTTTTACCAACTCCCCCTTTTTGATTTGCAATCGCTATAATCTTTCCCATATTTACCTCCCATTGTGTAAAATCAAATA
>ULTU01001025.1_pt1 | contig 29940 bp, 24 predicted proteins | sample 1957861 | NCBI WGS metagenome assembly ULTU01 (sample SAMEA4835742, study PRJEB28245) | human gut metagenome | biome: gut microbiome; material: fecal sample | place: Denmark | collected 2008
CAGGGCTTTACAAACGGATATGTGGGCCTTATTCTGCCGAAACGATGAGACGGTCTGTCCGAAAGAAAGTCGCCCAAAAGCTGCGCCGGTGCCGTATAATCGCAGCCTCCTATCTCGAAGGCTCGCCGTTCTATCTCTCTTTGAAAGTTTACTCCGTCAAAAACGGAGTTTCCGAAATCTCCGGATCTCACTTGGACAATAACGGCGCTGTTGGCGTTTTTACCGTCTCTCGCATAATTGCTCATGCCGTTAGTAACTACTCCGCCTTTTTCGCTTGCGGCAGGCACGACGTAGCCTCCCGGACACATGCAAAAGGTAAACGCCGCTCTGTTCGAAGCGTGCGAAACAAGTTTGTAATCGGCAGGCGGCAATAGCGAATACGCCTTTCCGTACTGTGCAAATCCTATATCGTCTTGTAAGTGTTCCACTCTCACACCTACGGCAAAGTCCTTTGACGAAAGCTTTACGCCGTTACGATAAAGCATCTCAAACGTATCTCTGGCGCTATGTCCTATCGCTATAACCACATCCGAAACTTCGATACGTTCGCCGTTTATTTTGACGGCAATTGCTTTCCCGTCCTTAATTTCGAGGTCGGTAAGGACGCTGTTGAATCTCACCTCGCACCCATTCGACCGCAAATACTCTCGCATGTTTTTGACAACGAGTCTGATTTTATCCGTTCCTATATGCGGCTTATTGAGCCATTTAATTTCTTCCGGCGCACCGAAGTTTACAAACGTTTCCAACACCTCGCCAATCAATCCGTCGTGCGTATTCGTATTAAGTTTTCCGTCCGAAAACGTTCCGGCTCCACCCTCGCCGAATTGCACGTTACTGTCGGGGTCCAACAGTCGCTCTTTCGCAAACGCCTCGATTTTCGATATACGTTTATCGATTTCGTCGCCCCGTTCCACTACTATCGGTTTAAATCCGTATTCGCAAAGCTTGATTGCGCAAAAAAGTCCGGCAGGACCGCTGCCTACAACGACAATCGGAAGAGTCGGAATTTTTTTTGCGTCTATAACAACCGTCTTTTTACTTGCAAAAGGTTCTTTGCTTACCTCCACCGAAAACACATACTTGACGTCTGATTTGTTACGGGCGTCCAAAGATTTTTTGAGTATGCGAAAATAGGGCGGTTCGTATCCGCACCTTTTAACAGTCTCCGCAAAAATTTTGTGTTCCTGTCCTACCCTTAATTTTATGTCCGAAATTATCATTTTATCAGGTTTTCGTTAATACTCCGTGCGACACGTAACGCCGACGCAAACGCCCAATGCAGATTATAACCGCCGCAAAGTCCGTCCACGTCCAAAATTTCACCGCAAAAATACAACCCCTTTTGTTTTTTACTCATCAAATCATTGTTTACCTCGGCGAGTCTTACTCCGCCTTTCGTAACTTGCGCATAATCAAAGCCCAGCGTTCCGAGCACGGTCAAATTGAGCGATTTAATTTCGTTTGCTATCTTTTCTATATCGTTGCCTACTCTGCGGATTACCGAATTGGCAATTTGATTGTTTACGATTGCGCATAACGGTCTGTCTTTTTCTCTACGCATCGCTTCTACCAGATCCGATTTACTTACACTTGGCAACAAGTCTATATTTATCTCCGAAGGTCTGTACGCAGAAATACGAAATATTGCGTCGCCACTGACTCCATATTCGGTAAACAGCACGTCTCCGTTTTCTACTACGCCGCAGCACCTAACGGAAGCGGCGACCTTAATGCCCTTTAATCCTTTTATCTTAGACATATCGGTTTTTAGCTGCACAAGCGACGGATACTGCGGCGCCAAAGTATGTCCTAACGATTCGGCAAGAATATACCCGTTGCCGTCGGTCCCGAAGTTTTTGGCAGCTTTTCCTCCGGCGCACAAAACCACGTTGCTTGCGACGTATTTATTTACGGTGGTAGTTACTTCGAATACGTCGCCGATTTTTTTTATTTTTTCTACCCTCTGCCCCAGAGCCGATTCCACGTTTTTGTCGTTAAGATAAAAGCGAAAAACATCTGTTACCGACGACGCTTGTCTACTGGAAGGATACACTCGCCCTCTATCGTCGGCGAGGTAGATTCCTCCCAATCCCGAAAGAAATTCGATTATCTTCGAACAGTCGTATCGTTTTATTACATCGGCTATTATTTCTTTGCCGCCGCTCGTAAAATACTTATCCTCGGCAACGTTAAGATTCGTTACGTTGCCTTGTCCGTTACCGGTAGCGGAAAGTTTTTTTCCTAAACGCTCGTTGCGTTCGATAACTAGCGTTCTTCCTCTTACCGCCGCAGCGACCGCCATTCCGGATGCGCCGCCGCCGATTACTATGCAATCATATTTCATCGCCAAGATACCTCTTTATCTCATCTTCGATCCAATAAGAGAATTTTGTTCCATGCAATTGAGCTTCGTATTTTTTTATAGCGATATACCTGTCGGCACCGTCCTCTGCGCCCTCCCAAATGTCCGCAAAACAATAATCGTATTCGCCTTTTTTGACGCTTGCCATGTACTTTATGGCGTCTGCGCAAACTGTTTTTATCTTTTGTTTCATAGGGAACTGCGGTAAAACGTATCGGGTAAAAATATCTATAATTCCGCTGTTTATCTCCACTATCGTTATTTCACGAACGTTACTTTTTTGCGACGCTATGAACGGATAATATCCGAGTCCTAATCCTAAGACCAACACTTTGCCGCTCACTTCACTCAAAGAACCGCTCATTGAATTTATCTCGGACGGGCATGCGCTTACCCAAGGCATATTTCCCTCGTATATTGCCGGGAAAGACACGTCTTCGTCAAAATATCCCAGTCTTAATGCCGGCGGATCTACAAGCGGCATATCATACTGAAATATCTCGTCTTTTGCATACGTTGCGTACGCCAAAGTCAAGTCACCGCTTTTAACGTTCGGTAGCTTTATCGTATCTATGTATTCGTCCTTATAAAACTCCGACTTGCAATGCTTTTTTACATTGTCGGCAATATCGGACATCATCGCCTTGGACGGCAAACGTCCCGTTTTTAAGCATACGTTTATTGCAACATACAACGACTCCTTGTCTTTAGTCGCATAACCGTCACAAATTTCGGCAAGCCTTTCTTCGCTTAAATTATCAAAAAACGCACTTATCGCTCGTGGATGCGTACATATAGTCACGCCATCCGCAACTACGGAAGCAAGGTCCGCAAGGTAGGCAAGCTCTTTGTTATTCATTTTTGGCAGCCTCTTTCTTGTGTTTCTTCTTCCCGTGTTTTCTCGGTTTCGTTTCCTTTTCGGCCTGATCTATTCCTTTTGCTCGTGCCTCCGCATCTTTAAGTCGCTCCTTAGTCAACCTTTTGCGCCTGTTTCTTGCTTGTAAAATCACAGCGTCGTCATATTCAAAATGCGGAATCTCACCCAACAACTTCAAAAATTCTTCAGACGTCATAAAGTTAAGTCTATGACCTTCGGTAACGGTAAATTTCGCATAATTGTACCTGGACGATCCCGGCTCGGTATAAACGAATACGTTTGCGTTGGCAACGCCGGACGTATACCTACCGCCTCTTGCGTATATTGCCGTTATCAGATCTCGACTAAGGTTTATATCTCCTATTTCCAAATCGTCGTCAAAACAAAACACCTTTTTTGCAAGAGGAAGGTCGGGTTTTCTATTGTATTTAAGCGAAAGCACCTGTTCCTCTACTAGTTTTCGTCGTACTTTTTCGCTATCGTAATCGATTTTTGAATACACAATATCCGTATAACACTGATGCGTTCCGCTTTCGCCTATCCGTCCGGGAATTACAGCAAACTTGTCTACGAATTCGTTAAACGTCAAATCGGATTTATTCAATAGCCCGTTAAGCACTTTTAGCGTAGCAATAGCGTCATCGACGGAACGATGCTCGGTAAACTTTATTCCGTACTCGTCGGCTGCGGTGCTGAGCGAATACGATCTGCTTTCTTTCCTTGCAATGCCGTACATAAGCTGCACGTCGTAAAACTCGTAATGAATCTGCTCAAGACCGTATGCTCTGATTGCGTCGGCGAGGTAGTTTACGTCGTTTAGCACCGAAAACCCGATGACTGTGACGTTATCGAAAAGCTGCCTTATACGGCTATAAACATCGGGAAATTTCGGCGCAGCACGAAACTGTTCTTCGCTATACGCAAGTTTTATTACCGACCCGAAAAGTCGCTTGTTAAACGCCTTTTTGGGATTAACCAAAATATCGTCGCTTTCGATGATATTAAAATTCTCATCGGCTATGCAATATCCGAAACTGCATAGACTTCCGCCTCTGCCTCCGTCGCAACTCTCTATGTCAAAACAAAGATACTTCATCTGTCCCACTCCGCTATCGACCTTTTTACAATCGCTTTAAGTCCGCTCGAAAGATAATCTTCCTCGGTCGCCTCTCCGCTAAGCACCAAAACACCGGTCATACCGTTGTCGCATGCAAACTTTATGTCCGTCATAAGTCTGTCCCCGAACATTGCCGTAAAACGGGGGGAGACGCCGGTAAATTCGCTTATTCCTTCTGCCATGGGAGCATAGGGCTTGCCGCAAATCACGTCCGGCTTCCGCTTCGTTGCGCCCTCGACAAGCATAATAAACGAACCGACGTCGGGTATATAGCCGGTTTCCATAGGGCAAACGTAATCGGGATGAGTCGCCAAATACAATGCTCCACGAGAGATAAGGTCACACGCCTTAACTAATTTATCGTAAGTAAGCGTTTTGTCGAAAGTCAGCACAACCGTATCGAAAGGCGGCGTTACGCAAAAATCTTTTGCGTAATCGCTAATCACTTCATCGCTTCCAACTACGTACAACCTTGAAAAAGGTCTGTTCTTTTTTAACCAATTCTTCGTTGCGTCCGTAGAAGTGTAAATATCGAGTTCGGTCACGCCTAATTCCATATCGTTAAGCTTTTTTACGTATCTGTCCTTAGTAACGGAAGAATTATTGGTCAAAAAAACGACTCTCCCTTGTTTGCGCATCCTTTCTATTGCCTGCTTTGCGCCTGCAATGAGTTTTCCGTCTATATATACCGTACCGTCAAGGTCCAGCAAAAAACACTTTATATCGTTTATATTCATATCTCGTATATTGTACACCTTTAAGACGTTATTTGTCAACGCTTGACAATCAAACGCATTAAAGTTATAATCGACGTATATGGAACTGAAACAAATAGCAACCATCTATACCGACTTCCCCGAAAAATTTGGCATTCCTCGACAAAGCGGCAGAGCTCCGCTAATGGGCAAAATAGTGTTTTTGCCTCCGTACAACGACCGTAACGCCTTTAGAGGAATCGAGCAATTCTCACACCTGTGGGTACTTTTTGACTTTTCCGAAGCGCACAACGGTTGGTCACCGTTGATACGACCGCCAAAACTCGGCGGCAATAAGAAGATCGGAGTATTTGCTTCTCGCTCGCCGTTTAGACCTAACAACATCGGACTTTCGTCCGTAAAACTTGTCAAAGTCGATTATACGGACGGAGTGACTCTCCTCGTCGAAGGCGTGGATATTTTGGACGAAACACCGATATACGACATAAAACCTTACTTAAAATTTACCGACAGTCACCCCGACGCAACTTGCGGGTACGCTGACGAACACAGTCTCGATTCGCTTTCTGTCAATATTCCGCAAGAATTGCTGAACAAACTGCCTGAAGACAAGCGAGCCCCGCTTATCCGATGTTTAAGCGACGATCCTCGCCCCTCTTACCATGGCGACGGCAGAGAATACGCCATGGCGTATGCCGGATTCGATATAATTTTTTGCGTCGACGGCAACTTACTAGAAGTAAAAAACATATTAAAGAAATAGCCACACAGATAATGCCGAAAACAAGTCAGCGGTTACCTATAAACGCATCGATATTTTCCACAGGCTAAAGAAATTTGAGCAAACGATTTATTCGTTTACTCAACCCAAAGTTGCTTTGCTCGTTTATCAAGCGGCGGCAATTGCGCTGTTTTTACAGCATCCGACAATAAAAGCAAGTAACGTATTCAACTTTTACAGTCAGAAAAAAGCTCGTGTCTTAACGAACATGAGCTTTTTTCTAAAAGGTATGAAAATGAAAAAGCTTATCTGTCTGTCTGCGCATTTACACGAGTGGGCACCGTGTTTACGTCGCCGTGCCATATTTCGTTAAGAAGAGCTACCCGACCCTTAGTATATCTAAAACGAATATGCGCACCTTTTTTGTACAAAAGCTGCGGCTGATGTCTGTCTTTCGAATCTTCGATTTGGATATACGCAGCTCCCTTACGTCCGTGCTTTACGGAAATACTTTCGATGTCCTCTATATTACAATTATAAACTTCACCGAAGATACTTCGCACGGATATCTTTTTATCGTCTATCACTACGACGTGAAACGTGAGCGAATAATGACCTATCAAAAAGAAGCATGCCGCACCGAACGCCATGATTACCGCTATGCCTATAATCCACCCTATATTTTCGGGGTCGTACGCCACTATCGAATACACGATAAAGTAAACCAAAGCGGCGAGATAAATCCCCAAACAAACGACGAATACGGTAAAATTAACCGGATATGCCAAAAATTTATGCTGCTTGCTCTCCATTGTAACCTCCTGCAAAAAAATCTCGCTTACAAGCATATTTGTAACAAATCGAAGAATTGCTCTATCACTGCAGTATACGCAGCATGCACTCGCTTGACTGATTTGTCACAGAATCGTTACAAATATATTACCATAGTTTAACTTACTCGTCAATAGTTTTGGCAAAAATTTTTTGTGAAATTTTTAAATCGGGCAAATTTTGGTCGCATTTTGCCAATCCTATGCAATACGCATATCGAAATTTACTTCGCTAAGAACTAATTTACGACATTTAATGCTATAGAAAAGCGACTTCCTTCGCATAAATAAAATACTTTTTGCTAAACACAAATCGCTTTCCCCGTTTAATATATAATTATAAGCTTCATTTATAATTTTTTTTTACCGTTTTACCCCCCCCTTTTCTTGTGTAAACAAGGAGAACAAATATAAAAATAACGCCTTTGACACGACATCAAAGGCGTTTTACATTAAAATTATCGTTGTTGAATAAAACTATATCCCCCCCTCCCTGTAAAATTCGTAAATTTCATATACGTTTTGCGCTTTCTTCGACGAGCGCTTTAAATAACGGATGAGCCGAATCCGGACGGGACTTAAATTCGGGATGGAACTGACAACCGACATAAAAGCGATTTGCGCCGACCTCAACCATCTCTACGAGTTTTTCGTCCGGCGAAGTTCCGCAAAGCGTCATTCCGCAGTCAGATACTATTTTTCTGTAATCGTTGTTAAACTCGTATCTGTGGCGATGACGCTCGCTTATTTCCGCTTTTCCGTACGCCGAATAGGCTTTTGTATCTTTTTTGATTACGCACGGGTATGCTCCCAACCTCATCGTTCCGCCCTTAAGGCTTACGTTACGTTGATCGGGCATTAGGTCAATAACTTTGTGTTCGGCGCTTTCGTCGAATTCGCCGGAGGTTGCGCCGTTAAGTCCGCAAACGTTGCGTGCGTATTCTATTACCATCATTTGCATGCCGAGACAAATACCGAGACACGGCACGTCGTTTTCTCTCGCATACTTGCACGTCGCTATCATGCCTTCGGTTGCTCTTCCTCCGAATCCGCCCGGAATAATAATTCCGTCCACATCGCCGAAAATCTTTTTTGCCGTATTGTCCGTTACCGTCTCGCTGTCCACCCACGTTATATCGACTTTAACGTTAACCGCATAACCGCCGCTTCGGAGCGCTTCGGCTACCGACAAATATGCGTCGTGCAGCGCCACATACTTACCGACAAGGGCAATCTTTACTTCCTTTTTTACGTTTTTAGCTCTTTTTACAAACGCCTTCCAGTCGCTTAGCTGCAATCTGCCGCCGAGCTTGAGCGCCTTACATACCGCCTTGTCCAACCCTGCGTTATGCAACGCTATCGGCGTTTCGTACAAACAATCCAATGTAATGTCCGAAATTACGCAATCGGGTTTTACGTTGCAAAACAGTGCGATTTTACGACGTATATCTTCCCCGACTTCGCCGTCCGAACGCAACACGATGACGTCGGGGTTAATTCCTATACCTTGCAATTCGTTTACGCTATGCTGCGTAGGCTTGGATTTGTATTCGTTAGAGCCGCTTATATAAGGCACGAGACAAACGTGAATATATGCGCAGTTCTCTCTGCCTACGTCCAAAGCGAATTGCCTTATTGCCTCCAAAAAGTGCCTCGATTCTATATCGCCTATAGTACCGCCGATTTCTGTGATAACTACGTCGGCCCCGGTAGCAACGGCGGCTTTTTTTATAAAACGTTTTGTTTCGTCGGTAACGTGCGGTATTATCTGTACGGTTTTGCCGAGATATTCGCCCTTTCTTTCCTTTTCTATAACCGAATTGAATACTTTACCGGACGTAAGGTTGGAATATTTATTGAGCTGAGCGCCGGTAAATCTTTCGTAATGCCCTAAGTCCAAATCGGTTTCCGCTCCGTCGTCGGTGACGTAAACTTCTCCGTGTTCGCACGGATTCATGGTTCCCGGATCCACGTTCATATAGGGATCCAGTTTTTGCACGGCTATTTTGTAACCTCTTTGCACAAGCAATCTTCCCAAAGACGCCGCAACTATACCTTTTCCCAATCCAGATACAACGCCGCCCGTTACAAAAACGTATTTTATCTGTTTCTCTTTCATAAATTCTCTCCTTTAGTAAAATAACGCATGCCTCTTTGCCTCTGCGGCACAAAAAAAAGGCGTTTTTTTTTAGGGGTATTCTAACCTCTAAAAAAACGCCGATACATCGACTGCGTCGTCTAATCGTCTACAAACTTAATGACAAACGCTTATTAAAAACAAGCAATATAATAATACTTGTCGGATTAAAAGTCAAGCGAATACAAGAATTTTTGCGAAAATTTATAAAATTTAGAATGTAAATTTATTGCAATCCGGGATTCGACTCGCTTACCTTATTTTCGTTACAGCTTAGGTTTACAATACCTGACTATCTCCGGTCTAACAAACGGATTGTTTGCGAAATTATGTAAAAACATACGGGATTGTTTTCGGAAACTCGCAAAAACACTGCCGCTTTAACGAGCATGTCATCGTAAGCAAAAAAACTCTTTTTGGGGCGGCATACTAATCATCCGTCATAGCCGCAAAGACAAGGAGCCCCTTCCGCTAACTCGATTCGATATTTTTTCTTCATCTCCATCGGCTCACGTCATTTAATTGAGTTTTGCGGCAAGATGAAAAAGGCGCAAAAAGCCGAGCAAAATGCGTAATCAAAAAGTTTAAGTTTTATTAATCCGTTTCTCAACTTCCTCAAGTCGGCTTTTTATTAAAATGCAATCTTTTTTGTATAACAATCTTCTTCTACTTTATTTTTTTGACGTAACTTCGCCTGCGTTTGTGTTGAACGCTTTTAAACGCTTTCCACTGGTTTTGAATTTTTGTGTTCGTTTCCAAATTAAGGTTTGTCTCGGCGTACTTGATTCCGCCTTTCGAAAGCATTTTTATCATTTCGCCAATAATCGAAGTGGCTATCGCTTTGCTTCTGTATTCAGGAATAACGCCGATTAACGCCAGGTCTACTACTTCGGATTTTTTGATTGCTCTCAGCGTTCTGAGCACAGCGATCGGCGTCAATTTGCCTCCGCTTTTTTGCAATGCCTTGCCTATAGACGGGAATGCGATGCCAAAGCCTACGATTTTGTCGTTTTTGTCCAAAATGACGGTTGCGTAATCTACGTTTATAATGAATCTGAAACTATCTATAAGATTTTTCTTCATCTTTGGCGTAAACGGCACGGACTGGTAAATAGCTTCGTAAGTTATGTCCAACACCTCAAAAAACTCGTCGCCCCACTTTTTTACGAACTCGCGCGCATTTTTTGCCACGCCCAAACGTAATCCGTATTTTTTCATCATAAGATCGGAAATGCGCTCCATACGTTCGTCTGTCTCGTCAGGAGCATAAAGCTTATACTCCACCCAATCGACTTCCTTTGCAAATCCGCAATTTTCGATAAGTTTTACATAGTATGGGTAATTATACTGCTCCTCGAATGTGGAAATCTGATCGAATCCCTCTACTAACAACCCCTCTTTGTCCAAGTCGGAGTATCCGAGCGGTCCTACGATTTCATCGGTTCCTTTGGATTTGCCCCAGCATTCTATAGCACGAAAAAGTTCGTTTGCCACTTCTTGGTCGTCGATGCAATCGAACCGAGTAAAACGAATACGGTTTTGCTTCCATTTTTCATTTGCGACTCGTTGCAAAATTCCTTGTATTCGACCTACGGTTTTCCCGTTTTTCTTCGCTATGAAAAATACCGATTCGGCTTGTTCGGAATACACCGTATCCTTCTTAAACAGCGCTTTTTCGTCGGCATACAGAGACGGCACAAAAAAAGAATTGCCTTTGTACAATTTCAAAGGAAAATCTATAAATTCTTTAATTTCCCGCCTCGTTTTTACTTCTCTGATTTCTGTCATAATATTCTCAAAATTATCTATGAGATGCGTGAAAACAAACTCCGACCGTATCCGGACCGCAATGACTGCCTGCCGTGGGATTTACCGTCACAATTTCCGTACGCAAATCGGATCCAAACAATTCCTTTAGTCTCTTTTCCATATCCGCTGCCAGTTCGTAGGCGTCGGCATGTCCGATAATAACACGATGCGATTTTATGTCTTCTTGCAAATTGTTTACATAATCCAAAATTGCTTTCATTGCCCCACGCCTACCGTTTGCCTTTGCAATGGAAGTCATCATCCCGTCGCTGTTCATCGCCAGAATGGGACGAACGCCGAGCAGTCCGCCCATCATCGCCGAAAAACCGCTTACCCTGCCGCTGCGAGCAAAAAATTTCAAGTCATCCGCATAAAAATAGACGGCAAACTTGTCCACTTCAGTTTTTGCCCAATCGAGAATTTCATTTGCGGAGGCTCCCTTTTTCGCCAATTCGCCGATTTCCAAGGCGATAGCGTAGCTGCAAATTGTAATACCTTTGGTATCCACGGTATACAAATTACGATCGGGATATTTCTCTTTTAGCGTTTGCCAGGCAAGGTGCATGGCGTTAAAAGTTCCGCTCATTGCTTCCGAAAAATGCACGTACAAAATGTCTTTACCTTCCTTAAGAGTAGGTTCAAAATATTCGATATATTTTTCCGGCGAAAGCGCAAACGTCTTGGGAATTTCTCCGCTTCGCAATGTATCGTAAAACACTTTTTGATCAAACTCTTCGAAGTCCACATATGGGTAAATGTCTTTCCCCTTTAAAACGTAAGGCATACTGATAAGCTTGTAACCGTACTCCTCCGCTATTTTCGGCGTAACGTCGGTGTCGGTATCCGTAAAAAGTTGGTACATAAAATTTCTCCTTTGTATTTATTGAAAGTTTTAGTCTTTCTTCATCGCAAATGCGCATGATAAGAAAAACTTTTCCGATTCAGCAAACCCAAAATATACTCGAAAGCACAGCAAGCTTCGTCAGTATTTTGTGTCATAAAAAAACGTATGCAAATAACGTATCCGCAAAAATGCCATAACCAAGCTTTGCATAAGTTTTTCCGAATGATTCGAATCGCTTAAAGAACATTCGACATAAATGCGAATGTACAAAAACGGGTAGGCAGATTGAGCTACCTACCCGTCTTGTTTTGCGGATAAAACTGAATTTTAAAGATCGTAATACATCTCGAATTCTACGGGAGTGGGAATCTTATTCATCTTAGCAAGTTCGCTGCGCTTAAGGTCTATCCAAAGTTTTACAAGTCTCTCGGGGAACACTCCGTCCTTGGTAAGGTAATCGTGATCCTTTTCGAGTGCCTTAAGAGCTTCTTCGAGCGAAGTCGGAAGATGCTGAAGTTTTTTCTGCTCCTTTTCGCTGAGGTCAAATAGGTTAAAGTCGAACGGGCCCCATCCGTTTTTGTGCGGATCGATCTTGTTGATTACGCCGTCAAGACCTGCCATGAGGATAGCGGCATAAGCGTAATAAGGATTACAAGTTGCGTCGGGATTACGCAATTCAAAACGCTTGTTAAGCGGTGACTTTGCATATGCGGGAATACGTATTACAGCACTGCGGTTAGCGGTTGCATATCCGATTGTAGCAGGAGCTTCGAATCCCGGCACGAGACGCTTATAGGAGTTAGTGGAAGGATTGGTGAACGCACAAAGCGAAGCTGCGTGCTTAAGCAATCCACCCATAAAGTAATGTGCGGTTTCACTAAGCGACGAATAACCGTTTTCGTCATAGAACACGGGTTTTCCGTCTTTAGTAAGAAGCATATGAACGTGCATTCCGTTACCTGCCTCGCCGAATATCGGCTTGGGCATAAACGTTGCGGTCATGCCTTCCGCAATCGCCTGATTTTTGATTACGTATTTGATAATCATCGTGTTGTCCGCCATCTTGGTCATATCGTCGAGTTCTACCTCGATTTCTACCTGTCCGGGACCACCGACTTCGTGATGATGATATTTAACTTTTACGCCCCAATCTTCGAGCATCATGCACATACGGCTACGAATATCATAGGTTACGTCCTGAGGCTTGCAAGCGTGATAGCCGCCCTTATGCGCCGTATGATAACCGTTGTTTTGACATTCGTCGTCGCCGCTGTTCCAATCGGCTTCCCATGCGTCTACATGGAACATAGCCTTATTGGGCTTATTTTCGAAAGCTACGTGGTCGAAAAGATGGAATTCGAACTCCGGTCCGATAATCATTCTGTCTGCTATACCGGTTTTCTTCATATATTCCTCGGCGGCTATAGCTACGTTACGAGGATACTGATCGAAACGGCTGTTATCTTTGTCTATAATTCTTACGTCGCCCGACATAGTAAGAGTCGGTTCTTCTGCAAACGGATCGACTACAGCGGACTCTATGATGGGTACAAATACCATGTCGCTGTTTTCTACCGGCGCAAAACCGTAGTTAGAACCGTCAAATCCGATGCCGTACTTCATCGTGTCTTCGGTAAATCTTGCGGTAGGAATAGAAAGATGATGCCATCTTCCGTTAATGTCAATCATCTTAAAGTCAATCATTCTGATGCCTTCTTTTTTGCAGAAGTCCAAAACGTCGTTAACGCTTTTAAACATTTCTAATACTCCTTTAGTATCGTTATTGAGTCTATTGTAACACAATAAAATACTTCCGTCAACCCTTTTCCGCCTCCTTAATCAAATCGAAACGCCATTAACCGGTTTTATTTTGCCGCTTTAATCGGCTATAAAATTTCTTTCTATGTGTGTGATTAAAAAAAATCATTTTTTTTTGCAAAGCACCGCAAAAATGTTTGACAAACCGCAATAAGGTTTGATATTATATGTAAGCTGTTTGGCGCGTGGGGGTATAGCTCAGCTGGTAGAGCACCTGCCCTGCAAGCAGGGGGTCAACGGTTCGAACCCGTTTACCTCCACCACTTTGCCAACGCTGCCCTAAGACGCAGGTAGCGTCATATTTTTTATAAAGGATTGTAGCTCAGCTGGTTAGAGCACCACCCTGATAAGGTGGGGGTCGGTGGTTCGAGTCCACTCAATCCTACCAACGTTAAAGCCCTCTTATTTGAGGGTTTTTTCTTTGTGATTGCGCAATTTATATCATTCGATCTTAACCGCTTCGTATAGCTATTTATAGTAATTTTCGTCTTGCTACATAATTATGTTACTAAAACAGCGTATGAAACCATGCAATTTCACACGTTCCCGCCTTTTGCGCTATTTTTCATTAGTAAATTCCCGCCTTAAAATCAAAATTACACACCAAAATTTGATATCGAGTGTTTTTTACTTATATTTGCAAAAACAGACCGATAAGGATAAATTTCCCTATCGGTCTGTTCCTTTTTTACTAATGCGATTGATGTCTACAGATGTCGACTTTTTATTCTTTTGAACGGACAAAGTATACTATTTGCTTTATTATATTTTCTTCTGTATCATTTGCATTTATGTAGAGATTATAGTATTCTTTTGCACCCCAAACTTTATTTGCTACCAAAGAATAGTATATGCGGCGAACATCATTTGATCTTTTAATGTGCTCAATTGCTTGTTCTCTTGTGTCACCGTACATTTCCATAACTTTATTTATTTTAAATTCTTCATCGGCATATAAGAATACCGTTACTAAATTTTTGTGGCTTCTTAAAATATAGTCTGCACATCTACCGACAATTACAAAAGACTCTGTGCTTGCAAGTTCTGTAATAATTTCACTTTGTGCAATAATAGAGTCCTTGTTTGCGTCAAGTGATAGATAAGCATTATAACCGTCTTCATCACTATTTTCCTTTACATATTTTTTGTCAAGCCCTCTTTTCTTTGCTTCAATCATTGTAAGTTCTTTGTCATAAAACTTTATTTTAAGTTTATCGGCAAGCATTTTACCGATTGTCTTTGCTCTAGTTCCGTGTTGTCTCGATATTGTGACGATAAGGTTATCGCCTGAAATTTGTTTTTCTTCCAAAGTGTCGATTTTCTTTTTCATTACATCTTTTAAAATAAATAGTGATACAACTGCCGTCAAGGCTTCCGAAATCGGGAACGCCCACCATACAACATCAACAACATCAGAAGATAAAGTAAACAAGTATGCTATTGGGAATACAAATACCGCAAGTCTAAGTAATGCCGTTAAAAACGGTTTAAAAGCGTAACGAAGCGCCGGCAAAACACCTTGAACCGCAACGCTAAATCCCATAAATATATAGCCGACAGACGCTATTCTTGTTGCTTTTTCACAAACCGAAATAAACTCAATTGAAGAACCGCCGGATAGAGCAAACAATTTTGCAAGCGGATTTGCAATTATTTTAAACAATATAGTTATAATAACCGTAATAATAAAAGTATCAACAATTCCATATTTTATGCAATCTTTTGAACGTTCTTTATAACCCCAAATGCAGAGCTACTGCAAAGTATTTTGTGAAATTTTTATATAGACTATTGACAATTGCCGAAAGTACGCTATAATGAAGTTGACGGCATTTGCCGCATCCCCAAAGTAAAGGAGACAAAAAAATGGAAAAAGACGACGATATTATCACCCTTCTTACGGCAGAAGGCGAAGAAGTAGACTTTATGGAAGTTGCGGGCATTGCGCTAAAAGGAAATTATTACGTAATTCTGCAACCAGTAGAATTGCTTGACGGAATGAGCGACGACGAAGCGCTCGTCTTTAAAGTAATCAAAAGCGGCGACCAAGACAAATTTCAAATCGAACTTGACGACGAAATTATAGACGGCGTATTTGAAGAATACAACAAACTGTTAGACGAAGCGGAAAACAAATAACAGCAGCTTAAGTCCGCACAAAAACAAACCGTTTCGGCTGCGACGTAGTGGCAAAAAAACAATGCAAATTAAAATAAATCTGCACTGCCTACAAGTAAATTTATTATACGTTTATGCTTTTTTAAGACAAAACCGTTCGGTCCCTATCGAACGGTTTTGTCTTTGCGCTCATTTATTTGCATATATGCGTTTTTTACAGATACGGTTATATGACAAACGGTAAATATAACTGCGGCTGCAAGCAAAGGATAGCTCAGTATCGTTATACCGGAAAATAAAAATATCAGCGACGGCAACACCGACAAAACAGTCGCCTTATATCTTGCGTTCATCTTAGTTCTCCCGATTACTTATGGACATATTATAACACTTTTGCTGCCTATATGTATATATTTTTTAACCTCGCTATTGACTTTTTTATTATTAGTGATATTATAGGCTTAAGGGAATCCGCACAAGCGGCCGTAAAAAATACTAATACAAAGGAGTATCAAATGGAAAAATCCAAAGTTTACTTTACATCCGATCTGTCGCCGCAGTCTTTGATAAAAATATACGAAATGTTGGGCGTAGAACTTAAACCTCAAGTCGCAATAAAAGTTCATTCCGGAGAAAAAGGAAATCAAAATTTTTTACACCCGGACTTCTTCAAACCGTTAATCGATCGCATCGGCGACACCATAGTGGAATGCAACACAGCATACGACGGACAGCGCAACACCACCGAAAAGCACATACGACTCATGGAAGAACACGGTTGGAGCAAATATTTTGACGTTGATATTATGGACGCCGAAGGCGACGACATGGTTCTCGACATAAAAGAAGGCAAGACCATCCGCAAAAATTACGTGGGAAAAAATCTTGCCCGATACAATTCCATGGCTGTACTTTCTCACTTTAAGGGACATCCCATGGGCGGATACGGAGGCGCTTTAAAGCAGCTTTCCATCGGTGTCGCATCTTCATTCGGCAAAGCGTATATTCACGGCGCAGGCGATCCCTCCAAGCTCTGGACAGCAAATCACAACGATTTTCTCTCTTCTATGGCTGATGCGGCAAAGTCCGTAGTCGACTACTTTAAGGGTAATATGGCGTTTGTTAACGTAATGAAGAACATGTCGGTCGACTGCGACTGCTGTGCGGTAGCAGAAGACCCGTGCCTAAAAGACATTGGCATTCTTGCTTCTTCGGATCCGGTAGCCATAGACCGAGCATGTATCGACCTTGTTTTACAATCAAATGACAGCGGAAAAGAACATTTTATGGAAAGAGTCCGTTCGAGAAACGGCGAATACACCATTAAATGCGCCGTGGACCTCGGTATCGGTAGCGACAAATACGAGCTTATCGATATAGCTAAATAGCTGTATTTAGTACATCGGCGGCATCGTTTGCTTCGGTTTGTACGATTTCCCCTCTTCAAAAAGCAAAATCGTTATCTTAGGGAATAAGAAAACCGCAATAAAAAACGTCGGTCAAAAAGCGTCTCCGTTTCTTATTATGACTTTCTGAGTTCTTCGAATTAAGTGATTATATGTAAAAATCGTCAACCGATATATACGATCGGTTGACGATTTTTATTATTTGTTTTTGCCGTCCGGTAAATATGCCATAGGATCCACGTATTCGCCGGACTTCTTCATTTCGAGATGAAGATGAGCGCCGTCGGCACTCTCGATTATCATAACCGAGTCTACTTTGCCTATTTCGTCTCCTGACTTTACGTTATCGCCCTCTTTGACCTTTATTTCGCTAAGCGACTTGTATACGGCTATAAGTCCGTCCGTCTGCTCTACGGTAACTACGCCGCCTTCAAGCGTGGTAGTTTCCACCTTAACGACCTTGCCGTCGTAAACTGCCTTTACTGCCGAGCCCACCGGAGCCGTAAAGTCAACGCCGTTATGCGTACGCCATTGCTTTAACGTAGCGTTATAAACAAGCTTGTCCGAAAACTCTTGTCCGAGCGTATACTCGGCAAGCGGCATAACGTATTCGGTTTTTGCGTCTCCGTTAGCCGGCACAACATTATCGGGTTCGGGTTTGTCGGCAAGCGTTACGCACAGCGTGATGACTATAGCGCACACCACGAATACGCAGCCCACTATAAGGGCACCGAGATTTTTCTTTTTGGTTGAATCAGATTTTGAATAAACTTTCATATTGCCTCCTGTCGAATATGATTATTATCTTACTTGGCGACGTTTATACATATTTTACATATTTTTTTCGGTCGCCGCCGTTTTTTAGTAACTGCCTTTAAGAATAGGGCTGCCCACTGAGATTTTATTTCCCCGCACGGCTATCATAACATTGACTTTTTCGCCGTGCACACGCTTGTAATACGCCCTGAGCGGAGTGTATGCGTATATGACTGTCACACCGTCCAAATATTCGCGCCAAAGTTCGTCGCAACATTCGAGTGCCTTAGTTTCGCTCCCGTAATAGTCTATGCGTTCTCCTTCGCCGGGGATATAACAACCTTGACGATACAGACAAAGACCGAGAATTACCGCCAAAGCTCCAATTAAAGCCACTAATCTTCTCATACGGCAAATTATTGCCCCTTTTCGAATATTTATACTCGTCAAATAAAAAAAACTTTGCCTTTTTAAAAAGACAAAGCCTTTATATTTTAACCGTATTATCGCAAGCAGCGTTTGCAAAGTTAACGCATTACAAAAATTCTATTCCGTAAGGTAAAGTTTCAAATGCAAATGTGCGCAAACCTTTTGCCGTAAGTTTTTTCGCTATTTCTCGTGCGTCTTGAGTAAACGCATATACCGTAGAGCCGCTGCCGGTCATGTTAGGGGTAAGTCCCTCCCTCTCCAACTCGGCTGCACAAGCGCAGATTTGCGGATTAATTTCGCAAGCCGCTTTCATAAGCATGTTCCCAAGTCTCATATTCTGCGAAAAGCCCGAGCTGTTATCCGTAGGCAAATCGCCGCCCACCTCGTCAAACTTCTTATATACGTCTTTTGTTTCCACTCCCGTCGAAGTAACGGCAACTCCTGTAAAAGTACCGTCGTAAGAAAGCTTTTCCACCTTTTCTCCCGTTCCGGATATTCGTGCGTATCCGCCGCTTAGCATATACAAAACGTCGGAACCCGTTTTTTTGCAAACTTTAGCATAATTTATATAGCGCTTTTCAAAATCGAACAGTTCGCTCAGCGCAGCTATGACGCCGGCTGCGTCTGCCGATGAGCCGCCCATCCCGGCGCAAAACGGGATATTCTTTTTTACGGTCACGTCAACGCCGAAATCTCCGAAATCGTCTCTAAGCGCCTTTATGGCTTTTATTATCGTATTTTCCTGCGGTGCAACGAACACGTCCGAATCGAAAGCAAGGTTTATTTTATCGTCCAATCTGTCGCTTACAAATATAGTGTCATAAACGTTTATCGAGGAAACCAGAGAATCTATTTCGTGCAAATTCCCCGTTTTTTTGCCTACGTTTAACGTAAAATTTATTTTAGCGTACACGTTTACGCCTACCTTCTTTTTCATCGGCTCTCCTATATCTCCACTTCGACGCTCGAAACGAAATGTTCCTGTCCGATAAGCGCCAATATATCGTTTTTGGCTATATCTCTGCCCTCAACGTCGGTATATCTGATATGTAACATATCGCCTTCGTTAAGGACCAAGTCGCCGTGCTCGTCTATCTCCGAGTCCCGACGTTTCTTTTGCACGGATAAGACAAAACAATTAGGCGGCCACAATACGTCTCTGACGTGTTTTCCTTCGGCAAAAGAATTTTCGCCCACTATCGCATGCGCCTCGTATACGATATGCTCCTTGCCCTTGTTTATATTCTCTATTTTGTCTTCTACGACGGCGTCGGTCACCGATTCCACACCCACAAGCTCGGTTATGCAATACGCAACCCCTGACGCAATCGTAACGCCCAAAAGGTTATTCCAAAGCGATAACGCTTCCACACCGAACGCAACGGCTATTATCGGAGTTTTCATCATTCCGGACATGCACGCCGCTATCCCGATAAGCTGAACGGTAAGCGCCAGCGAAGAATCCATACCCATAACGACAAGTAGTTTTGCTACAAGCGCACTTGCGGCAGCGCCTACTGCCAAAATAGGCAAAAATATTCCTCCCGTTATACCTGTCGAATTGGCAAAAAGGGTAAGCAACGATCTTAAAACAAGCGCAGCAAGCAAAAAATACCACGGCATCGACGAATCTAACGACTCTTTTATAAATTCGTGTCCGGTAGACACAAAAGAAAAAGAAATCAGACCTACCGCTATAGTCAGCGTAAAAGCCGCAAAAATTTTATTTCGCACACCGATTTTCAATTTGTCGGCTATCTTTTTTACGCCTTTATACAAAAACAAAAAGCCCACGGAACATATCCCCATTACAGCGCCTACGCAAAGAGGTATCCATAAATCTTTAAGCGCCATCGTAGCTTCGTCGAATGCCGGAAAAAGACTCGGACTTACGCCAAGAAGCGGCGCAAGCAATTTTACCGTCACGGTACATACCGAAACGGCGACAAAAGACACCGTTACGAGAAGGGGCGAAATCTTGTGATGCGCCTCCTCTATCGCAAACAGTATTCCCGAAACGGGGGCTCCGGTAGCAGCCGCAAATCCGGCGCATGCGCCTGCCGTCATAATATATCTGTCCAAAGCTTTTTTGCTTTTGTCCAAAAGCTTTACCGAACCTCTGCCCAAAGCGGTACCCATTTGTACGCACGGACCTTCGTTACCGAGAGGAACTCCTGTAATGAATCCCGCTATTGATAGCGTAAATACCGAAATAAAATTGGCGAACCACTTAAACGGAATTCGGCCTCTGAGCACCGCTACGGACGTAGGAATACCGCCGCCCATTGCAGACGGAAGCCTTTTATAAACCACAGATAATATCCACGAAAACAGATATGCGCAAACAAGTGCTATCGGTACAATCCATAACTTTTGTCGCATGGCGTCATAACAAGTTTGAGATAAACCTATCGCAGTCGCACATAAGTATTTATACCCCGTAACTACGCATCCTACCGCCGCTCCGGTAATGACCGAAAACGCTATTGCCGCAGTAACCGATTTCTTTATCTTGTTGGTTTTGCTGTTTGTCATAACTTCATCCTACGCACACGATTAAAAATAACGCCTAATTAAATCACTTTTACCCCTGCAAAGTCAACCGATTTTGCACAGCTTTATCTTAGTCATACGCTTTTTTGTGCAAGCTTCTTTAACTCGTCTTTGCGGAATTGCAAGGTGTACAGCGAATAATACTTCCCTCTTTTTCGCAGCAGTTCGGCATGCGTGCCTTCTTCGATGACCTTTCCGTTTTCGAAAACCAAAATCTTATCCGCTCGCATAACGGTGGAAAGTCTGTGAGCTACTACTATCGTTGTCGTAAAATTCATCATACGATGAAGCGAATTTTGTATTATCGCCTCTGTTTCGCTGTCTATATTGGAAGTCGCTTCGTCTAATATCAAAATATCCGGATCCGTTATTACCGTTCTTGCAAACGAAATCAACTGTCTCTGTCCTACAGAAAAATTCGCCCCTCTTTCGCTGACTTTTTCGTCCAGTCCGCTCGGCAATTTTTTTATCATTTCGTCGGCTCCCACGCTTATGCACGCCCTTTCAATCTGTTCGTCGGTATAGTCGCCGCTTAAGACGATATTATCTCTGAGCGTACCCGAAAACAGAAAGACGTCCTGCATCATCTGACCGAATCGTTTTCGAAGCGAAGCTATCCTTATATTTTTTATATCGATACCGTCTATTGTTATTTTACCTTTTTGAGCGTCGTAATTACGAGTAAGCAACGCCAAAATCGTAGACTTGCCCGCTCCGGTTGCGCCTACGAGCGCCAAAGTCTGTCCCGCTTCGATTTTGAAGGAAACTCCTTTTAGCACCCACTCGTCCTCGGTGTATCTAAACCACACGTCGTGGAATTCGATATCGCCTCTCAGTTTTTCTACGTCCACAGCCCCGTCTGTATCCGTCATGGACAAAGGCGTATCCAATATCGTAAACACCTTTTCGGCAGAAGCAAATGCGGACTGAAGCCAATTAAAATGCTCGGCAAGCATCTGTATGGGATTGAAGAATTTGCCTAAATACATATAAAACGCCACTATGGTTTCGGCGGTAATTACTTGTCCCATAATTTCCGCACCGTCCAATGCGCCGTAACTGCCGAGCAAAAACAAAACGAGTACGGACGTCACGTAAAGCAAATACACCATCGGTCTGTAAACCGAAAATACAAATATTCGTTGCCTGCGAGCTTTGTAAAGATCGGAATTTTTTACGTCGAACTCTTCTTTCTTTTTATCCTCGCAATTAAACGCCTGCGTCACCTTAACGCCCGAAAGGTTTTCGGACAAAAATGCGTTTAAAGCAGATGTCCCGTCCTTGACTTTGCGATGAGCCGCCCTGGCGAACTTACGAAAGACTAAAGTAAACAGCACTATAAAAGGCATGAAGCACATTACGACAAGTGCCAAGGCGTAATTTATACTGAACATTGCAGCAGTAACGCCTATAAGCATAACCGCCTTACTTATAAGATCTGCCAGCACATTTGTAAACAATATGGAAATGGCGTTGAGATCGTTGGTTACTCTCGTCACTAAGGTGCCGACCTTCATGCGATTCAGCTGTTCGTGCGAAAAATTTTGTATGTGACTAAACACATCCTCTCGCATAGCCGAAATTATTTTCTGCCCGGTTTTTTGCAACAAAACGGACTGACAATACGCCGCCACTGCGGAAATTATCATGGCAAGCGCATATACCACAGTCGGAGCTATCAGCTCGTTTAATTTAAAATCGCTCTTTATTATGCCTTCTATGTAAGCCACTATCAAAGGCGAACATACGTCGTACCCTATGGATACGAGTATAAGAAAAGCGACCGCTAAAAAACTCTTACCGTGCGCCTTCGCATACGAAAGTAGCCGTTTAATAAGCACTTTGTCGCTTAAATTTCGAATTGCTTTGGTTTGAGTATTATCCTTAAACGTCACCGCAGCAACTATCAAAATCGCAGACACAAGTCCTGTTACCGCTCCGACTATCAACAAAGGAAGATACTTATTCATTGCTGCCCTCCTCGTCGAGTTTTTGCATATCCGCTACCAAACGATATTTTTCGCACGTATCGTACAGTTCGTCGTGACTTCCCGAGCCTATGACCAATCCGTCGTCCATGTAAACTATTACGTCCATATCTCTTACCGAAGAGATTCGGTGCGACATAAGTAGCGTCGTTTTGCCGGCACGCTCCTTTTTGATGTTATCCAAAATATTCCGTTCGGTCGCAGTGTCTACAGCCGAAACGGAGTCGTCCAGTATAAGTATGGGCGCTTGCTTATAAAAAGCTCTTGCCATGGAAATTCGCTGCTTCTGCCCGCCGGAAACGGTTACGCCTCTCTCCCCGAGCACCGTGTTATATCCGTCCTTAAATGCGGTTATGTCACCGTCAACGTCTGCCATAGACGCAAACTTGGAAACTTCGTCATCATACTCATTGCCGAACGCAATGTTATTGGCTATGGTATCGTTAAACAAAAAGTTATCCTGCGGCGCATAGGCAATGCTGCGGCGCAGCGACTTAAGAGTAAAGTCCTTTATGTCCCTTCCGTCTATTTTTATACTGCCGTCGGGGGCGTCGTAAAACCTCAGCAAAAGTTCCGCAATCGTCGTTTTTCCGCAGCCGGTGCTACCTAATATCCCCACATTTTGTCCTGCTTTTATATTAACGCTAACGTCTTTTAACGACGGGCGATCTCCGAGCGGATAAGTAAAGCTAAGATGACTCAACTCTATCTCTCCCTTTACTTCGTAATCGGCAGCGTCCGGAGCGTCCTTTACCGACGGATCGGTATCGAGCAATTGGGTTATTCGTTTTAACGATGCTTTCCCCCTCGAACCGGTGTCTATAAGTTCTGCGACTGCCATAACAGGCCAAACCACTGTCCCGAAGTATCCCAAAAACTCCAAAAGTTCGCCTGCGTTGAAAACGTCGCTATACACGAGGTATCCGCCGTATCCCAATATGATTGCCTCTACCGAACCTACAAGCAAAACTATTATCGAATTAAGCAGTCGAGACATCTTGGTAAATTCGACGTTGACCTTTTCGTTCTTTACGTTTAGTTTGGCAAACCTCGACAGCTGAGCCGCTTCTTTTACAAACGCCTTTATTACGGAAATCCCCGAAAAAGTTTCTTGCGCAAAATCGGAAAGCGACGCATACACCTCTTGCCTGAGTTCCCATTTTTTTGCCATAAACTTACCCACAAGGGCGCTGAGAGCTATCATAAGGGCCATAGGCACCATGGCAAGAAGAGTAAGCGCCAAACTCATATTCGCCATTTTATACACCGCTAAGCCGCCCAAAAACACAGCGTCGAAAAATCGGAGTATACCCCATCCGAAACACTCGTCGATAGTTTCGAGATCGTTTGTAAACAAAGACATCAGCGAACCTACTTTGTTGTCCGCATATTCGGCGGCAGACAAAGTCATGCACTTGTCAAACATCTCTTTACGAAGCGCCGTTTCCGTCTTTGCCGACGCACTTAAAAGCGAAACTCGCCACAAAAACCGACTTACTACTATTACCGCAATAATAGCCACCATCGGCATGCCTATATTGTTTACCACAAATGCAGCGTCAAAAGCGACAACGGTTCCGCCCGCTTCTACGAAGCCGTCGTTTATTCCGTTAACTATTATCTTATAATACTCGGGAATTTTCAGCTGAGCAATGTCAACGGCTATCAACGCTATCAACCCTGCAAAAATGTAATGCAAAAATCGCAAGTAATATTTGTTTATGTATTTACCGAATATCATCTTAAGGTTTATTCTACATTATCGCAAAAGTAAAGTCAACTTTTATTGTCCTTATCCAAACAAATATCGACAGCATAGATATACAGCGAAAAGCGTTTTTATATATCTTAAAACAATGCAAATCGCTGTTATGATAACACTTGCAGTCTAATCGTCGATTTTTATCGCTTATTTATAATTCGATAGACTGTCGCAAAAACGCATACAAGCCGACTGTTCAACTCTTTAAATTCGTCCGACCGCTAAAAACTTTTAATCCGTTTCCCGAACTCAAAACAAAAAAAGGCCCGAAACCACCGTTTCGAGCCTCGATAAACTTGTCTGTATTTAGTTTGCGTTGCTTTCGTCCGACTCTGTCTTAAGCTCTACGGACGGATCGTACTTATCGTCGTCGATTTTTACGCCGAGGAACTGTTTTTCCTGATCGATACGGGTAAGATTGACAATCATCATATAGTCGGAAGCATAGTCGTCTACTTTGCCGAACATAGCTACAAAATCACCGAATACGTCGAGCTTAAACGTAGCGGATGTATTCATATCGGTAGCAAGGCTTTCCGCTTCGCCTTTTTCGAATGCCGAAGTTCGCATAAACTCTCCGCTGTTATTAAAGTAAACGTATCCGTCCTTTATGGCAAGCAAATTGCTTACGGTACCGTCGTATATCGTTATGAGTCGCTCGCCGTCATAAGAGAATATTCCGCTCGACTTCGAACATATAACGTAAGTCTGGTTAGATCTTTTGTCGGGACGAACTCCTATAACGGTCGTATAATCGGAAATGTTTTCCTGTGCAAACGCAGTTCCGGAAATATGTCCGATAAGCGGATTGTTTGCGCCGAGTGCATTTTCGATATCTGCGTAACGAGCCTCGTAAGCTGCCTTATACGACTCAGAGTGAATCATAAACGCTTCGTGGAAATTACTGAATTTTATCTGCTTACCGGCAGGTCTGTCTTCTTCGAAGAATACAAAACCGCCGTCAACGTTTTTGAGCGTAATGTCGTATCCGGGCGAAAGCAAAGTAATGCGCTCGCTTCCGTCGGGACGAATAGCTTCGGTTATTTTACCCGCTCTGACGCTATCGTCGTCGGAAATGTCTCTGGTAAAGTACACGAAATCTTCTGCCGAGTTAGTGTCCATACCCTTATAATAAACTTCTTTTACGGGAAACAAAACGTCCGTCACGGAAGATGCGATTATTTCCGCTTTTTCTGCCTTCTTCGCACCTACGGTTACCGACACGATGTCGTTGCCGTCATGAACGACGAGGTACACCTTTTCGCCTTGCTTATAAAAAGCGTATTTTGCGGTTTTGTCGGATGTCTTTGTAGTGTACAGTTTTACGGACTTGCTTCCGTCAAGCTTGGTTCGATAGAAAGAAATTTTTTCGGTTTCGAAATTACCCTCTCTGTCTTGGCTGTTTGCGGGCGACGCATAATAAACGCTATCGTCGAAAATAAATACTCCGCCCTTATCGTAGCCGGCAGTGCCTATAGTCTTGGGTGCAAGACACTCCGAAGTAAGTTCGTCGATTTCTTCGGTAATCTCGACAGGTTTTTTGTCATCGTCATATACGATCTTGCCATCATCGTCTTTTTTGTAACCGGTAACGATAGTAGCTTTATGTGTTACAAAATCGCTGTTAGCAGCTACGTCGAAAGTGCTTACGAATGTCTTAACCTGCGTAGTCACGCCAAAAGCGTCGGTATAAGAAACAAGGCGATCCTCGCCGCCGTTGAGTTTTGCTCTATACAAGCCGCCCTTGTTGACTTTGCCCCATAGGTTATCGGATCCTGCGTCGTCATAACCTCTGTATCCGTTGATATAATAAATATAGTTACCGTACTGAACGGCGCTGCCGCCGTTACTGAAAACGCCGTAAGAAGTATCTTGTTCTCCTTCCAAAACGCCGGGCGTAAGAGTTTCCGAACAACCGAAAAGCGGCACGCACAGCAATACGGCGGAAATAATAACGGCAATTATCTTTTTCTTCATTGCTTTCTAGCTCCAATTATAGTTATAGTTATCTAAAACATTATACCTTTTTAGGTGCGATTAGTCAAATTATTTTGACTGCATAAAGCAATATAATTGAAGTTTTCCCTTTTACGGGGCAAGACTCTCGCATTATTTTTTGACTTAACGACAAAATTATCTATTGTCTTCTTAATCGATCAGCTCTTTTTTGACAGAGTTTTCCCAGTAACGCCGTCTTGATAAAGCATATAATATCCTCTGCCTCCACCCACCGACAAATACGTACCGTAACCGGAAAACGCCTCCGGGAGCCGATCGCTTTCACTAGGCACGCCGTAACAAATATAATCGTCTACAAGTCCTACTACGTAGTACCGCCTATCGTCATACATTATCTTGACGAACCTACTTCCGGGGATAACCTGCTCTATTTCTTTACAACGCTCGTACGAAGAAAACAATTTGCCGACTTTACCGCTGTTTTTCTCGTAAAAAGTGGCGTCTCTGCCCCGTATAGTAAAGTTATCTTCGTGAGCGGCGGCTACAAAAGTCGACGAATTGTTCGTCTTATCCCTAAGCGAACGAACGGAATTTTCGTTTTGCCTATAATCGGAAGCATCGCTCTTTTTAACGGGATAATCCGCATTTTGTCTCTGCTCGTTGTTTTTTTTCGCTTGCGGCGATACAAAACGCTCCGGACCTTTTGCCGATAACGGATCCGCCCGCAACAAAGTCGGTTCGTTAGGCGTTACTTCTTTAAAAGCGTCTGTGTCCGATATACTACACGTCGGCTTAACTTCATCGGCATCGGATACCGACACGACAGAACAGGCATCTTCCTTAGCCTGCGCCGACAGTTTTTCATAAGAGAGCTTATCTCGTACTGCGGACGCACCTTTCGTTTCATCGTTGAGGCGGCTTTGCTTATCATTGAGCGAAAGGAGTGTGGCAGAACTACCGAACACGCTTCTTACGCACAGCCGATAAAAATAATCTCCTGCGTAATCGTTGCTTTGTTTGCTCTTCCCTATATCCTCCGCTGTATTTTCCTTACCGGTATCCGACAAAGCGATGTTTATCTGCGATTCGGTCGCAGTATTTTGCTTTTCGCTTGCGCCCAAACGGGATTTTTGTTCGTCGCTAAGCGTCTTAGTATGTAATTCAAAATAATTTTTTTCGGCTATAGCATAATCGTCGTATGGTTTGATGTTTTTAAAATAATCGCCCGGCGACGAAACGCCACTGTATTTTATCGCATTATCTCCCGCCCGTCGGCTAAGTTCCTTTGCCTCGTTCATTATTCGCTCTTCACTTAGTTTCGTCGGACAATTGCTTCCGTAAAGCAAAACTTCGGTATCGGATATTACGGCTGCGTGAATTTCGTCGTAATCTATGTCGCCCATTTCTACCTTTACTTTTTCACCGCCTATCTTGGTTATAAACGAGTCGCCGCCGGAAATAACTATCAGACGACGATTTTGCCCGTCGATACCGTTAAGGGACAATTTACCGGTCACTCCGTATGCGTTTTTTTCCAGCATCAGCGAACCTCTGCCCTTGCCGGAAAGTATTATTAACTTTTTAATTAGCCGCATCTGACGCTCCTTTATAAGATTATACTATATACCTATATGAAATATTAGGGCAAAAATTGCATTATAAAGTCAAATTTACTCGCTTCCGAACATAAACGCATATCTCTTCTGATATACGAAATATCTTGTATTCGAAAAAGCGAAGCCCGGACGAGATGCACACCAAAAGTCGAACAAAAACGAAAAATTTTAAGAATATTTTTGTTTTTTCAACACTTAGAGAATTACCCTTAAATCGAAAATGAGTCCGACACAATACCGAACTCATTCTCGATTCATTTAATTAATTTTTTGTCAAATTCCTCGGCTTCGCATCACCGATGTTTTCGCTTTTGTTTTTATCAAACGTTGTTGCCTTAATTTGCGTATTATGTCAACTCCCATTGGCATTCAAAACGTCAAAATACAGCAACTCTCCTGCATCTTGACATTTTAATGCATAACACAATTATTCACGACCATGGCGAAAAATCGCATACATACCAAACTTGCATACTATCTGTATTAAACAGATATCTATTAGTCTCCGAGCATATTAAAAAACATTATGTCGTCAAGTTGCTTAAATTCTTCGCTATCGCCGTCACCGCTCATAACCTCAGGAAAAGTTTTTTTGTATACGTTTGCCTTGTTTCCCTTATCTTTCGCCATAAGACGCTGCTTTCGTTTCTCGTTTATTTCTTCTATGGAAACGTCGGCGTTAAATTTCGTATTTTGCAGTTCTATACTATTTCGCCTCGCCAACAAATACAACAGTCCGTCTAATCCGACAAGCACTGAGGCAAGTATCAGTAACGTACGCCCATAACCGTTCTTTTGCGCAACAAAAAATACTACGCTCAAGAGAAGCACGGTTATCGTAATTGCGATAAGCACTGTAAGACAACGTTTTACATGTCGAAAGTTTCGGTTATGCCTTTCTCTGTCTCCGTCACAGTCTTTATGGGGATACTTTTTTGTATTCATAATTTGTTTTTGTTTTCGCATCGCCGGAAGCTATATCCTTTAAAATCAGTATTTGCGCTCTATTTCCCAAACGAACGTTACCGTATCGTTTACTTTGATATCGTCGGGAACGATATTTATATCAGACAAACATGCCTCTGCCTTCATCATACATCTTCCTTCGACTTTATAGTCGGTATCGGAACACACGTTTATATCTCCCAAATTATAATCGATGGAAAGTAATTCTCCCAATTTTACCCCGGCTGCCGAGCAAAGAACGTTTGCTTTTTCATTTGCGTTTTGCGCTGCCGCATGTAATAGTTCGATACTTACCGCAGACGGATCTTTAACCGTAAACGAAACGGTCAACTCCGGCTTTGCAACACAACGGGATATTGCAGATAAAACCGAAGCAAGCCGCTTAGCGTCGAAGCCAAACTCTACTTTTAAAGTGTGACTGCACGCATACCCCTTAAATACGCTCTTATAATTACCACCTTGCTCTCTAACGCTTTCGTAAACGGTTCGCACGCCGAAATCGGTCGTTTTTAAGGCGTCTTTTCCAAATCCTATTTCTTCCAACGACTTGTTAAGCGCATCTATCCGTTGCGCCGCCGTCGATGTAGCCATTGTATACTCTTTGTCTTCGGTTTCCAATCTCATCGATATTACGATAAGATCCGGTTTAACGGAAACCTTTCCGACTCCTTTAACCGTAATCGTTTTCATTGGTTGTTTTCCTCCGATATTTAAATTCCGATTATATTATATCATATTTAACGCAAAAAGTAAATACGTAAAATTTTCTTCTAAGATTGAGCAATCGAATTTCCCTTGCTTGCGATTTAAATGTACCTAAGGCGATTTAAGCAATCGATTTACTTTAATTAGGCAAACAATGTCGACGTACGTCATGGCATTTCCACTCTCGTTGTTTCTTCGATTATTTCATCGCCGTCTTTGTATCTCAAGGGTTTTTATGAGTTTTATTTTGTACGCTTTCTCTTGTTTCATCGACCGACCTCTATAGTGTAATTCAAATTTTTACCTCATAAAATAAGCTAAAACTTCTCTTATAATTACATTATATCACATTTTCGGACGACAAAAAAGCCGACTTTTGCTATTTCTACAAAAATGTCGACTTTTTATCTTGGCGCCTCAGGTAGGATTCGAACCTACGACATTTCGG
>ULTU01005054.1_pt1 | contig 29886 bp, 10 predicted proteins | sample 1957861 | NCBI WGS metagenome assembly ULTU01 (sample SAMEA4835742, study PRJEB28245) | human gut metagenome | biome: gut microbiome; material: fecal sample | place: Denmark | collected 2008
TGCACACACAAGGGCTCCCGCACGTCAAAAACAAGCGAACTTGAGTGTGAGTAAGAAAGATAAGCGCAGTTTTTGGTGTGTGGGAAAAAGGAACACAAAGACCAAAAGGCAAACGATTGCAACGGGTTGTAATCGTTGCAAAATTGGCTTGTGTGTGACGTAAGCTCGGCGCTTATCTCGGCGTTCGCCTTGCGAACGCTCACTTCGAATATACACATTCCGTTTATAAGCACGCTCCGAATAGGTTTTCGGATAAGGCTACGCCTTCCGCAATTATTCATTATTCATTATTAATTATTAATTTCAATTGCGGCTCGTGTTCCGTCTTCGAAGTCGCACAGTCCGTTTATAAATTCGCTCAGAATGAAAAAGTGAGTTTGGTTATTGCACAAATGTAGCTTATGTGATATATTGTATATATCACCATATTAAAGGGGTTGTATTGTTATGACTTTTGCACAATTTTTGTTCGTTGCCATCGACAAACTCTTCGACGGCGCGCAAAACAACAAGAAAATGCTCCGTTTCAAAGACGTGAAATTTGAAATCGAAACCGATATCGCATACGGCAAGGACGATGCGGAAAAACTTGACACTTACTACGTCAAAAAGGACGGAGATGAGAAATATCCCGTGTTCTTCTACATTCACGGCGGCGGATTTGTTGCCGGTGACAAGCACTATCGCAGGGGACTTGCGCGTTGGGCGGCAAACAAAGGCTTTTTCGTCGTCAACGTCAACTACGGTCTCGGCCCGAAAGACCTTTTCCCGAAAGGACTTCAACATCTTGTCAACGCACTCAACTGGGTGGGCGCAAACGCAGAAAAATACAATCTCGACCTTGACAATATGTGCGTGTCGGGCGACAGCGCGGGCGGATACTATTCCGCAATGCTCGCTTGCGTGAGCACCAACAAGGCTTTGCAACAAAGATTCGGCGTTGAAACGAATCTTCGCTTCCGCACCGCAATGCTAGACTGCGGCATATACGACGTCGGCGAAGCACTCGGACAAAAGATGCCTTTCAATCTCACCGACAAAGTGCTTTACGATTTCAGCGGTGTGCACGTCAAAGGACTTGACACCTACGAATACAGAGACGCAATGGCACCGTTCGATTTTGTGGACGCAACCTTCCCGATCAGTTTCATCACTTATGCAGAGAAAGATATGTTCTGCAAAGGTCAAGGGCAGAAACTCATTGCGAAACTGAACGATTTGGGTGTGCATGTTGAATCTCACCACAGCACGAAATTCTTGGACAATCACTGCTATCCGCTCAATTGGAACAAGGGCGCGGCAAAGGAAAACATCCGCCTTTGCGATGACTTCCTTGCCAGAGTGGTGAAGAAAGAAGTCTGATTTGAAAAAACGAATTGCAATACCATTGCATTTTTATCGTGTAAATAGTATCTTTATCATGAACAATATACATGCGACGCGCATATGCGCGTCGCACGTGAGACTACAAGTCCGGTTTTTTTCTTTGGGGGCAGGGCTTGTTTTATATAGATAAAAATTTGTGGAGGACACCAAATGAAAAGAACAAAAATTGTTTTGGCATTGCTGCTTCTTGCGGTTATGCTTACGTCTTCGTTTGCGCTTGTTGCGTGCGACAAAACACCCGCAAAGTACAAGATGAAAAACTTTTACGGCACTTACGATCAATTTGCAAACGATTATTACACCGTCTATTTTTCGCTAAACGGGAAACAGGGAACGACCGATTTGACAATAGGATGGTGGGACATATGTGAACTCAAGGAGAATTCTTTTGTTTACATCGACACGACAGGCGAAAAGAAAGAGAAAGAATGCGATGCTGTTTTGATAGCAAAAATCCGAGAGTTGCAACAACGAATCGGGCACAAAGTCACAATCGAAAAGAAGAAAATCACGTTTGTCGATTCAAACGCTGTTTTGAATGTCAAAAAGTATATTACAAAATTTGACGGGCATGAGTATTTTACTGCCGCACTTGACGATAATGACCTTAATATGTTTATAGGTCGTTATAAAAATTGCGATGCTATAGACGAATGCAAAATAGTTACGTTTATAGTTAATGAAGTGGTCGATATTCAAGGCGATAAATGGGGCGTAGCAGTCACGAAAAATTTCATAAAATAATCGGGAGAAAAAATGATAAAAAATAACTATAATAAGGGCATGCTATTCTTGATAGTTTTGCTTGTTTTGCCGCTTGTGCTTGTTGCGTGCGACAAAGTGCCCGAAAAGTACAAGATGAAAAACTTTTATGGCACGTACGATCGTTTTGCATACGATTATTATACCGTGTTATTTTATGAGAACGGCGAGCAAGGAACGACCGATTTGACAATGCGGTGGTGGGATATATGCGAACTCAAAGAAAATTCGTTCATTTATATTGACTTTTCCGGGGAGAAGGAAGAGCAGGAATGCGATGCTGTTTTGATAGCCAAAATCCGAGAGTTGCAACAGCGAATCGGGCACAAGGTCAAAATAGAAAGGAAACAAATGACTTTTGTTGAATCTAATACCATCGTGAAATTTGACAAGACCAAGACACAGTATAGTGGACAGTTTTACTATGTTGGCGCGTATGACAAAGCGGGTGAAAACTTGCTTGGCGCATTTTATGAAAACGAAAACACCGAGAATGAAAGAAAAATTGTTTCAGTTGTTGCAAAAGAAACGTCAATAAATTGTCAAGGAAACAGTTGGGATATAGTCATGACAAAAAAGTTCTGCTAATGAAAGCAGGGAGAAGTTGCTATGAAAAAGAAAAAATTTAGTATAAGCATATTGTTGATATTTTTGCTTGTTTTGCCGCTTGTGCTTGTTGCGTGTGACAAAGTGCCCGAAAAGTATAAGATGAAAAACTTTTACGGCACGTACGATCAATTTGCAAACGATTATTATAATGTTATCTTTTCCTTTAATGGAAATCGTTATAATAATGACTTGACAATGGGGTGGTGGAATATATGTGAACTCAAGGAGAATTCTTTTGTTTACATCGACACGACAGGCGAAAAGAAAGAGCAAGAGTGCGATGCTGTTTTGATAGCCAAAATCCGGGAATTGCAACAGCAAATAGGTCGCAAAGTAGTCATAGAAAAGAAGAAAATCACTTTCGTGGACTCAAACACTGTTTTGAAAGCGGAAAAAACCGTTACGAAATTCAACGGACAATATTATTATTCCGCAATGTATGATTCGGACGGCGACAATTTGTTTGACGGACATTATGAAAACGAAAATAACGAGAACGAAAGAAAAATCATTACGGTTGTTGCAAAGAACACAATAAATATTCAAGGAGACGAATGGCATATCAGCATTGCCAAAAGCTTTATTTGATAAGGGGGGGGGATATGAGCAAGAAAAAATGTGTTATAAGCATATTGTTGATATTTTTGCTTGTTTTGCCGCTTGCTCTTGTTGCGTGCGACAAAACGCCCGAAAAGTACGAAATGAAAAACTTTTATGGCACTTACGATCAGTTCGCAAACGATTATTTCACCGTATTTTTCACTATTAATGGAGAGCGGGAAACCAACGAATTATCTTCAGGGTGGTGGAAAATTTGCGAGTTGAAAGATGATTCATTTATATGGATCGATCATTGGAATGAAAAGAAAGAACAGAAATGCGATAGTGCTTTGATAAATAAAATCCGCGAATTGCAACAAAAAGTCGGAAGTAATGTGACGATTGAAAGGAAAAAGATGACTTTCGTTGATTCCGATAGTGTTGTAAAGTATGCGAAGACAAAGACGGTATATACAGGACATGAATATTTGACAAGCGGATTTGATTCTGCCGGCGAAGAACTGTTTTCTTGTCGTTATAGCGAAGAAAGCAATGAAGAAATCAAGATATTAACAATTTCGCAAAGTTGCAATGTTAGTATCGACGGCGATAATGAATGGGGAATTAAGTTTATTATTGAATTGAAAAATAAATAATAATGTGTAAAAATTTGGCGTGATCCTAACATAAAATTTAAATCGAGTGCAGAAAAGGCACTCGATTTTTTTGCGTATGGCGGCGGGTTGTGATATAATGCCGATATAAAATAAAAACATAGGAAAAATCGATGAAAAAAGACAAGAAAACTAAATTTGTCCCAAAGGACGCCCAAGAAGTGAAGCCCGTATCCGAAGGCGAATTTTCGCAGCAGCAGATCGATGAAGCGACGGCGGCGGTTGTGCAGGAAGAGAACGACAAAGGTTTGTCTATCGTGCAGAAACTCAACGTTGCTTGGACGGTGATTTCCACGCTGTACGCAATCGTGTCGGTGTGCATGTTCATCTCAAAAAAGTGGGTGGAATCGGCGTATACCTACGCGCTTATTCCCATGCTTGCAGTGTTCGTAATCGTGTTTATTTGCCTTGTGGTTTTCACCTTCAAGAACCCGAAAAAAGCGCAGGCAAACATAAAGAATTACAAGAAAGCACTCGGCATATTCAAGGCGTGCGTAAACATAATGTTCCTTGCGCTCACCGCAGTGTCTATGGCCGGTCTTGCAAACGGAGAAATGAATCTCGTCAAATGGATTGTGTTCGGCGCGACGTTCTTCGTTGCGGTTGTTCAACTCGCACTCAAAATCACGAAAATCGTGATGAAAGCAATGCGCAAAGCAGTCGCCAAAAAGTTTAAAGTGGAAGTGCAAAAGTACGTTGACGGCAAGAAACAAAAGAAGACCGTCACGGACAAAATAACCGAAAAGTCATACAAGAATAATTGACGAAAAACAAAGTTTATCATTGCAAAAGCGACGCATAAAGCGTCGCTTTTGTGATATAAATGCAAATTTGCAATTTATTCGTGTCGTCAGTTCAGACTCAAAAAACAGTCTGTCAAATCGCGGGAGTCGGCGATATAATCACCGCTTGCGGTTGCGTGTTTTTCGTCGTAGACTTCGCCTTTTGAGAGTGCTTTGTTCGACGCGTATAGCATAAACGGAACAGGCTCTGACGTATGCTTGCCGAGACTTACGGGGGTGTAGTGGTCGGGCATCACGAGAAGGGCGTAGTCTTCGCCGCTTTTCTCGAAATGGTTTACAAGCGTACCTATCACTTTTTCGTCAATGAGTTCTATGGATTTTGCTTTGCCTTTCGGGTCGCGTTGGTGTCCGCATTCGTCGGTGGCTTCAAGGTGTATCATGCAAAAATCTCTTCCGCTTTCAAGCGCGTCTATTGCCGCTTGCGCTTTACCGAGAAAGTTGGTGCCGATAGTGCCCGTTGCACCTTGCACGGAAACGTTTTGCATACCGCTTCCGACGGCTATGCCTTTGAGCAGGTCAACCGCGCTTATCATCGTTCCCGTTTTCCCGTACTGACTTTGAAAACTCGGAATGGACGGCTTCGTGCCTTCTCCCCAGAACCATATCGAGTTGGCAGGATTCTTGCCTTGTTTCTCGCGCTCGACGTTTATCGGGTGAACGGACAGGATTTCGTAAGATTTGCGTATAAGGGCTTCGAGTTGTTTGCCGAGCGCACCTTTTGGCAGATACTCGCCTATTCTTCGTCCGCTTATGTCGTGGGGCGGCGTCAAGTCTTCGTTTGGCAAAGCGTCTTTGACGATAAGGCAATGGCGGTAACTCACGCCTTTGTAGAACACGAATTTGTCGGTTGACAATTCGGCTTTTATCGCGTCCATGAGAACGCTCGCTTCTTCGTCGCTAATTTCGCCTGCGGAGTAGTCTTTCATGATTTTGTTTTCAAAAGGTTCGTCTTTTGAAAGAGTCACGAGATTCGTGCGCATGGCGATTTCGTTTTCGTGCATTTCAACGCCCATGGACAACGCTTCGAGCGGACTTCTTCCCGTGTAGCATTTTCTCACGTCAAAGCCGAGCACACCGAGATTTGCCACGTCGCTTCCGGGGGTAAATCCGTTCGGGACGGTCTTCACGAGACCTATACGCGCAGTTTTGGCAAGCCTGTCCATATTTGGAGTGCGTGCGTATTCGAGCGGAGTTTTTCCGCTCAGTTCGGGCACGGGATAATCGCCCATTCCGTCGCACAAAACGAGTATGTATTTCATATTTCGCTCCTTAATACGATCTTATGATAATTCTTTCACTTGCATTTGTCAAATTTATGTGGTAACTTATATTAATAAGCGCGTATGGCTATGCCATACGAAAAAGAAGGCGCATTTTGGCAAAAAACGTAGACAAAAGCATGAATAAACTCCCGCTCGGCGCGATTCGTCCGCAAGGTTGGCTTCTTGACGAGATGCAACTTATGTCCAACCTGCAAAAACGTATCGGCGCGCTTCCGGGGCTTGTGAAAAACGGCGAATGGAACGGCGGCGAAAGCCTGCCAAGGTACGTCCGCGGTCTCATTCTGCTTTCAAGTGCGCTCGACGACAAAATGCTCAAAGACAAGGTCGTGAGCTTCGTCGCGCCGATATTTGCAAGTGCCAACGAGGGCGGTGATTTCGGCCCGAAAAACACGCTTTCTCAAACTCCGAAAATCGAAGCGGTGAAAACCCTTCTGACCTATTACGAAGCGACGGGCAACGAACGCGCGCTTCCGTTTTTGAAGAAGTTTTTCAAGAATCAGTTCAACACTCACACGGTGAACGCAACCTGGTACGATTCCCGCGCAAGACTGCTTGACGAGATAGAAGCAATCGACGCCGTGTATAAGGAAACCGACCTTGAATGGCTGCACGATTTGGGCGAAATTTTAAGGGACGAATGCGTGGGCTGGTTCAAACTTTCTTCGCGCTTTCCGTACAAAAAACCGTACAACCGTTATATATCACAAACGGCACTTAAACGTGTGCAAAAGACGGTGTTAAACGGTGAATCGGTTGAAAAAACCACAAAACACGCAAAACCGTTCACGCACGAATACGCCGATAAAGAATGGCGAAAAGGCGCGCATCAGACCGCCGTCGCGACAAGCGGCGTGAACATTGCAAAGGCAATCAAATATCCCGTGACCTACGGCAAGTTTATGGGGGATAGCGAGTTGGCTTCGCTTTCTCTCAAGATGATAAATTCTCTCGAGAAGCATTTCGGAACGCCGCTCGGAGCGTTTGCTTGCGCCCCGCGTCTTGCGACAAACAAGGGTGTGTGTGCGGTGGATGTCGAAGCCGCCGTCGAGACCATGGAATCGCTCGTCGAAGTGATACGTGAAACGCGCGATTATCACGCGGTCGATTTGCTTGAAAAGATTGCGTTCAATCTCATACCCGGTGCATGCTTCGAAGATTGCACGGCTGTGCAGGACACCGTTCTCGTCAATCAGGTGGAAGCGTCCTGCCAAAGAAAATTGCCGTACACCGACGCGGTGAATTCGTATTACACGAAAAAGGCGTCAAGGGGCGCGATTGCGGCTCTTTCGGCTTATCCGATATACATGCAGACTGCGTGCATGACTTGCGAAAACGAACTGAACTTTTTGACTTATACGCCTTGCACCATGGATATTGCAGTGAACGGCGCAATGCTCACCATTGCCGAGCGCACGGGCTATCCGTTCAGAAACACCGTCGTTTTCAAGGTGGAGCAGGCAAGTGCGGAAACGGAAGTGAAGATAAACTTCCGCGTGCCGAACAATACGATGATGCAACTCATATCCGGCGGACAGGTCGTTGCAAGCGGCACGAGAGAAATCTCCGTCAAGTGCATACTCAAAACGGGCAGCACGTTTATGCTGAAAATGAACATTCCGCTCACCGTCGAAGAAAACCCCGACGGGTCGGAGAGTATGTACAAGGGCAATTTGCTCATGTCGCTCAAACTTCCCTACGAGATAACGCAGGACGCTCAAGACCGCCGTATGCTCTATGTCAAGAGCGCGAAGAAGTGGAATGTTGCGCCCATACTTGCAAGAAAGGGCGGCGCAAAGACGCTTTATGAAGAAGAAAGGACGGAAGTGAACGACATAACCGCAAAGCCGTTCTCGTTCGACACTCCGCCGTTTGAACTCAAAATAAGGTCAAAGAATGTAACCAACTGGGATTTCGATGTAAACGGATTTACGCAAATTCCAAAGAACGGCAGTTTTTCGGAAGAAAGCCTTGAAAGAACCTACGTGCCTTTCGGTTGCACGTTGGTGCGCATGGCAAAATTCCCCAAATGTCAGAAATGACGGCAGGTGAAATATGAAAACGCTTGAAAGAAAATATTCAAAAATCGAAAGAATCGTCGCAAAGGGCAAGTTTTCGGCGTGGACTTTTGCAACGACGGCTCTCATTGCCGCAATACTTGGCGGACTCGTTGCGGTGGTGTGGATTTTCAAAGATAAAATCGAAGCCTTGTTCACGAAGACGACGCCTGCACAATATCTCACCGACGGCGTTATGCGTTGGGTGTTGCTCGGAGCGGCAGGTATAGTGCTTTTGTCTTTCCTTATTCAACTCATCGTGCTTGAAAGCAAAGAGTTGGTGCTCACCGAAGACAAAGTCGTGTACAGGGAAGGTTTTCTCAACGTGCGCACGGTCGTTATTCCGCTTGCGGAAATAAAAATGGTGGAGACAAAACAGAACGTGTTGCAACGTTTGGTTGGCATAGGCAATCTGCTCATCGTCTCCGATGCGGAGCAACCTTATCTTGTCAAAGGCATTGCAAGCGCGGACAGACTGTCAAGACGCATAATGCGACAAACCGCGGATATGAAAAAAGCAAGCGAGAGACGCGGAATGCGCATGCAACTTGTCGGAAGAGTGTGAGAGGGGTAAATAATTAATTAATAATTGTGGGTGTCCCACCCAATCGAAAGTACCAAGTCGACAATCTTGCGAAATTATTCATTATTATTTTTTTAAAAGCCGAAATCGCCGGGGGTTATGAAAAGACCGGTGATCAAAGACAGTATTGCGGCAAGAAGCACGACGTGAACGACGTAAATGATAAGGGCGTGTTTGCCTGCGAAACAGACTGATTTCTGAATGCCCGTGGCAACTGCTTTTACTACTTTCTGCGTGCCAAGAAGCGAGCGAAGAGTGAAGATTGAAAACTCGCGCAACGCTCTCTTTTCGCTTTGTACGTTGGCGTACAATGCGTCGCAAGTCTTTTTGAAGAGATATTTCGTGAGCTCGAAACGAACGAGCGACAATCTTTCGTAATAGAACAATTCGCCTATAAGCGCACCTGCAAAATAAAACGCGGTGTAGGGTATCATCGTAAACAAATCGCCGGGAGAAAACTCGTATGCGTTGTAAAAAAGCGACGGGTTGCCGTAAAAGTCGTGTGGCGGGAATATCCAAGCAAAGAATTTCGGAGTGGTTTCGGGCGGCGTGTAGCAAAAATAGAGAACCAGCGTTACGACGATGAGAATCACGCTTGCGCCTGCTATGCCCCAGCGGTTGTCGCGGGTGATAAAGGACACAAACGCATAAAGGAGCATGGATACGGCAAGGAAATCGAGCACGCCGAACGCCACGAAAACGCCGCTGATACCCATAACGTTTTGCGCGATATAGGAGCCGAGCGTGTATAAAAGAGCGACTGCGCCGAGCATAAGTCCGCGCTTTGCGTTGTTGCGCGAAAACGTGCAGGAAATGCCCGAAATGGAGAAGAAGACGAAGAGTACGAGCGGGTGGATTATCTCCCTTGCAGAGCCGTTGTACCACTGAAAACAAAACCTTGTGAAAGCGTTTCCGCGATTGTATCCGCCATACCATTGCGGTCCGAAAATGTCGCTGATAAGGATGGTGAGATGGTCGAGAATCATCAAAATAACGCACACGCCGCGCAGGAAATCTATCTCCCACACGCGTTGGCGTTTTCTTTTTGGAATAAGAGTGATTTGTGCGTTGTCGGCAATGAGCGGACTGACGTTTTTAAGTTCTCGTTTTGCTGCCATACAACGAATGATAGCATTATTTCTCGCATGTGTCAAACGCTGGCAATCGTAGAAGAGAATATAAATTTTTAATGCAGTTAGAATGTCGAAATTTGCTTGAAAACGCAGAAAAATCGCAAAGAGCGAAATCAAGAGGAATTCGTGCTTGCAAGAAAAATTTTTCTGCAATCTAAAATTTTGAAAACGAACCGAAAAAAAGAAAGAATCGTTCGATTTTATGTCGTTAGAAGCCGAAAAACGAAGATTTATCGCGATAAAAGAACAACAAGTGGAAAATGGTGGAAAAACGGACGATTTGCAACTTTTTTCGACGAGCATTTTGCGAATTTTAATGAAAATACGCTAAAAAATCACAATTTATTGTGTCTTGCAGGTTCATCTACCACAAGGTATTGATTGACTCGTTCAAACACTTTGACTATTGACATTTATGTGCGAAAACGGTATAATAGTTGCGTATAATAATCTATGCACATACGCTACGCGTGTATGTTCTGGAGGAAAATGATGAGAATGAGAAAGCTCAAGGGACTCACAATCGTACTGCTTGCGATGATGATCAGCGTCTTGCTGTTCGGTCTTGTCGCATGCGGAACGAACGATTCGGGAAGCACGACGAATCCGGTCATTCCGACCCCGACGCCGAACCCCGGTATCGACGATTCGAAAACGCTCGGTTCGCAACAGGCGTGGAAGGTGCTCAAAGAAGCAGCACTCGCCGCGGCTTCGGACGAGAAAGATTCGAGATACATAAACGCGGACACGACGTTCATACTCGGTTTCAACAAAGACTCGTATGACTCTCTCGTGACGATGCGTTTTGCAGGCAGAATCGACACTCAGGCCGACGTCAACAACGATACGAGTGAAATTCTCGTCGAGTTCAGACAGTTCAAAACGGCTGAACTTGCGGGAAAGAATCTCGACAACGAGACGATTTGCGCAATGGCGGCAAGCGGAGAAGGCAAACTTCTCATGGGCGTTTACTACTACGAAGGCAAACTCGTTACGGATCTGCGCGGCATAAAGAAGGACGAAGGCGTGCACGTTGTCTGGACGGACAATATCGACATGACGTCTCTCGTTGCGAAATTTGCCGCATGTCTTGAAGATCTCGACCTTTCTTCCGTTCTTTTCGACACCATTATGGGTTATGACATCGGTGGTCTCATCAAGAGCCTTGTCAACATGGACATCGTCTCTCTCACCGTCGAACAACTCATTGTCAATATTTTGTTCGGTGCGTCGAGAAGCAAACTCGTTGATTACGGCAACGGCCACACCGTTCTCCAAATCCCGTGCGATCTCGGACTTATCGTCAGCATAATTCCGCTCGTTCAAGGTCTTATCCCCGAAAATATCATCGGGCTCGTCAAGAACGTGCTCGGTCTCGACCTTGGCAAACTCGGTGCGCTTGCGGGTATGGCTTTGTATCTCGAAGCGGACATGCAGGACGGAAAACTCAACGGCATCACGTTTGACGTCGACACGAACCTTAACTCTTACGGCGTTGAAGGATTGCAAGAGAAGTACGGCGTGTTCCAGTCCGAAGTCGGATTTACGCTCGGTTATGCGAAAGCGGACTTTGCCGCATCTCCCGACATTGATGTCGTGGGAACGCTCAAGAGCCGCGATCAGTACAATCAACCCATTCAAGACGGTGACGATACCACCGAAACTCTTTACGAAAAAATCGCAAACAGCGAAAACAAATATTCTTTCCTTACCCTTGACGGAAAGATCAAACTTTCTCTTGATTTCGCACAAAAAACCGTGACGGTGAACGACGTCATCGGTTCTTTCGGCACACTCATTTCAAATCTCATCAAAAAGAACGTCAGCGAAGATATGTTGAAAGCCCTTGCGCCTTTGTTTGAAAAGGACATCGATTTCGCAAAAGGGACGGTTGAACTTTCAATCGTTTTGCAAGGCGTTATAAATACGAAAGACCCCGCAAAGACAAGACTCGCCGTTGAAGTTCGCGGCAGAAACGAAGCAAAACGCATCACGGCGTATTACGACGGCGCGAAAGAAGGCGTTTATCTCGACGCAAGCGGAGTTCTCGGTTCTCGCGGAACGAAATTCAAGATTGACGACATCAACGTCAACAAACTCATCGGCGATCTCGTTGACAAGCTCTTTGCAACCATAAAGGGCGCAATCAAAGGCGATTCCACCACAAACGCTCAATACAACCAGCTTGTTCAGGACGCGGACATTGTCATTCAACACCGTGCAGAAGCGTCCGCAGACGGCGACACCACCGACGTGATGGGACTTATCTCCGCCATTCTCGATCAAATCGACATCAAGATGGACGGCAATATTTTCAACATTCAACAAATCAAAGTCGACATCACTCAAACCATTCTTAACAGTATATTCTCGCTGGTGTTCACGGGAGACAACGCAGGCGCAAAGATCCCCGTGACTTCGGCAGGCATCGTTTACAAGAACAACGGCACTTTCGACACCAAGACCATCGACATTTCGGCGGATCTCGGCGTGGACGGCGCATATCCGCTTCTCAAGGCGGGCTTGGGTATCAGCCTGCTTTTCGGCAATATTGCGGACGAAGCGAGTTTTAACAAGGCGTTTGCGGATCTTGACGCAGAACTTGCGCAAAATCCGAGCGCATATTTGCCCATTCTCAAAAACGGTGCGCTCAACACCGATTTGCTCCACGTCAACCTTTCGACGGGACTTTCAATCGATATAGAGACTTTGAAAGGCGCGCTTGCTCAAATCAAAGTCGACCTTCCCGACAAACAACTCGGTGACGCGTTCAAAGGCGTGCTTATCGAAATGTTGCTCGAACTCGGAAACATCGACGGCGGTCTCAATCTCAACGTAAACGCAGACCTTGACGTTTCGGGCGGTCTCAACGTGGCGGCGTTGCTCAATTCCACGGCAATGATAACCGTCACTAAGAAGTCAAACGACGGCGAAAAGGTCGTTGCGCTCTATTTGCAGGATGGCTGGCTCTATGCGGACATTGACGTGCTTTGCCTTAGCGTTGACAAAATCAAAGTGAACCTGAGCGAACTTCTCACAATGCTCGGCGTCGACGTTTCGGGCGGCGGTAGCACCACTTCCGCTCTCACGGCAGAAGACGGCGAAAACAAGGGCATGGACACCACGCAACTCCTTGCTTTCGTGGCAGGACTCATCGACGGCATCAAAGTGGGCAACCACGCAATCGAAGTTACGCTTGTTTCGGGACTTTTCGATCAAGTGCTCAAAATGCTCAACATCGAAGGCGTTACGATAGAATTTGAAAACACCGATTTCGACGGCGGTATCCGCATTGCTCTCAACAACGGTCTCGATCTCACGCAACTTCAACTCGGCGTTTTCGTCGCACTCGGCAACAACGTCAATCTCGACATTGCGCTCAACGGTCTCAGTGCGGGACTTAAAGACGAGTGCATCAAATATCTCGACGAAGCGGGCGAATCTTCCGATCAATTCGTCGAAATTCTCGAATATCCCTTCCTTGGTCTCGACCTGACGCTCGGCATCGACTTCGCGGCAGACGAAGGCGCAACCGAACTCGTGTTCGGCAAGGGCACGCACTGGTACGACGAGACCACGGCAACCTACGTCGCGATCAAAGATCGCGCTGTGCCGATGGGCTATGCGGGCAAACTGTTCTACTTCGATTCCGCAACCAAGACGTACAAAGAAGAAAACGTGAAGAAGACCACGATGTCTTTCGACACTAAAATGAACTTAAACTACGAGTTGCGTCTTGCAGGACAACTCGACCTTGCGCCTATCGTGGACTATTTGCTCGGCGGAGCAAGCATCAACACCAAAGACAACGTCAGTGAGTTGATGATCGAGCTTACGGGCAAGAAATTCGACAACGAACGCTCTATTCTTCTCGGTGTTTACTACGCGGGCGGTGCGCTCTATATCGACGCAAGCAACTTCGGTCTCGGTAAAGTCAAGGCGGACATCGATCTTTACGAACTCATCTTGTCCTTGCTCGCAAAAGACACCACGATCGACATAAACGGCACGAGAGACGCTTTGACGGCAGGCGACGCGACGACGGACAGCAAGAAAGCACTTGCTCTCACACTCATTGCGTCACTCTCTTCGGACGCTTTCAAGATTGAAATCGCAAACGGCATTGCGCAAATCGTGTATCAACTTCTCGGCGTGGACGTTGCGGACATCACCGCATGGGTTGAAATCGCATGGGCAAATCTTGCGGCAAATCACGACGGCAAACCCATCCGTATTCACGGCGACGTCAACAACAGTGCGGGCGTGACGGTCGGTTCTGCGGAAATTTACGCAAAAGACATCGATCTTTCTATCGGCGGTCAAATCGGCACGATAACGCTCAGAAGAGACGAAGGCAATCTTGACAACGGCAAGGAACTCGGCGAATATCTCAACGGTTCGACAGACGACGTGTATGAAGACGCAACTCTCTTCAACGAGTACGGCGACATCACCATCCCCAGCATCTTTGCAGAGATCAAGGGTACGTTCTTCGTTGGCGCGGAAGCGGGCAACCACAACTGGACGGTTGGAGAATGGATCGCAAGTTTCCTTGACGATTCCAAGCCCGAACTCAATTCGTTTATAAGACAACTTCTTCTTCAATTCAGCACACCCGTAGAGGCCGGCGCGAATATAGGATTCCGTATTGCGCTCAACGCAAGACTCAATCCCGAAGTGCCTATCGACTTCATGCAAAACGTGGTGTTCAAAAAGTTTGCTTCAACCGACCTTGCGACTTTGGCAAACTACGTTGAAGTGTACAAACTCGTCGGCACGAAATACACCTTGCTCACCTTAGAAGAAAGAGCAAACTTTGAAGGAGACGTATACCTTAAACAATATATAGCGGAAGGCATTGCATTGACCAAGGTCACGGCAGAGAACTTCCGTGGCGACGCATACGTGGAAATGGACGGCAGATACGTCAAAGTGACGGTCTCCGACGAGAACGCGGCAAACTTCGCAGGCGTGCAACTGTTCACGACCGCAAGTTTGCTCGACTTGCCGTACATACTCTCGCACAGCGACATCGCAATCGAAATCTACAACAAAAACATCAATGAAATCGACGCAATGAGTCAAGCCGAAAAGGTGAAACACGTTCTTGTTGCGTTGCGTTTGGTGTACACGGGCGTCAACGGCGCAGGCAAGGGCGTAAGCACTTTGTTTGTCGACCTTAGAGACGACTTCCACGTTGCGCTTGCCAACATCTCTCTTGCGGATTTGCTCGGCGGACTTATGAACAAGGGCAACGGCGGCACGGAGTCCACTGCCGTGACAAGCGGCGATGGTGACAACAAAGGCGAGAGCGGCTCGCTTTTGAACACCGTCAGCGCGGTTTTGGGTGGTATTATCTCCCACATCGGCGTTGATCAAAGCGGCGTAAAAGTCAACTTTGCAGAGGCTCTCATCGCAACGCTCGTGAGCATGCTTGCCGGCAAACAAGTCAATGCGGAAGATTTCATCAAGCTCAATTCGGACGAAAGTTATCTTTCGTTCGCATGGAAGTATAATCTCGCACTCAAACTCAAGATCGATCCGGCTTATATCGGACTTGAAATCAGCAGTATCAAGCTCGATCTCGGCGCAAACGAAGGCGTTTTGCCGAGCGACTTCGATCAGAGTATCTACACGACTGCGGAAAATCTCGACACACTCTCTCTCAATCTCGATTTGAGACTCAACCTTGACATCAAGGGACAAAAAGAAGAAGTGCGTCTTGAAAAATATCTCGATTTGCTCGTCAAAGACTTGGGACTCAAGCTCGGCTTGACGTTTGACAAAGACATCACCTACAAACTCGGTCTCAATCTCGGCGCAAATCTCGCTCTCAACGATCCCAACTCAACCAAGATCGTGGTTGAAATCAAAAACGTCGTTGAAGACACCAACATCATTGCAATCTACGTGAGCGGACAAAAAGTGTACGTGGATCTCGGCGCGCTCGGTCGCAAGGCGTTCTATCTTGAAAACACCAACGTCAGCGAGCTTGTCTGCAATAAAATCGCAAAACTTCTCGGCAACTTGAACGGTTTGGTTTCAAGCACCGGCGACGCTCAAACGGCAGGGGACGCGGCGGATATGAGCGCGGATGAAAAGATGCAAGTCATCCTTTCCATCGCAGACGGCAAGATCGGCGTGCTTGTCATGCAAAACGTCCTTGTAGGTCTCATCGCGGCTCTCACTTCCAACGGTTCTGCCGGTGACGTGGACATCGCAAAAATGCTCGAAGCGTTCGATCTCGATCTCTCGGTGGACGTTGATTTGCAAGTCAAACCTTCACTTTCCATTGACGTAAACGTGGACAGCAACCTTATAGGTCTGGGCGTCAGCGTCAAGGCGATCGACTTGTCCACTGGCAAGAGCAGCGCGGCGTACACTTCGGTTGAAGAAAAGGTCGCAAGCGAGATCTCAAAGAAGGATTATAAGGAAATTACCGATAGTTCTTATATAGGTGATAGATATAAGAAAGAAATTGTGGACGGTAAAGTGGTCTACGTCAAGGACGACGCCGGCACGTATATGCCCGTTGATCATTACGAGGCTCTCACCAACGCTCACATCGTGTCCGTTGACGTTGCGATGATCTTCGATTACTACGGCAGCGCGACTTACACTTATATCGACAACGAGAGAATTCTCAGTTCTTACTCACCCAAGGACAGATATTCCAAGAACGCACACGACAATCGTTTCGTGCAAGACGCAAACGGACACTACGTCCGCGACGGTTTCACGTTCAACCAATTGCTCGAAGTGTTGCTCAATATGGATCAATTGCAAAGCATCCTTGCCACCATGCTCCCGCAAATTCGCATCAGCACGGAAGGCGGCAACATCAGCTTTGGCAAGATCGACAATGCGTTCAGCGTCGGTGATTTGCTCACTCGACTCGGACTCAGCCTTGTGTTGTCCGACGTGATCGACGACGGATTCAAGCTCGATATCAGTGCAAAACTCGACCTTGACGCAATCGGTTTGAGCGATTTGTCCAACATCGATTTCAAGAATCTCAACCTTGACGTCAAGACCATTCTCAAAGGTCTCGAAGCAAAAATCGGCGTTGACTTCACCTATGAAGACGGCGCAAACAGCAAAGTCAAGATCAACATCTATCTCGTGGACGGCATCGTGTACGTTGACCTTAAAGGTCTTGGCGGTCCGCGTGTTCAAATCGATTTGCTTGACCTTGTCAAGAAACTCGGCGTTGCAATCTCCGCCGACAACGACGCAATGACCGCCGACGATCAATCTGGCAACGGCACCGAAGGCGGATCTCAAGGCGGAACGGAAAACAAACTCGACATCGTCAAGATTCTCAACCTGATTGTCAAGAATATAGTTCTTGCCGCAAAACCGTGGGAAGTCAACCCCGAATATAACAGAATAGACAATCTCGGCGTGTTTGTGCGCTCCAACTTCGTCAACGATTTGCTCTCGATGCTCTTCAAGACGAAGTTTGAATCGGCAAACACCGTTGTCGACGAGACTCAAAGCGGCATCTTCCTGCGCCCGTCAAGCGACAAATTCGCATCCTACGGCTATGACGAGATGCTCACGCTCGGTCTTATGATCGCGCTTGTCAACAAGCAAGATCCCATCAAGGACAACGCGGGCAACACCAAGCAATACACTTGGTCGCTCGATCTGGGCGTTGACGCGAAGATAGATCTCGAATCCGTCGATACGTACGAAACCTTGCTCGACGTTGACGAAAGACTTGAATTTATCGCGCTTGACGACTATCTCACCAACATTCTCGCGCTTGTCAACGGATTCTACAAAGACAGCTTCCAAAAGGCAGAAGAACCTGTTGACGGCACCGTGTATTACACCTTCCATGAAGATCCCGCAGGACAATACGTCAAGAAGACGGGTATGTATCGTTTGCTCAACGAAGGCGAAAAGACGGAAGGCGTGACGTTGTACTCTCGCGGTTATGCAACGGTTGTTGCAGGCGTGGGCTACGAACTTGTCTACACGCAAGACACCGCAGGCGACTTCGTGTTTGACGAAGAAAAAGACGTGTTCGTGCGCAAAGACGCGTACACGGGCGCGAGCACGACCTATTATAGAAGAGAAGAAAGAGCGATCAAGAAAGTCGTTGACGGCGTTGTGACCGAAGAAAACGAAGAAATTGCAAATCTCGCTCTTTACAGCAAATTCGGCGTGCCGCAATATCAAGATCAAAACATCGCTTTGAGCGTGAGCGGTCTTATCTACTTCAACTCCGACAGCGCGCAATCTGCCAACGCGGGCGGTCTTATCAGCAACCTGTTTGGCGATATGATCATCAATTTGCAAACTTTGTCCGCATTCCACGCAGGCATCGGTTTGAGAGTGTCGGCAAACGTCGATTTGGCGGCTCTCGACCTTAAAGGCTTGCTCTCGGGCGAGAAGTTTGACAAATTCATCGCAAACAGCGATCTCAACAAGGTCGAGCTTGCAATAGAGTTCCTTGAAGTTGACGAAAACGGCTATTTTGCCAAGTATACCAACGGCGAAGAGAAAGTGTTGGGCGGCTTGTATCTCAACAACGGCACGCTTTATATCGATCTCACCGAGATTGTCACCACTGCCGAAAACTACTCCAAGATCGACAACTTTGTTGATTTTGCAAAGAAAGTCGCAGACAAGTTCGGCAAGAAAGACGACAAGCCCAAAGATCAACAAGGCGACGCTCAAACGGTAAGTGACGCCGACGCATTGCAAGGCAACGTCACGTCTGCAACGAGAGACGCTCTTATCACTCTTGCGTATAGCGACGCTCAATTCCAAATCCAACTCACTCGCGCGCTGCTTGCGTTTGTGCTCTCCACGTTCATGCCCGATCTCGGTTCTATCGAAGACGTGTTTGACGAGTTCAACATTTCTTTGGGCGTGGATCTCGGTCAAACCGTTTACAAGAAGATAAGCGATTTGCAAGCAAGCAACCCCGAAGAGTACAGCAAGTTTACCGATTCCACCAATCCCGAATATGCGGCGTATCAAGCGGACAGATACAGATACGAGTCCAACGTTGACACCTACAAGATACTTCCGCTTGCAAAATATGTGCTTTCGGGCGGTGAATACTATCTCGAAAGCGAAACTTTGATGTACACCAAAGACGCAGAAGGCGAATACGTTGCAACCAACGTATACGTTGACGGCGCAACCTACATCAAGAAGGGCGCGGCATACGTACTTTGCGACAAAGAAGTCGAAGGCAAATACGTGCATGCAACTGCCGATTATTACGGACTGGTCAACGTCGGCGTGGACCAATATTTCAACTTGCGCAGCTACAAGATGTATCGCAAAGTCGACGGCAAACTTGTTGAAACCAACACATTCATCAAGGGCGACACCGTCTTGCAATACAACGGCTCTGAATATGACGTGCTCAACGTCTACGAGCATGAATACGGTTACGTCAAAGACGTCAACGGCGAATACTACCGCACGGTTGACGCATACAACGGAATCGGTGAATACTATCTTGGTCTCAATATAGCGGTCGGCTGCGTCAACGCCGGTCTCAAAGTGGGCGGTCTCAACATTGACTTCGGCGCAGGTAACGAATTGCTGCCCGACTACATCAGAGACGGAAAAGCGCACTCTCGCGTTGAAGTCGGCACGGACGGTCTCAAAGAAGAATACGTTTACGAAAGCAAACTCTCCGACACGGAAAAAGAGAAATTTGCAGACGTTCCCACCAACCCATTCTACGACACGATAATCACGCTCGGATTCTCCGTCGAGCTTGAATTCGGCATCACCGAAGGCACTCTCGATTTCGGAAAAATCATCAGTGCGATAGTCGGCAACCTTACGGGCATCGTCGTTGAAATGCCTTCCACCACGAAGGGCTATTCTTCTGCGCACTTCAGACTTGACGTGTCACTTATGCTCGACATCTACGATCTCACCAAGTCCGAACTCAAACTCGAACTGATCAACATCACCGAGACGGGCTATGAGAGCTTGTGGGCAGGCATCTACTATATCAACAACACCGTGTATCTCAATCTCGAAGACACCTTCAACATCCAAAAGGTGGCAATCGGCGGATTGAACATCGCGGAAATTCTCAAAGACTACATCATTGATTTCGACACCGAAGAGATGTTTGTTTACAAACCGAACACGCAATCGGGTTCAACCAACGAAGCGTTTGTGGCAGAAGACAGCACCACTTCCGGCGAAGTCGATTTCACCAACAAAGACCTTGCGCTTGCGTTGCTCATCAACAAAGATAAGCTCACGCTTGCTCTTGGCAACATCTTGTTCAGAACCGTCCTTGAATACATCCCCGAAGATTTGTTGGGATTCAAGCTCAAAGATTTGTTCTATGAAGAAGTCACGGGCAATCTCAAGATAGACCTTGACACATCGGATTCCATCAATCTTGCGCTTGGCGCGTCCTTGGGACTTGTGGGCGAGCGTTTCAACTCGTTTGCAACGGTCACCACGGCAGGCGACAGTGACGAAGAGAAGATTGCAATCGAAAACATCACAAACGGCAGCGAGAAGTACTACGTCTTCAGAAAACAAGGCGAGGCTGTGGCAATCGATTTCACCACTTCCGCACAAACGGGCTATTTCGTGCAATCGGACAACAAGCAATACTTCCGCGCGATCGCTCCGGGCGAAAACGTTGCGGCGGACAAACTCTACGTCAGATATAGAGTTGCACGCGAAGGCGGCAGATTTGTGATGAGAGAAGTGCTTGACAACGGCAAGGGCGACGGCTCCGAAGTGCTCGGCACAAAACTCTTCAAGGTGGAAGCGGGCGACGTCCTTTACAAGTATGAAAAGGGCGCGGCTGCCAACTTGTCCTATGTGGGCGACGGCACGAAGTACGACATGACGCTGTCTCTCGCCTTGCAAATCAAGCATCTCGACGTTGCTTTCACCAACTCTCGCACCTACGTCCTTAGCGGCGAAGACCTTGCAGAATACACCAACTTTGACGACGTGGATCGTTTCACTATCAGCGAAACGATTGACATCACAACGTCCTTCAAGACGGGCAAAGACAACGACATCGACCTTAGCGCAGTCCTTCAAAAGTTCATCCCGGGACTCACGCAAGATCAACTTCTCGTCATCCAATCCGTCGCGGACGACGGCGGTGACGTCAACAGACAACTTCAACTCGTGCTCGAAGGCGACATCCAAATCGCTGCGCTTCTCAACTACATGCGCACGACGCTTCTCAAATACACGGACGGCGACACCGACGTGTTTGAAGGCGATATGGACTTCTTCACGGTCATCAAGCTCTTGAAAGACGTGCTCAAAAAGATCACGCAAACCGAACTTACCGCTCTCATCGCAGACGTGGCAAGCTTTGTCAATCTCAAAATCGCGCTTCAAACCAAGGGTGGCAACGACACCGACTTCCACACCATGCTCGGCGTGTACATGGTCGGCGGTACGTTTGAGCTGCTCACCGACGCGGAAAGAAACGACGTGTACGGTGAAGAGTATATCGATCCCAGCCAAAGATACGATCACTACTTCGAGACCCCGAGTGGCAGCTACTACTTTGACGAGACTAAGGGCGAATACAAGTTTATCGGCACAAGCGAATATTCTGGCAAGAGATATTCTTACGATTCAAGCTATTGCTACAAGAACGAAAAGGGCAACTACAAGCGCGCAAACGGCGGTCTGTTCATCGACCTTAGCTACTTCAATATCCCCAGCGTCAGAGTGGACGCAAACGAAGTGCGCAAACTCGTGATGAGCTTGGTGGGCAAGTCCACCGGCGAAACCGAGGCGTTGACCGTTGCAGACGGTGAAAACGGCGGTGAAGAAGGCGACAAGAAGGAAGACACCAAGATCGAGTTCCCGCTCATCAAGGACGACACCATTCTCGGATATATCAGAACCTTCTTGTACGGCGTGCAAATCACGTCCAGATACGTCAAGGCTCTTGTGACGCCCGATTACATCAACCAAATTCTCACTCTCCTCATGGGCGAGAACGCAATTCAGTTCGACAAGGCGGAGTTTGAAAACATGCCCAACCTTATGCTCTACACTGACAACACGAGATATTCGTATGAAAAACTCGGTGTAGTGGTCAAAGAGTTCGAGGCGGCTGTTGAAAGACAACAAACCACCAACCCCGACTTCTTGAACACCGCAGAATACAAGGCGATGCGCAAGGATCTCAACGATATGTTGTCAAGATCCAAAGTTTTGTACGACATCGACGAGTACAAGGGCACGGCGGATGCGGCAAGCAAGGGCATCTATTTCAGAGATACGGACGGCGCATACGTGCAAAAGTCGGATATGTCGGCGTCTCAACGCGCGGCGTATGACGCAAAGGTCGTTGCAGGCACTGCGGCATACTATGATATCAACAAGATTGACGTATACATCCGCTTGCTTGACGTTGCAGACGGTTCATTGACTGAAAACTACGTGTTGTACTCTCAAGCGAGCCAAACTCAAATCAACAACTGCCAGAAATACGACGGATTGAAGAAATTCGGCATCAACACGCCGAGATTGTACACTCTCACCGACGAAGTGACGGGTACGTACACCGCAATCAGCGACGATTTGTATGCAGTCAATCCGCTTGCGTTGCGCAATTCGTTCATCTCGCTCAATCTCTATCTGTGGAATTATGAAATCTCGCTCAACATCCTTGCACCCAAGGTGGACGTGACCAAGTTCCAATACGCAAAAGGCTCGGAAGCAGGCAACTTTGACATCGTGAGCATTGCCCAAGGCGCACGTTACGTCGATACGGACGAAACCATTTACACCAGCGTGGACAAGGAAAGCGACGGTATCGACAACTGGGCGTTTGACTACGGCACGTCTTACGAAAGCATCCAAAGGGTGTACGTGTACAAGAAAGAAGTGTACAACACTCAAAAGAAAGTGCTTATCACGGACGAATGGCTCGCATCTCAACGCGCCGCACTCATTGCGGGCGGTATGACCGAAGAAGAAGCCGACGCGCAAATTGCCAAGTACAACGATCCCGAAAACTACTGGATCAAGGTGCAACAAGAAAGCTCCGTTTTGCAACCCGACTTCAACAAGCCCGAATACAAGGACTATGCGTTCAAAGAGTACGTGGACACGAACGATATGTATTACGTGTCGCTCTCGCTGCGCGGCAACTTGTTTGTCAACGCAGGCAAGATTTACTTCGCGTACAACGACTACGAGCAAATCTACAATTCCTTGCATCCGACTGCACACTTGACAGATTCCGTGCTTGCAAACATCTCTTACAAGAAGTATCACGGCGACTACGTGCAAGTGACCGATGCGACAGAAATTGCGGCATTGAAGGCAAACGGCGGCTTGTACGTGTGGGCAAACAGCGTGCTTGGCGAACAATATGACGGCGTCAACGAGGCTCTCGGCGAAGTGCTCGGCGGATTGCTCGGCGGCATGAAGGGCAAGTTCCAAGTCACGGAAGACGCAACGCTCAACATCTACTTCACGCTCAGACTCAACCTCGGCTTCAAACTCTACATCTTGCCGAAGTTTGCAATCGACGTGCGTGACCTTGACGTTGCAATCGACGTTTGGGGCGAGCAAAACGACAAACTCGAAGGCGGCGGCTACGTCACAAGAGAAGATCGTGACAAGAACAACTACACCGGCAAGCTCCTTGACGGCAGCAAACCGCACCTTCTCGGCATCTACTACGACAACGACAAAGAGACGGGCAAAGCAGGCTTGTATCTTGACGTGGAATCCTTGCTTGGCAAAGAGGCGAAACTCTACGTCGATATGAGCGCGTACACCATCGAAGAAGTGATAGGCGGTCTCATCGGCGGTCTTGTGGCAAACGGCAATAAAGACAACGCAGACGCAATGACGGCGGCTGATACGTTTGGCAAGAACAAGGACGCTCAAGATCCCGACGCGTTGAGCTTGTTCATCAACGTGTTCACCAACTCTATCGCTCTCAACGTCACTTCGGGCTTCTTGAAAGTTATCATCCAAGAATTGATGCCCGACAACGCGAGCATAGCGGACTATCTGCCCAACCTCAAGGTTTATCTCAAACAAAACCTCAATCCGTACGACATCACGCTGGGCGTGTTGCTCTTCAACCAAAAAGGTGACGTCCCCGTGCTCGATCTTGGATTCAACATCCAAGGTCTCAACGGTGAAGAAGGCAAGTCTTCCGAGATTCAATTCGGCAGACAAGAAGACATTCTCGCTCGTCAACAAGGCGAACACAACATCTTCTATTACGCCAACTTCTACCGCAACAACGGCGTCTACGAATACGGCAACTACTACGGCAAGAACTTTGACGAGAAAGACTACGTCGCACTCTTCAAAGACGCCGCAGGCAAAGATTATTATGCAACGGAAGACGGCGCGTTCAAGCTCGAAGGCGGCGTGATCGTGAGCGCAGAGACGGGTTACACCGGTCAAAGATACTCGCTCTACAACGGTCCGGAAGACAGATTCAGCCGTTGCGACACGCTCATGGAAGAGATTGTCGAGACAAGACGTTATGCGCTCGGCACTCCGTACGATCACACTTATCAGAGCATTGTCTACACGGACGTGAACGGCTTGTACATGCCGGTTGCGCAACAACTCAACAACATCCGTTCAAGCGATTACAGAGACCTTGACGCCACCAAGCAATTCGAGGCGTACAACGGCACTTTGTACGTGCTTGACAGCAATCTCAACTACGTCATCAAGTCCAAGGGCGCGCTCAAGGGCTTCACGGGAAGCGGCAACTTGCAATACGCTCTCAAAGGCGAGTATCCGCAAGCAAACGCAAGCGAGCTTGCAAGAGAAATCACTTTGAACGGCAAGCAATACGTGCCTATCGATCCCAACAACGACGGTTTCACCGACTTGTTCGAGGCGGACGGTTACACTCCGTACACCGCGGGCGCGATCGATAATCACACGGGCGCAGCGTACGTGGGCACGCTCTACACGCGTTCCGAAAGAACGAAGAACGGCGTCAAGTACTATGCGTACACCGCAAGCAACGTGACTACTGCCACCTACACGAGCGGGGAATACTTCTATCCCAACTCGCCCGTCAAGGCATACAAGCTCACCACCGACTTCACCAACTACACCAAGGCACTCTCGCTCAACATCGGCGACATTCTTGGCGGCGGCAAGTTTGATGTGACAAGCATGCTTACAGATCTCAAGAGTGTGGAAATCGGCGCGAAGCTCGATATGCTCATGACGCTTGACGACATCATCAACTGGACGTATCAGATGACCAAGTTCATCAACGATCCGACCATTTGCGACTACTTGCACTTCATCGCAACGTCTTTGAAGGAGAACAAGGAGTTCCAAAGCACAATCGGTCTCGGCGTTGATTTGAAGGTCTATCTCATGACGGAAAATCTCTTCAAGATGCTTGCAGGCGACAAGAGCGTCGGACTCTTGCAAGTGCTCGAAGGTGCAAAACTCTATCTCGAACTCACCTACAACACCAACTTCCACGGCGACAAAGCTCCGAAGGGCTACTTGTGGGTTGAAGTGAGAAACGGCAAACTCTATCTCAACATCGACGTGCACGAAATCGGCAACATCGTGGGCTGGGGCAACTTCTTCTCCTACGGCATCATCGACGGTCTCGACTTGTCCGTGTTGTTCAAGTCGGACGCAACCACCGCTCAAGCAGGCGTTGCGGCAGACGATGACGAAGAAGTCAGCACGGGCATCATCCCCGCAAACGTGTGGAGCATGATCAACGTTGTGCTTGGCAGATTGCTCGTTGCAAACGACTTCATCACGGTTGGTCTCAACGAAACGTTGCTTGCAGACCTTATCGCAATGCTCGCAGACAGCGACAGCGAAATCTTGCAAGGCAGCGGACAATTCTTGCCGAAACTTCGCACGACCAACACCAAGGACACCAGCGGTATCACCGTCAACTTCTTTGGCTATGAGCCGAGCATCGACATCAACCTCGGATTCAAGGTTGGCACGACGTTCTATCTCACCGTTGCCGAATACAACGAGAAATACGGCGCGAACGGCGAATACGCAAAGACTTCCGACTGGAGCGGTGCGGAATTCGTGAAGAACGGTGAAGACTATACGCTTACAACCGAACACAGCAACGACAATTACGTTCTTGTTTCCACGGACGACTATGCGCTTATCTCTTACGCTTATCCCGCATGGGCAGGCGACAGATACGCATATGATTCCGCAACGGGCGAATTTGTCAAAGCAACGGACGGCGCATATCTCAAACAGGGCGACTTTGCAATCATGATTTCGCTCGGCGGATTGTACGCGAAAGTCAACAAAGACTTCTCCGTCAATAAAGACGAGAAGATGGCTGACAAAGACGACGATGGCAACATCATTCGCGACAGCGAAGGCAACGCCAAGTATGACAACTACGTCAAGCTCCAAGACATGAAGGCGTGCATCGAGCTTAGCCTCGGCATCTCCTTGTACGGCAGCGGCAGCAAAGGCAACACGGGCAACGTCATCGATTTGTCATCCTTGCTTGACATGATCGTCGGTCTTATCAGCCCCAACAGCGCGATAAGCGGCTCTACGCTCAAACTCAACATCGTCAACGAGTTCGGCAACAAAGACGTGTCATATCTCTCGCTTGACCTTATTGCAAACATCGATCTTGCAAACTGGAATGTGGAACTGGGCTTGCGTCTTGTCAAGAACATCGTTTCCAAGACGGACAGCACGGTGATCGCATCCAAGAAGACGCTTTTGGGCGTGTACGTGCTCGGCGACACGTTGTATGCAGATCTCGGCATACTCGGCGACAGCGCGAAGATTTCCGTTGGAGATCTCAATCTCAGCGGTATGCTCAAGAACTTGCTTGGCAAGTATCTCGGCATGAACGACACTGCAAACGGCGAGGCAGGCACTGCAACTTCTGACGACATCACCACGATTGAGAAAACCATGAAGGACTACGCATACTTCATGATCACCGTCAATCCGCAAAAGTTGTTGCTCCAACTCAACGCAGACCTTGTCAACGCAGTGTATCGCAAGATCATGCAAATCCGCGGTCTCGAACAAAAAGACCTTATCCCCGACATCGGAGACTTGCTCTTGAGAGCGGAGGCGAAGGACACTTACATCAAGTTCAAGGACGAAGCGGAAAAAGCGGCGTACAAGGGCGCAACCTACAATCTCGTGGACGGCAAGTACGTCAAGGTTGAATCCGGTGCAAAGGGCGAATACAGAATGAGCTCGAGAACGGAACTCAGCCTCAACCTCAGACTCAGCGACGGCTTATTTATGTGCATAGACATCCCGGCGGCGAGCATGACCAAGGAGTTGAAGGATATCAGAGAAGCGTTTGGATTGCCGTACAATACGGAATCCGAAAAGAAAGAGCTTCTCGGTTACAACCAAATTCTCTCTCTTGACCTTCAAAAACTCATCGCAGGCGAAACGACGATTGATATAAATTCGCTCACTCTGCCCACAATCGGATTGCACGCGTCGGTTGAATTTACGATGACGTCCAACAATCTCAAACCGGGAGACGCAGGCTATGACGTGTCTTTGGCAGGCTGGGCAAGAAAAGTTGCTCAAACCTTGCTTGACGGCACTGCGTTGCTTGGCAACTTCGTCAAACTCACGGCAGACGAGAAAGACAAGACAAGCGCGTCCTACTACACGGGCAAGACTTACAACTACAACGCAACGGACAAGACTTACGAAGCGGTCAGCGGCGACACGATGGGCGAATACAAGTTCGTCATGGCGGATCTCAACATCACCATGGCAAGCGAGCCGATCAATCTCACCATTGACATCAACGCAAACCTCAACCTCGCTCCTGTCCTTGCATACGGCATCGGCGGCATCTTGTTCAGCGACATCGCAATCGAAATCAAGACTGGCGACCCGATCAACAAGACCATTCTCAGTCTGTACTATCTCGGCTCTTCAAGACTTATGAAGAAGACGATGGGTGACGGCTGGGTGCTCTCTTCCGCAACGAGCGGCAACTCGTTCTACACCGAAAACAGCATCTATTCCGATGCGCTTTACATCGACGCAAGCGGTTTAGGACTCGGCAAGATCAAGTTCCAAGGCATTGCGGGATTGCTCGGCGCGACTCCGGGTTACGGCGCACCGGCTTCAAGAGACGCGATCACGCTTGAAAACGCAGAAACCACCACGGACGCATCCACGGCGGCAAGCGGCGCACTCTATATGCAAATCGACATCGAGAACGGCAGACTCGGCGTGTCTTTCGACAACGCGTTTATCAGCACGCTTCTCGGTATGCTCGGACTCAATCTCCCGTTTGAATTGCCCGACATTCAATCCGTCGCGGTTGCAATCAATTCTACGGACAAGGGTCTCGACTCAATCAACGTCAACGCAATTCTCGACAGCGTGGGCACGGGTGCGAACATCGCAATCAGCGACGTCGAACTCGGCTTGGGCAAGAGTTTCATCGACTCCAAGAACATCATCGAAACGGTGAAGACGGGTTATGCGGGCTTGACGTTCTCCAAGACTTCGGGCATCATGTCGCTCATTCAAAACGTGCTTGACAACGTGAAACCCGGTCTCAACATCACGATCAACAACAAGGTGTGGGAAGGCATTGCAACAGGCAATTCTCAAGGCGGATATGCATATTCGACGATTACTCTCACAGGACAGAAGGTGTTCACTGCAACGAACCTTGCAGAAAACAACGGCTATACGGATAAGGGATATAAGCTCCTTCTCAATCTCGGACTTAACAGAGTCGGCGGAAACTACAATGTCGGACTTAAAGTAGTCGTTGGCGGCAACAACGTGTTCATCACGCAACTCGATCCGGGCGGAAACCTTGTTAAGTTCCTTAGTATAGTTCCTGCTGTTCAAAACTTGCTTGACTGTCTCGATTTGAGCTCCATGATGGCGAATATGTTCCCGCTTCAACTCACAAAGGGTACGGACGGCGACGATAAGACGTTTGAATATCCGACCGCAAAGACCGCGTCCGACAACGTCAACGCAATCGGCTGGAACGCAGACAAGACGTCCTACTCCTATACGGCGGATATGTCCAACCTTATCAAGAGCGTGGGCATCAACTTGTTCAACAGCTACGGATACGTGCCTTACTATGAAGGTATGCCGGCTGTCACAAACGGCGCAGGCAAGATCTCCATCAAGGCGGAACTCAACAAGGATGCGTACAACGAACTCATCCTTATGGTCAACTGCATCCTTATCAACTTGCTCAGCAAAGCCAACAATTTGGACGAGCCGTGGTTTGTAAACGTTGATTCGTTGGACAACAGTTCTAAATCTCCGAGTAAAGTTACGCTCGGCACGACCAAGAACGCAGTCACCAACTTCTTCGACGGTCTTGACGCTCTCGTAAAGAAGGGCGCAACCACGCAAGAGAAGGTCAACTACGTTGAGCCGTATGCAAGATCCTTGCCGTTTACGTTCATCAAGTGGGCGGTCAGAGTCATTGCAACCGACGCTGTTAATGTTAGTCGTTTGTGGGGATTGTTGCAGAATCTCGGCCCGGGCACGATTCAAAACTTGTCCGAACTCGTCGGCGGAATTCTCCCGTTGCCTTTCGCAAGCGGAAATATCGATCCGTCAATCAACATTTATCTCGATCTCGATCCCAAACCGACCGAATACGGTCTCACGAACGAATACACGATGAATCCGGGTATTCAGGCGATCGAAATCATGGTCAACGGCACAAAGAATACTTCCGATTCAAACGGCGGTGCAGGCGGCAGCTCGAGCATGCTTTACAACAAAGCCAAGTCCAACGACATGGCAAGCATGAAGTTTATGCAGGACGGCGGCGGCGCAACCAACGAAACCACCACCGATCTCGGCTGGGCATGGGACTTCTTCATGCTCCGTATAACTCCGTACAGCACGGTTGAAAAGACGTACACGACGGGTCTTGTCCAATTCGACGACTCCGACGACGCAGAATCCATCAGCGGTTCGGCTCCGACCGAAATCGTCATAGAAGATCCCGCAACGAGAACGGGTTATGTCGTCAAAGAAGGTCAGAAGAAGGACTTCCAACTCAGAGACAGTTACTTCTTCGATTCGACGC